>Ga0307514_10004372_pt1 | contig 13024 bp, 16 predicted proteins | sample 16_EM_MG_FD_203088 | JGI IMG/M metagenome (GOLD analysis project Ga0307514, IMG submission 203088) | Populus trichocarpa ectomycorrhiza microbial communities from riparian zone in the Pacific Northwest, United States - 16_EM | ecosystem: Host-associated > Plants > Roots > Unclassified | place... | reverse complement strand
CCCTTCATCCCCGCTGATATATGAACGTTGAGAGATAGAACAAAAGCAAAAATGAACTGAACACAAGGAGAGAAAAGGAAAGGAACAAAAAGGAACGGATATAAACCCCCACCGCCGCCGCCCCCCGCACCTGAGTCAGACTCTGCGCCTGCTCCATACCGTCATTCATTTGGGCGGGAACTTCCCGACTTCAGTAGCCGCCAGGAAGTCCATCACCGCTTGGTCGCACTCTTCCATGGAAAACAGCTCAGAGATCTGCACGTGTCTGCATCTGCCCGCTTTCCAGCCCGTCGCTTTTCCCACCGCCTTCTATAGTGTTTTTGCTGGTCTCTCCACCGGCTGCAGTGGCGGAAGAGGTGCCACGCTCTAGTCTCGTCGGTACAATAGACAACCAATCATCAACTTTTACACAACCCCCCTGATAATTCTGCAGGAATTGAAGCGGTACATTTAGCAGCGAGTTTGGGAATATTTGATAGAACTTGTAGATCTCCACAGCGGATGATTATGAGATGTTCCGAACCGCTCTTCCAAGTTTTCCATCGGCCCCTATCTAAACCAAATAATCGGCGCCGTTTCGACCATGCAGACGCTTCTTCAATACATCGTTTCTTCCTACCAACATCAACGCAGGGTTTTGTACGCAAAAGAGGAGGAAATGATAACGCCGGGGGATAAATTGCGGTAAACTTTGGAGGAATAAGACCGAATTGTGACATGTGTACTGAGGTGCACAATGCAGTTGGAAAAAACTTTGACCCGAAACATGTATCATCTAGCGGAAAGCGAATGTCCGCAGGGAGAATGTTAAACCTGCAGCGGGAAGACAAAATCTTTAGAGAATACCCATCTCTATAGAAAACCGGTTTTAGTGATCACAAGGACGTGCGGTAAGAAGCTGTAGTACGACTGGTGAGATTGTCGGAGGTGGTGCCAGAAGACCATTGCCAATCATTGCCACACACGGTACATGAACTGCAGCCTTATTCATAATGAAGTAACCACTAGCTACCGGAATGAATCTCTTGTCTATTGCCCCTATCTGCTGCGTGGACACTTCTTCGAGGTTCTAGACGGCGGCAGAGTTAGTTGTGCAGTTAGCTAGTCTCGGAGTAGAGTAGCGCTTACCCCACTTTACACACCCCACCTGCCAAATGAAGCTGCACGCACGTCCCCCACCGCACATGTCTCACCACACACAACTTTGCGAAGCTTCCCAACAATTGGAGAACAGAGAGAGTGAACAGAAGAAATATTCCTCCATACCTCCTCACATGCATCAGACTAAATACTAGCTCCCACATAAGGAAGGAAATGTAAAACTATGACATGACAACAATCAATTCCCCCAATAACATAGATGTACTGTACGACCAGCAAAACTCATACCTGAAATTAAGTAGCGCACAAGATCTTATAGTCGTGAGTTGTCTCATGGCTCGGCACGCAATAATGTCATAGCTTCACCCATGCTCTAATCTTAATCATATAGACGTTTATGAACAACGAAAACAATTAGTCTAGAGAGGCTCTCAGCGGAACGGTGTATGAACGGGACGAGTTTGAGACGTGTTTGGCACGAGTATGTGTTCGAGTTGGAGACTACAGGGTAAAACTTGCACACAACTTGTAATAACGCCCATGCGCAATTGGTTTTGGTAGCATTCCAGGTTCGCTTGACTGCACCTTCGATCGCGCTTAGATGCTAGGTAGGCAGCTTAAGTTCCAAATATACGAAGTTCACATGCGCTCACTGACTCTTCCTTAGAATGCACTTATGATTCTCTTTTCAGAAGTCACCCGGTGTACATGTTAGCCTTCGCGGTAGTAGTAGTATGCATTCCTTGTATGGTTTCTAGTACTGTTATCTTCACTTTGGCAGGAAATAGTTAATTTTTTGCCACCCCGAATCTCTCGGCTGTACACAATTCTAAGTTGGTTCTTGTACTTTGCGAACTATAAGGAATAAATAGGACTCGGAACGTAACCTTGATTTTATTGCTTTATATGTAAAGAGCTTGACTGATTATCATCCTACTTGGCATAATTGCACTTGTAGGTCCCATTTCTCAATCTCTTAACCGTGTCCTGAGCACGATTCATATCCCCCAAAGCTTGACATCAATTACTTCCATGAGGCTAGAGGAGCTGGTTCGGGACTGGCTCGAACAAGCTCAATTCCTTGTAACATCCAGCTTACTGAATGAAAAATGTGTTTCTCAGTCTTCATTCAGTAGTGTAAAGATATTTCTTCGTGTTGTAGCGGGGAGGAATAAGATAATCGAATAGAGCTAGAGAAAGAAAGGGCCATGGCAAGGACAATATGATATGATCTATCAAGAACACAGAGATTGCATTGCCTCTTATACACAGTGTTCCTAAGCGGCCGGCCTCTATTCTGAAAGTCTGCGCTAGCGGCAGCCTGCACGTGATATAAAAAGCCTCCATCGGCTTACATCAGCCTGTATACACCTTGGTCTAGATGATGGGTGGAATGTGGCAATGGCAGGGCTACGATGGTTGAATTGGATATGGTGTATGTTTCGTTCTTTGGAGACTTTCTTAGTGTAGGCGGCCGAGAGTTTTTCGAACAAAATATTCCTTTAGGCTTAGTTCTGCCAAGAAAAGCCTATTATCGATACATTCGGATCTAGGCCGGATCTCTGGCGGGCTTAGTTTCTCCGCCGGATAAACTCCGCCCGCACCAAGCTCCGCTCGTGCCGACGACCTCGAGTGATCTAATTCACTTGTATATAGACAACGTAGAATCTCTCGGTAGAAAAAACAATCTGCTTCTTCTCTTCATCGCAACAGAGGGGCGCATTGCATATACAGGTCTCAGCCGCAGATGAGCCTCGAATGGCCGGAGACGGTGTCTTGTATGGCTGGAGATGTTGTCTTGTATGGCCGGAGACGGTGATTTCTCGTATGGCCGGCGATGACAGTTGACTCTGATACGGGCTGATGGCATTCAGCCGTACTTGTACTCTCATATATATTGGCCTTGTGGTCCTCTTAGATAGGATATAATCAAGCGTCTCTATCTCTACTTTTAACATGATCATCAGCACCTTTAAATATTGCAAAATGCGAGATTTTACACCATCAATATTGAGAGCGTAAGAGCTCAACTGCTTCTTAACGGCGATCAGCAGAGTTAACCGTCTATACAACATTAACCTAATCCGGACTCCAGGCTTCCCAACCGTCTGTCACGTCCGGGTAGAGCCATGTCCAAACCTGGACTACAATTTTCGGGGCAGAGAATTCCAGCCCGCCTTTGCCCTAGGGCTTCCAATATCCTGACTACAGCCCTGCAGGGCCTTATTCTCTTTGCACGCTATGCTTAAAGCTGAATAGTTTTGGGGTGATGGGAAAAATACAAGCCACTTATATACCCACAATCTTTGTCAAGCCGATCAACAGTGTAGATAATGCGGCAGACCGAAGGAGAAGCTATAGATTAATTGCCAAGTCTACGATGACGCTGCTATTACACGAAAAACAGAAGTTGTTTTCCCAGAAACCGGAACAAAGGGAGGGGGAAAGAAGCGATTATGAGAAAACGGTAGGTTGTTTGTAGGGAGTAGGTGGAAACCGAGGATAGATGATGACAGCTAGCTAGATAGATAAATTTCGAAGATAAAGCGCAACGAGTATTGCCCCCGGCGCACAAAGACATAGACACTGAACCCCGCAGACATACTATACGAAGGAAGAACAAGAGTATTGGTTCTCGAGCAGAAGGAAACTCCTAGCAATCATGACGCAAACGTACTCCCATCAGTAACTCCACTCATTCTAATACCTTACTGGGGGCACTGCCTGCTGTGGAGACAGATACGTTGCACCCTGATGAGCACTGTTGTCGTATGGCGGTGTAGCTTCCTTCGTCTGGAATGGTGCTGTGCCTGGCTGCGTCTGGTGTGACCTTCGGAGCTTGGATCGAACAACCATTATCGCCACAACGCTCAGTCCAATAACAACGATAGAGCCAATTACAATGCCTGCTATTGCGCCAACAGAAGGAGACGTACTTCTCCTAGGCGGTAAGGGCGAGACGATGGTAGTCGGGGGTGGGCTCACAGTAGCACGGTTCGAGGAAGCCACCTGGCTGACCGTGTCCGGGGTTTTACTGGGCATCGGACCCTTTGCTGGATTTGTCTCGTCTGCGTACAGCATCCATGATGGATTCAGGGTGGAGTAGGCTGCGGATGAAGATCTACCACAGACAAGGTAAAGGAAGGTTCCCAAGCCCCAGCCATATCCATAGTAGATTGAGCGACAATAGGGATATGACGAGCCACTATGACAAACCAGTAATGCTCAGTTGTCAGAACTCCAAGATGCCTGAGAGATATTGAATACGGACCACAAGCCAGTCCCAGCTTTAACTTCTAGTACACCCACTGTGCTGAAAGTGTGACTACTGTAGTCCACGCACACATGAAACGATGAACATCCGCCAACACTCAATTAATTCAGCATTGTATCATTGCAGATAACAGACTGATTTACCTTGCGCAACACATGCCGGTTGCTGTATTGGCTCTCAATCCATCGCTTGTGAATACGATACAATAGTTGGTCGCAGCGCAAATACCAAGGTTGCAAGTTGAAGGATTGTTCCATCCTAGGGAATCAGATACCTGTCTTTTCAGCTGTTTTCGAAGTTCTGGCATAGGTGTTGGCTGCATGTCGACAGTACTCCAAAAGTCAGATGATACGGTTGAGACAGCAATTCGTGGATATGAGCTAGGAGATGGCATCTCTTGTGGCGCCGCCCACACGATTACGGCAAGAATAGCGCTAATAAATATTGGAAGTAGATAGAATTTCATAGTGTTGCATTCTTAAATTCATTGTACAGCAGCGTCCTTATAACTCTTAGTTTTGCCCGAAAGGACGCACCCCATGAAAAGAACTTTTCTACAGCCGCACATACGCATAGCAAGAACCACATGCACATAGGGAATGATGATTGGAGCCAAGGGGATTTTCCTGCATAAAGCACAGTTGCGGCTGAAGAATATAATAAATGCACGTTGCTTGCTTTTAACCCCACACTGGTCACCTGGAAAGTGTGTGCATATCTATGGGCTCTTCTGGAATCTAGCGATATGGCCAAAGGTTCTTAATATAGAAAACCTCCGAGGAGAAACAGTTGGTCAGGGTAGGTGACACATTATGAGAATCACTATCAGAACTGTAGTGTGTGAGCTTGCATATCAGCTGGCAGTAACTACACATCGTGTAACACTCGGGCTGTGCTTGCATTGATTGGAAAATTCCGTCATTGCGTGATCAGTGCACTTTAGACACAGCGGTAAAAGGAAAAACGTTTGATATGAATGAGACATAAAGAAAAGAGTTAAGTACAGTGCACTTTTGCTGGATGTCCTGCAACGGGATAATTGCAAGAAAAGCAAATAATAGCATCTGAATCTCCGAACATTTTCTTTTACCGAGAAAACGATGAGGCAAGTATTTGAAATGCTGATTGCAGACCTGCAGAAGACACAAATTTGACTCTCCCACATATAGGTGACAACCAACTTTGCGGGAGATAAATATCATTTAGAGTAGCTAACTACAGAGACCTATAAGGACCCACCTCACAATGATTCGGAGTGGTGAGCATTGAGTGGGCGCTTAGCGAGTTGACAATCTCTCAAGCCACGAGTTAACAATTTCTCAGGCCACTGTGACTTGGGTTAACCTCAGCTGAGGCCATTAACCACCGTGCAGGTTTTTATTTTGTACATAGCGAAATTAGCTAGGTCACTTTCCTGCTTATTGTTGAGCTGATTGGAAGTACGGATATCACTATGCCAAGGACTATGATGTAACTTGCCTCTTTTGTAGTTAGCACCATTAGTCATCGATCGACCTTATGTCGATGCGACATGTCTCGTTACACGATACAATAGACACACCTTCGCATACGCCCGCACACACTCGACTACTCGAGCGCACGCCACCGTACAACACTTATTCCTTCACCTTTGCAGCATTTCTCCTTTCGCAGTCATTTGCAGCCTTTCCATTAAATATTTTAGCTTTCCTCCTGTCGCTGCACCGGGAAAATAACTTCGCATGACGACGGCGACGTGCAGCTGATAGAGAAGCTGTTTTTTGGACAGTATTCCATAGCAGATTTGATGCGTGGCAGAAGTCCTATGGATCTGCTCGTAGACTAGATAACTATGATATATAGGCACATATCTGTACTCGATACTATACATCATGCTGTGTACATCACACTTGACTGCACGCTTCCAAATGCACTTCATTGCATGCCCCCAAGTACGCACCCAATTACACTCCATTGCACACTACCAGTCCCAGCCTGCTTGGCTGTATGTTCCCAAGTGAGCTCCCGGTTGCATACGATTGAACACTGCTAGCCTGTTTGACTGTACGCCAGCTCTCAAGTACGCTGTTGCTGGAAGCCCTATCGTGCGCGGTCGTGACTGTCTCTTTAGACTTCACACCATGACTGCCCTATTAGACTTCGCACTCTACTCTTCCTTCTTCCCACTTCTTCTCTCTTCACTTGTTCCTACAATCAACAAGCTCATTCACTTCAACAGGTTATGAGCCCCGGCGGTCGCTACTCACATCACCTATTTTTTCTCGTTCGTTCCACGACCTTCCAAGATCCTCGTCGATCACAAAGACCTCCGAAGCCTCGAAAAATACTATCCTCCTACCCTCACAAAGACCGCCGAAAATGCCTACCGGGACCTTCAAGACCGATTTCCTAAGCTGACCGAGAACAACTACCCCATGTGGAGAGAGAAAGTGCAGCGAGTAATCATGGGAGCAGATGCTTACGAGATCGTGACTAGAGAAGAGCCTGAGCCAGAAGGCAACACCCGGGAAGGCCGTACCGAGCTGCGAAACTGGCGAAAACGACGAAAGCCATCATCTACCTGGGATGCTCCGATGAGATTCTCACGCATGCAAGGACACGTACGCCTGAGTTCGGCCTCGTAGGCATACGTATGGTAGTTGTAGGAATACGGTTGCAAATGGGTTGCGAGTGATAGTAGGTGTAGGTGTGAAGTAAGATTATCGCTTAAGATCAAAGGCTCGTGGCGAGCCGACTATATAAAATGGTGGTTACCCGGCCCTAGACACGTCACGTGCAGCCGTGCCATTACACCACACATCAAAACCACCATCGATCGTGCAGAGATCCTCCGCGATCCATTCAATACAAAGCTCTCAAAACTCGGTAGAGTGCAGATCCAACGCAAATTCCATATGCCTGCCGCCCAGCGAAAGACAAGGAGTTGAATAAGTTACCTACTTCACAGGCCTATTCGACTCCCCCAATCAGCTGAGTGGCCCTTCCGAAGAGATCTCCGAAGACAGTTTTTTACCCACCTCATTACACACATACTGAAGGAATTTGTGACAACAATCAACATCATCGGGCGGCAAGCCCCGTCTTCCACAGCAAAATACATTATTGATATCATTCGATTGGATGAAGAGACAGCAGCCGTCGTGACCTAGATCGCAGATGCATCGACCAATGATGTCTTTGATTCACAATCTGGAGGTTATTTTTGCCAGGGGTGAGGTTGAAGTCGGTGTTTTGGATGAGAAAAGAAGTAACGGTGCATCTAGAGCGAGATGAATGACCATGGTACTGAATCATGCGGCAGGCTGAAGTATGCTTAGAGTTGAGAAAACGACACGACCGGAGAAGACAATTGGAGAGCAAACGATTAGAATACATACTACCATAGCGGGATCCCGGGCTGTACCAGGCTAGGATGCATTCACTACAAATGAGCGAAGGAATGACAAAACAGTGTTCGGAATGGCACAGCATCGATTACCCCGACCGGAGATCTACTTCCCATTTGACATCCCGGCCAAGCTCTGAGCACTGCCACCACCACCTCCCAAATGACATTGATCATCAATTCTGCGGCCTGTCACCATATGTGCAACAATCAGAGCTCGTTCAAGTCATTCAAGACACTACGCTGACCTATGCTTATAGAACATGGCGATGATAACATGATAAGAATCACTTATTATGGACTTGTTGACAATACTCAGGGATATGAGATTGTTGCTCTTTACACACATGCATTCCGTCTTTTACTCTTCTACATCAATCAACTTGAGTCCGTCAGATCTACAGCCACATTTGGCATCGGCAATTACGTTATGTCATTACCAGAATCACCGATCACAACCACTGGTCATTGTGTCAATCATCTCTACTTCATATCTCCCACTGCAAGTGCACATACCCCATCAACCCGGGATGGACTTACAAGCACTCCGTTGGTCGCAGTTCCAGTTACACTTTCAAGAAATGATTCAAGCACACATCCGACTCAATGCTTGAATACACTCACTGCATCCACAACCACGATGCCCACTCTGAGGGAGTGACAATGGAGCGCACCAACCACTGCTTCCTCAGACATACAGACCATCACACCTACGAGTCAATCTCTGACCGCACCTCCGAACACATTTCCATGGGCACCTACAACTACCTCCACAAGCCCACCAATTGCCGCCACAAAGTCAAAGTCCACTTGAAATACTCTCACTGTCTCACAGTCAAGACTATGGCATCACTTCTTTGTGCACCTACACCCTACATCGGTGCGATCTTTCATCCCCGAATACATGAGCGATAATTCAATGTGCACTATGTGCATGTAAACCAGGTACAAACAAAGGTTCATTTGAGTAAAGGTCAAGCTCTCTTCATAGTCTTTCGAGCTGGTATACTCAGAGGTATACAGTCTATTCTCTCAGGGTCGGAGGAAGCGATAGGAATGGTAGTAGCAGTCAGCGCACGGAACTAAGCCACTAGAACTAGCAATACGACTACCTCCTTCACTGTCGACCTGAGACGACTACCGGTTTTTCAGGGTGAGCGTGATATGTAGGCGGTGGGTGGTGTCATCAATAATCTACATTGACAATTCGAAACCCCCTGCCATGAGATGGAATGTCTGGAGCTGGCTACTCCCATGGGCAGCGGGACCATAAACCCAATGACAGACAATTGTGGCAGCAACATCGTGGACGGAGGGATGGGCCTGGTGTGCCATACTCCAACTCAAGGAGGTGGCAAGCTGGTGGGGAGCATCAGTGTACCCAAATAGCATACAGTACCCGGCGTGGGAAGCCTTCTGCACGAGCCTTAAGGAATAAATACACCCTTTGATGCCCTGCACAATTGAGGATGAGTGGCGACTACTTACCATCACAGCCAAGGCCCAAGGGTCACGTGGCTACCTTTAACAAGGAATTCCACCGGCTATGTCTCCGGCTGGACCTGCATTTGCCAATGACTCCGTAATAACTCCTAAATGCGGACCCGGCGAAGCTGCGACGGAATGTGGTTGCTCACCACTCATGCTTTCAGTACTGCAACATCTGAAGGAAGGTGGGTGGAGCTGCCACAATGGACGGAGCTATGCTGTTTGTGGCCGACTCTGATACATTCTTGATGCCAAAAGACAATCCCAGAGCAGCCAAGATCCCCGTGATATACAGCTGAAGTATACAAATTGGAACTGTGGCAATTTCCAAAGTAACAGACCCCAATTACTGTACAATGATTGTGTGTACTGCCACAGTACCGACGGTCACAGGACCACCAACTGCCTGGAAATCGGAAAAAGTGAGCCTGGGGCCCAAGGAGGCTGCGACACACTTAGAGGTGGACGCCGAAGCAGGTGCATGTGCGAACGTGGAGGACATAATGGAGAGGCGTTTATAGTGGACTAGAAGGGGCAGAGCGGAAAGTGAATGTCTCAGAGGTGGCGGAAGGACAGGGGGGTAGTGGGGGAAATATCTAGGGGTATTACCGAGTGCACAGTACCTCTGGAGGCAAGCGATATGATGGGAGCAGCAACGGAGAGCCAAGCGGACAGAGATAGAATTCATACAAGTAGTAATGTTAATTTGTTTAACTCCGAAGGTGACAACTCAAATCTGATCTGTTTCAACCTTCTTGTGTCATGCCCACCCAGTTACAAAAGAGAAGGGGAAGAGAGAAATCGAGGAGAAGAGAACAGAGGACAAGGAGAGGACCCCAGCCCTAGACTTAAACACCCGTCGCCCTGATTAAGTCCTGGTCTTTCAATATGTTGCCCGTGACTAGACCTAAAAGACTAGCGGGCGAGACGGACAATTGCTACTTCTGCACAGTAGCCGAATGGGTGCCACTCCAGACAGTTATAGGTAACTGTTCTACGGCTAATACACCCGTCCCCAGCAATAAGCTAATTTCCGAAGCGACAAATAATAGTGTTTAGAGAAACGATAAAAACTGACTCCGACAAGGGAGCATGCGCTTTCGCTAGCTGTTGTCGAACGAATTGTTAGGCACCGTGATGAATGGAATTGGAAATCTGATGTGATATCTAATAGTTATACACTTGGTTTGTCTGCTCGACGCATTCTCATTGGTCGGGTGAACTTGCCACGTGGCGCGTGTGGCAGTGACAGATACAGTGGCGGGTACAGTGGCGGATATCCACATGTTGACTCAGGATTTATCCCAAAGACCTACAAGTTTTTAGAACACCATCGATGCTGCTAGAAAGGATTGGAGAGTGCTTGCTAATGCACTGAGTCATTTGTGCTAATTCACAAATTTTCACTCGTCACCCGCCATTCGCCACTGCCGGTGCCACCGTATCATCTCCAGCGAACTTCAAATTTCTGGGCAGGAGGAGAGCGGGCAGGAGGAGCGCGGGCAGGAGTAAGGGTGTGTGATCCGGGGGTGGTCTCTCTTTGCGTGGGTCTCTTTTGTTCTTACTTTTATTGATTTTTCTGCGGCTGCTGGATTTCTTTTGTCAAAGGGGACGATGGGTAGCAGGTGGGAGCTCCGCCATCTATGTTGAGAGTAAGAGAGAAAGAACGAAGAAGCTCAATTGTCTATCTATCCAAAGAGAGGGAAAACTATAAACTTATATACAAAAAAGAGAGAAGAAAAACTCCATGCCGACTGCCAAAGTCCGAGCCCAAAGCCGAGTACCAGTGCCGAGCCCTCCTCCTTAGCATGGGGGTAGGCGAGGCTGGTGGGGGCAGGCGAGGCCGATGGGGGCGACCAGCCACCGGCCTCATGCCCGAGTCCACCGGCATCGAAGACTAAGGAAGCCACCGGGCCAAATCCTAGTCAACAATCTAGCCGGCTCGCCCGGAGGCGGAGGGGGTGTTTAGGCTCTGTCATAATCTAATTAGAGTGAATACGGTATGAATAAAACAAAACAAACAAACTACAGACTGAAGGGCAAGGCCAGAAGCAAGAGACCATCCCAATGACTAGTGTGAAGTCACTGGCGGCCAGGTTCTATCGAGTGAAGTCTGGGTACGCACCAGTGAGCACGTACTTGAAACGGTTCGGACACTGAGAACGAGAGTTACCACTTCTGCTGGTCAGTATACCGCTTGTATGGGTCCACTCTAACGCTACTCTCAGCAGTCCAATGCAATCCTCTATTCATAGAGTGGAAGCAACGGCAACCTCTTTTTGTTTTAATCATACTGTATTCACTCTATTTAGAGTATGACAGCCCCTTACTCCCCTCCGCCTCCGGGCTAGCCGGCTAGATGGCGGAGCTCCGCTCCTACTACCCGTCGTCCCCTTCTGACAAATGAAAGCAAAGCATCTGATGATCTATATAAACTACAAAGAAAATGTGATCAAATCAGGGAGAGCCCGCCGGCTCTCACACCTCCTCCTCGTCCGCACGTTTGGGTGGGAACTTCCCGATATCGGTAGCTATCTGGAAGTCCATCCCCGTCCTATCGCACTTCTGCATGGAGAGCAGCTCAGAGATTTGCACGTGTCGGCATCTGCCCGCACTCTATCCCGTTGCTTTCCCCACCTCTGTCCAGAGCGTCTTCTGCTGGTCTCTCCATTGGCTGCAGTGGCGGAAGAGATGCTCCCGCGTCTAGGCCACTGTCCTGCCTCCGGCGCCGGACCACCAACATTTGACGTCGTCTCGGTGTCCAAACCGTTTTAGGTACGTTCCCACTGGCGCGTGTCCGGATTTCAGTTGGTAGAACCTGGCCGCCAGTGATTTTGCACTATTCATTGGGATGGGTCTCTTGCTCCCAGCTTTGCCTTTTAGTCTGTAGCCATAATTTTTGCCGCATCTGTCGGCCTCCCATTCAGCCTTCGCCGCCGTCTTTGCTTCTGAGATTCGTCTTGCCCTGTTCGCCGCCGAGGTATACACTTGCTCTCGCACTGTGCCTGATCTGCGCCCCTCTCTCGCTAGATTCGCTTGGCGATCTGCTTCTTCATTTCGAGGGATGCCAGTGTGTCCTGGGACCCAGTGGATATCTGTCTCTATACCGGCTTTGAGAAGAGTCCTCGTGCTCCGGTTAATCCACCTGGCCAGAGCCTGACCTGGCCCCAGTTCCAGGTGCTCCGTTCTTAAAATGGCTGCTTGCAAGTCGGTGAAGATGGCTACCTTCATCACTTCATGTGTCTGCAGTGTTTCCCTCTTCTTTACTGACTACCAGAGTGCGAGTCCGATTGCCCACAGCTCTGCATCATAGACCTCCGTTCATCTGGTGCCTAGGTGGCTGCGGAAGGCTTTCCAGCGGTCTCCGTGCTTGCACACTGCGGCAGCTCCTACTCTGCCGTCGTCGGATCGCGACCCATCTGTTCACCACATCCTGACCCCTGCACCCAATTTGGCTGTTAGGGGTTCTCTCCTGATAGCGGTAATGATACATGTTGATTGCTAAGCAAGTACACGTGACTACCACCAATGGGGTGGATACCATTAGTGCACGAAGCAAAACACCTACTTGCGTATAGCGCCATGTTGATCAGTCAGATAACCTTTAGCGGGGTTTTATCTGAGCCGCGTGTTACGTTTACGATAAGAAAAGTCTTATCGCGCGGATTCGCAAGATGATGCAATTATGTCGCAATTGCCAGGATGTGAAATATCATCAGTGGTGCGCATGATTAAACGTAATATCTATTTGTCTTTGATAAGCGGGACAACGCAGC
>Ga0307514_10004371_pt1 | contig 13028 bp, 13 predicted proteins | sample 16_EM_MG_FD_203088 | JGI IMG/M metagenome (GOLD analysis project Ga0307514, IMG submission 203088) | Populus trichocarpa ectomycorrhiza microbial communities from riparian zone in the Pacific Northwest, United States - 16_EM | ecosystem: Host-associated > Plants > Roots > Unclassified | place... | reverse complement strand
ACCCGTTGCTTTGAGAAACCGGCCTATGTGTTGTGATCGGACAGCTTGGCATGGTTTGCATTGTTCCTGTCATCATCTTGTTCGGCTGCATCTCGTTGTCATCTTTTCGAACCGGAAGTATAACAAAGCTGACTCTATCCGCTCCCTAGGCTCACGAACCAGAATGCGGATTCCAGCTACTATGGGACCATCGCGATTGGAACTCCCGCAGTTTCCTACAACGTCATCATGGACACTGGATCATCGTGAGTTGTGTTGCACTCACTCCTCGGAAAAGTCCGAAATAATCGGTTTCGCAGCGACCTTTGGATCGCGGACTCAGCGTGTACCACTGGCTGTAGTGGAATCGACACCTTCAACCCTTCACAGTCGACTTCCTTCACCAACATGTCGACTCCGTTTTCAATTACATACGGGAGCGGTAGCGCTCAGGGCTCGTTGGGTAAGGACACCGTCCAGCTGGCAGGGTTCTCAGTGCCAGACCAGACCTTCGGTAAGTCCCCCTCCTTATCTACTGCAAGATATGGCCCTGAGGTGAAGCTCCTCCAGCTATCTGTGATGTCGTCTCAGATGGTCTCCTCGACTCCCCAGTATCCGGCATGATGGGTCTCGCGTGGAAATCTATCGCCTCATCCGGCGCTGAGCCCTTCTGGCAAACCCTCGCTTCATCCGGCACATGGGACGAGCCAGTGATGGCCTTCCAGATCACTCGCTTCACAAATATCTCCCAGGCTAGGACCCTTGAACCTGGAGGAACCTTCACAATGGGCGCGGTGAACACAAGTTTGTATACTGGAGACATCGACTATGTGGACTTGCCATCCGATGCAGTCACCTACTGGAATCTGCCCTTAACGTGTGCGTACAATGCGATATTCATTTAGTGAAGTTTTACAGACTTATGTGAACTCTTTTTCTCAGCGTTGACGGTTCAGGGAAATTCCGTCACATTAGGATCAGGAAAGGATAGTTACTCTGCTATCGATACTGGCACGACCCTCATCGGTGGACCCGAGGACGCTATCGCGCAAATCTATTCCAACATCCCTGATTCTTCGGTTCTGTCTGGGAACTATGAAGGATATTACTCGTTTCGTGAGTCCGATCCCCGTTCACCCAGTCAAACATGCATTCATGGAAAATAATTTAATCGTCTAGCTTGTACCACCTCTGTAAACGTCACCATGTCATTCGGTGGAAGGACCTGGAGTATCAGCCCTGCGGACTTTGTATTGACGCAGCTTTCCAGTGGTATGTGTATCGGGGGTTTCTTCGTGCTCGATAGCACTACTCCGGCTTGGATCATCGGAGATACATTCCTCGTGAGCATTTAATCTCCGTCGCTCGGCCGACGCCCCCTCGTACTAACTCACCCTAACCATTTCTGCTTCAGAAAAACGTCTACTCCGTATTCAGATACAACCCTGCCTCGGTCGGTTTCGCCGATCTTTCCGAAACCGCCAAGGCCATGAATTCACCTGGTGGTGATGTTCCCACTGGGACCATTGGGAGTGTTATCGCCGTCGCCACTGGTAGTGGAACTAACTCGAATTCGGCTCCGGCTAAAGCCGTCTCTATGACCTCGCCATCTGGTATCCTTTGCGTGGGGTTGTCCCTTCTCTTCTTGGCGTTGTAATCTCCCACTTTTTCCCCCCCCACTGCCACGATGGATGCGGCATTGTGCGTGGAGGTGGACTGTTGCGTTATCACCTTGCATCTTGTATGCTTGCTTCTCCCCCGCTTTTGTATTATTACCATTTTGTGTCAGTTCACACGGGAAACGGACATATATCTCGGACACTACCGTTTTTAATCCTTCCACACATTTTTATTACGACATGCTCCGCATCTTTCCCCACCCACCCATGGGTTATCTATTCTGTAGCTCTAGCGCCCTTACCCCTCCACATAGAGTCGCATTATAGCGCCTTTCCCATGCCCCACGCTTCTGGGGTACCATCGGACTGAATCCGGACAATCATCATTTCACGCCTGTTTCTCAGTCCCGCATTATCGAGACACATCGTTCCGCCATCGCATGTACTACGTTAATAATGCAGATACAATGCAATCCTAACTCGTTTTCCCTCATCCCTTGATCATGAGCCCGAGGAAACCGTGCGGCTGCGCGCGATTCCATTTATCCTTCCGGGGTGTTGCGTTTCCACGGGAGTATCTCGAGATGTGGCTCTCGATCCATGCAGATCCACAAAACCCCAGCCGAGCGTCTCCTGAGCAAAGGCATACAATAATTTATCTCATATCCTCATCTCCTGCGTGGCATACAGGTCATTACATAGGAGAAGCAGTGCCTAGAGTTGCCTAATAATCCTAGCATACGTTCGCAATACTGGAAGGAAATATAAATGTGCAAAGGGAAAAGAAAACCTGACAATTTGGCGCCCCACTCCCTCTCACACGTGCGCGACCATCGTAGGCACCATTCAAAGGGAATGACATCGAAAAGAAACCAGGTGGTTGGCGGTGACGATGACGATGAGCGACGATGAGAGGAGACCTTGTCCTGATCACCCCTTGATATCCATCCCTGCCATATCCCTCGTTAGCCCATAATATGGACTGGCACCGTACCCGGGACCTGGGGGTCCACCCGCCCCGGGCGTCTGACTCGTTCCACCGCCAAGGGCGAGCCCATACCGATCATACGGATTTTGTAACGGCAAATCATCTTCCGTACCCTGAATTCCTCCCGTGCCCGTAGCCCCGTGTGGGTTATACAATACGCTCTGTCTCCTGGTCGGTGATTGCCCCGGGTTCGGGTTCGGGTTGGCCACGGTGGTAGTGGTGACACTAGTCGCACCAGCGGTGGGCTGTGGTGCAGGCTCGGACGGAGACGCTTCCTTGACCCCAGGAACGCTGATGAAGTAGACCGACCCAGTGGGATCCTTTCCGCCTTGAGCGTAATATTGCGCCCACGCCTGAACATTCGAATCCGCGTACCGCATGTTCGGATCGTACGTGTACGGTGGTCCGGTTTGCGTGTTCTGTATCGGAGTCGCCTGGGCTTGTGGCTGGGGTTCAACTTGAGGCTGCGGTTGCTGTTGCTGCTGGGGTTGAGGTTCTTGCGCGAGCGGTTGCCCGATTGGTTGGGTCAGTTGTGGCTGCAGCTGAGAAAGTAGCGTCTGTCGACGCTGTAGTGGCGACTGGCTAGCCTGAGGTTGGACTTGCGGTGGTGGTTGGGTCTGAGATTGAGTCTGTACCTGAGGTTGAGGCTGGATCTGCGGCTGAGGTGGGACCTGTTGAGGCTGTGGTTGAACCTGAGGCTGTGGTTGTGCCTGAGGTTGTACCGGTTGCTGCTGTGGTTGTGGGGAGAAACCGGGTTGGGAAGTTGGAGGCCTACCCTGAGCGCCAAGCGACAACGGCTGAATCTGCGGTAGTTGAGGGCCAGACACTTGCGGACTTGGATAACCGGGGTACTGCTGAGGTTGCTGGTATTGTAAGCCGTTCGGATCGGGCCCCGCGACAACACCCAGTGGCTGTGGTTGGGGTCCGTAGGATACCGGCTGAGGCGAAGGACCCTGTTGTGGGATTTGTTGTGGGTATGGGCCGGCGGGTTGCGGTTGAGGGTAGATGTTTATCGGTTGCCCATTGTACAACTCAGGCGGGTAGCTTGGTTGTGGCAGTTGGGGAGGTTGTTGCGGATAACCGTTGTACTGGTCGTAACCAGGCTGGTTCCAACCAAATGCTTGATGAACATTGACACTGGAACCCGATCGCTGTTGTCCGTAGACTGGTTGATCGTATCCTGTAAGCGAGCATCAGTTCTAGGGTGTTCGTGAGCATACAACCGATGGACGAGGATTACCCTGAGAATGACGAGCAATTGACTCCTCCATCATCTGATCGAAGATGGATCGAGCTTTGACGAAAGTCTCGTTCATGGTGACCAAGTCGGCTGGGGCAAAACCTTAGACGAGGTCGGGTGCGGTGGAACAAACCACGTACCTCTCTTTTGACTGTACTTGTCGATAAGCTTGACAATCTTGGGCCTGAGAGTCATACAAGACCTATACAACTCCTGCAAAGAGTTACAACACCAAACTCTTGGCCAGGTTGGGAGCACAAACCTGAATCTCTTCGTCATCCGCAAGGTTATCTTTCGCAGGGTCCATTTCCTTGAGCATGTTCAACAATTTGTCAACGTCTGCCGCCTTGGAGAAAACCGCAGCCTCTTGCTCCGCTTCTCGAGCCAACTCAGCCGGAGTGGGTTCTGGTAACGGTTCCTGATCAAGTGATCAGAACCCCAAGATACTCAGAGGGTAAATAGGAATCTCGCTTACGACGTAGTTGACAGGGAAAATGCCAGTCCTCCCCCTCAGTTGTCCCCTCCACCAGTCCTTGTAGCCCCGATCGACAACCTTGATGATATCCCCACGATCGAACGCGAGCTCCCCCGTTTCGGTAGGCTCAAAGGAATGCAGCGCCCGTACACGAGTGACCATTACCGCCGGAGTGGGGTTCACCGGGCTGGTGCGGGCCTGGGATGGAGGATGCTGAGCGGTGGTGGTATCGATCTGGATGTGAGCCTGCGGAGGAACTGCGGATACTGGAACGTATCCCGATTCCGCAGGCGGGGCTCGGTATGGTTGAGAAGAGGATTGGCCCTTATTGGATCCGGTGGCCCCACCCGAGGTCAAGGTGTAATCCGACCATTTCGACCGACCGCCCTTGTCCTGGACGGAGAGTTCCAGAGCTCGTTGCAGTTCTTCTTCCTCCTTGCGCCTAACCTGGTCATCAAGCTCAGGTGGAGGCGGCTCGTTGGGGGCGTCAAATCTGTAGTCTGTCAAAGCGGCGTCAGTCGAGCCTTCGATCGGTGACGGAAGGAGGAGAAAAGACGGACTTTTGGTCTTTAGGTTATTGTAACACTCTTCCATGATCCCGAGTTCGGGATTATATTCGAATTCATGTTTCCATTCTTCTATCAGGCCGAGGGCTCGATTGCGGACCTTTACATGGGTCGTCTAGAGAGAAGGAAACGATCAGCTCCCGCTGTCTGGCGAGGCAAAGAACGCACCCTATCCATGATGATTTTCTCCAGCCCAGCGGTAAACGCCTTCGACGCAAGTTCGCGATGTAGAGGCAGTGCGCAGTTCTTGGAAAGGGATTCCGCCAAAGTGAGGGTGTACAACTGAACGTTCGCATTCCGATGGGTGAGCCGTTTGAGTATCGCCGCCACGATGTTCCGGGCACTAAGAATCCATGTGTCAGATACACCAGGTAGAAATGTCGCGGCAATTCGTCACCCCATCTCTCCTTCATCTTGGACCTTGTCGCACAAATTGAGGATCAGCTCCCAGTTCTCTCCAGTGAGGTTCTCATCTGTCGTTTTGACTAAGGCAAAGGTAAGTAAGTTTTCCACGCCTCGATAGACATTGGCTCTTACCGACGATCTCGTCGTAAGGGTTTGTTGCCCCAGCTCTGAACATTGTGGTTAAGAATCACGGCTGCGAGATTGGGACGCCCGTCACGGATTCGGTCATCCGCAGTCACGAGTCACGCTCCTCCCCCCGTTCGCCGAACGAACCCTTTGGGTCAGATAACGATCAAAGCCACGCATGGCCAAGGGTAAAACATCTCGACCTTCTTCCGCCCTCGACTCTCGCTGACAGGTCCCACAATCAGTACCACGAAACTTCAAGCTTCTCGAGGAGCTCGAGAAGGGTGAGAAGGGAATTGGAGACGGCTCGTGTTCTTATGGCCTCGAGGATGGCGACGATATCTCGATGAGCAACTGGATAGGGACAATCATTGGTCCCGGACACGTACGTCGCGACGCTCTGGAGTTTACGAGACGTTGACGATATCCCCAGACCGCTCACGAGAACCGCATTTACAGTATCAAGATCTACTGTGGCGAGAGTTACCCTGACAAACCACCAGACGTCCAATTCTTGTCTCGCGTGAACCTTCCATTCGTTTCCCAACTGAACGGAAAGGTCGAATCTACCAAGCTCCCAGTTCTAGCCAACTGGACTCATAAGCACAGTCTGGAGACTTTGTTGGTGGAAATCCGAAGGTCGGCCGTTCTAAGTGGCTCCTTTGTTTGTTGAACGCTAACAACACGTTTAGGGAGATGGGCAGCTTCAACAACAGGAAGCTTCCTCAGCCTCCGGAAGGATCGATGTTCTGAGACGAGTTATCCTCAATCACAACCCGCAATCTGTACAAGTAGCTAAGGGATTCATATGCAATGCATGAAGCTTTTCACATGGAACAAACACCATATTTGCGTGGTTACAACGAGTGAGAATGCGATACAATGCCGGAGGTTCAAGACTCTTCCTGTTTGGTCCTCTTTTTGGCCACAGTGTTTTCCCTAAGATCGGCAATCTGGTCAGCTACCCGCATACAGTAGCGAATTTTTCCACCAGCACACCTGAACCGATTCTTGAATCGCCTTGATACCGTCTTGAGGTATCGCATCCTTCCGGTGCCAGTAGTCTTTCTTCGCTTAGCCTTCTGTCCCCATTCGTATGAACGCAACTTAGCGCTGGGGTAACCGCATTGGCCGCAGGCTGCAAAAAGCCCAGCATTTCAACACGGTGAAAGCTCGCCCACGGGTAAGCGATCACGCACTTTTGTGTTGACGGTGGAAAGCCCTGTGACCGCACCGGCGGCAGACGGTGTGGGACTTTGTGTGGCGTTTACTGGGCACGTCGAATAAGCGTCCTCCTCAAACGCACTGTGGCGAGCGAGACGCAACGTACCCAAACGATGTTGTACCTAGGAGTATTTTTCAGCCAGGATCAAAGCACCAACAAGAGTGCACGGCGCACCTTTAGTCTAGGAAGGACCAAACCGAAAGAAAGAAGACGTAGTCAGCACAAAATCCTTCTAGAGTCACTGATCCCATCCGAACGAGACCGATGTCATCCATCCCAATGCATCCAACACCACGACACAAAACCGCTCTCAAGGACACTCTGACATGGCTCAATTCGTATGGGGACAAAAAATCCACTCACCATTTTGATCTACCGCCCCTCGGTCTTGCAGGTCGTCGGTTTTGTCGTTCGGTGTACTGGGTTGATGAGGTGTTTCCTTATCCGGGAATTTCTCACAGACTCGGCTTCAGCCGTCCGGCCTTCTACGGCCAAGATTAGATCTCGATCAAATGGGCCTTTTCCAATCTGCATTCTCGGTCGAGGCTCCATACGACCGAGGCCGGAGGGACACACAACATGAGCGAACGCGATCTGACTGTTGAAGGAGACGACATTCACCTTCATTGGATGCGGGAGGCGATGCGTATGGTGCGCCATCATTCGATCGTTGGGCCTCGTAGCAAACTAACAATAACTCAGGCAGAAGAGGCGATGGTAGCCAAGGAAGTTCCGGTCGGTTGTGTCTTCGTCCGAGAAAATAGGATAATCGCAAAGGCACGCAACAGAACCAACGAACTACGAAACGTACGCCCGCCTTCCCAACCCTCCACCCTAACGCCCAACACCTGTTCCTCAAAACCAGGCAACAAGACATGCAGAGCTAGAAGCGATCGACGACATACTTTCCGACCCATCCCTCACACCGCGGAATGGCACCGCTACTGGATACCCATACCTCCTTAAAGATACAGTCCTCTACGTGACGGTCGAGCCATGCATCATGTGTGCCTCTGCCCTCAGACAACTCGGGATCCGTGAAGTCTACTATGGGTGCGAGAACGGAAAGTTCGGGGGATGCGGAAGCGTTCTGGGAGTCAATCAAGCGTACTCGTCCCTCCCCCCCGCCGCCTCCAGCCCTTCGCCTCCCTGACCAACTTGACATTTAGGATTACTCACCCCAAACATCCAGAATACCAAGCTCACGGTGGTTACTTGAGAGAAGAGGCGATCATTATCCTTCGCAAATTCTACATCACCGAGAACACGAACGGTACGTACCCCAAACCACTGCGAATCGCCACAACCAGTTCCTCACCCCATGTTAACTTCACAGCGCCCGTTCCAAAGAACAAAGCCAACCGCATACTTAAGACGGAGATTCAGCCTCCTTGAAGAAAACAAAAGCTATAACACAACTTCGATTCGAGTTGAACCAAACCGACCCTATACATAAATGCGGGCAACGGCAGGTCTGGAGCTATATGCACAAATTACAGGTAATGGGTTTGCAACAGGGTATAACGGTGATCTGCATGCAGGAAGGAGAGTAAAAGGAGGAGCGACAGGACAGACAGATGTACGCAGAACATTGTAAAGAGGCCGAAAAACCCGAGATCGTGGTATGGATCTTGAAAATGTCGAAGGGCCAAAATAAAGAACGAGTGTTCGCCGAAAGCATTAGGACGGGGTTCAATGTGCAAGTAGGGAGGTGGTATGCAAAGTGTGGGAGTATGAAACAGAAAATGAAGGAACGAAAGGGATGGAGAGCTAGGACGAACGGGGAATGGGTCCTCCAAAGCGAATATGTACCCAGTCCAGATGGTCTAAATTACGCAGAATAGGTAGCTGTAAATTGATTTGTGCAGGGGAGAGAGAAAAAGGGGGAGAGCACGTCCATAATATCGAAGGAAGAGAAAAGGGTGTCGTGCTTCCTCTCAGTCATTTTGAGGTCTTTCGTGTCGATCGTCGTGATGTAATGGAGAGGGAGAGAGGAGGGAGAAATATCAGGGCCGAATATAAATGCAACAATGAAGAGGGTGGGGTATAGGCTCCGTGCCAGGGAAACCATATTAAAGAGTGGGGAATAGGGAGGAACAACCCGCGGACCAAAGCGAGCGAGAGGTATGATTAAACAGGGGATAGAATGAAACCAATATGTGCGTGTTGCCCGGTCACGACAGCAACACCAGATTTCCGTGATAGCGAGGGTGGCGAGAACAGAGGAATGACACCTGCAACCAAACACTTCGATCAGCTCACAACCTCTGTACGTGAAGGTGATGCATCCTCTGGTCAAGAAAGGACTGTACCTTCATCCCGTGCACGCGTACACAGCGCACCCACGTATCCCAAGAAACTGAAGAGAGAAGGCAATCCAAGAAGAAATACAACCGCCGTCACGAGGCAGGAGAACATTAAAGCGCTGAAAGCGTCATGGTCGAATAATCCGAAAACCTCAAGGAGTCCGATAGCAGCTTGGCGTTCCCAATACGGATGGTCCCCCCGGCCTTGTCACTCTTCTCCAACAAGTCGTCCCACCTATCCGCCTTCTCCTTTTCCGTCCACACCTTCCTATCAATCTCCCTCTCCCCGCTCTCTCTCTCTCCAGACCTTAACGGCGACCTCGAATGGATCGAAGACGAAGACCTGAGGTTCTCCCGAGAAGAACTAGAGTCTTGTGAGGTCTTGACCAACCCCACGAGACCTTTCGACCTGTGACTTCCAAAAGTCCCATACGACCTCCCGTCCAGATCATCATCTCCAAGTTCTGGTGAAACACCCAACATCCTCTCCTTCGGATAGGGCACTGCCGTCGAAGGACGCTTTCCACGGACATTCTGACGATCCCGACTATCCCGCTCGTGATCATGCGAGGCCCGAGCGGTGACACACGGATTCGCGACCAGCGTGTTCCTCCTATCACTTCGTCGCGGCCTAGGCGGCGGCTGAACTGGAGTCGCTGCCCCGAACTCGTTCGAGGATATCCCGGTGGACTGTGATGTTGATGAGGAATTCAAGGATCTGGAGATGCCCACGTTACTTCCTTTCGCCAAACGGAACTGATTCACCACATCGTGGGTCGAAAACATTGGAATCGTAGGCGAAGTGGAAACAGATCCAACGACTGGACTGCTATCGTTTGATTGGTGGTAAACGACGTGGGGGTTTGACCTGTAGCGATGCCTCGGGGGTGAGGGTAACGCCACAAAGTCCGTGGTGCTCACCCCGTCTGTTTCACTGTCGTCTCCGTTGGATCGCGTGTGCATACCACGTAGCGAAGGTTTCCGAATGATGATCAAGGTGTTCCTATGGTTATTGGACGGGCTTGAGGCCGGCGAATGTGAGTCGACGGTCGAAGGAGGTGAGGAAAATTCGACTGCCACTTGCTCCTTCTCCAACTTGCACAACTCGACTGGTGATAAAATGGGACCGATCTTCATAACTCGTTCCGGCAGTGGCGGCATCTCTTCGAAGGTGGATACAGACGAGGATCGCGACTTTTGCCAATACTTCGACGAGGCCATATCCGAGGACACTGGAGAAGAACACCGCGTGTTAGTACTCGGTCGACGATGTGAAGGATTCTTCCCACTACTCAGGGTAGGTGGTCGGTGCGAGGAGGTTGGGCTAGAAACAACCTGAGTGTTCCTGTGACGGTTGGAAAACGGAGCGTCCCCGAACGACGACCTCCCACGGATGTAGCGTGATATTTGGGGTTTAGAATCGTTAGGAGAGTGTGGAACAGAACGAGTCTTGGGTTTGGGTTTGATTGGGGGAGCGGGGAGTAGCCCTTCGGGAAGGGCAGGTACAGGCGGAGCGGATTCGTGCGCGTTGTACTTATCCTTTAAACCACCGGTACTGATCCTCTTCATCAACTTCCAGATCTTCCCGCCGGTAGACGGAGAGGAATCATCCAAAGAACCTCGAGCAGATTTGGAGGGAGTAGTTATACTCTGAGGCAGATTCCACATAGTTCCAGCGTCCGAATGATCGATCGAGAGTCCGGGTGGTTTCTTGCTCCGCTGCTTACCAGGCAGACTTATTGACCGACGCCCTTGACCAAAACTAATCCTCCCAACTTGATCATCTTTCGTGATCTTCTCATGTCCACATTCAGTCTCCGAAGTAGATCCGTGAGTGCTTCCAGCCCCGCTCTTCTTGGCCTTTGTCGAAGATTTTCTAGATAACTTGCCCAACGCGCCGAGACTGGGTTTCCGAGAAACTGGTTTCGGCTTGTTCGGAGTATAGCTGCTGAGATCGCCGCGTGGCCGGCCCCCGTCTTCAGGCGTCCCGATGGCGACAACTTTCCCGGACGAGCCGAAAACAGTGTAGTAAGCGCCACCGTTCTCGTCACACGAGCCCTTACTGGAAAGGCTGTCAGTATTCGCGCTGGAAATTTCCTTCAAATCCTTTCTCCTCCTTTCCTGCTCCTTGTAGGCAGCTGCAACGGCGCCAGCCGGTGTCAGTGAAGGGGATAGGTTCCCAGGACTGCGCGGTTTCCGTTCATCGCTTCTTGACCGCCTTACGCGATGGGTGGCATCCAATAACACCGGGGTGGACGCCAAACGAGGAGACTGGTGGGCAGAGGAGGTGGTTCGTTGGGGTGTGGCGGTGATCGGACTGATTCCCAAGTCGGGTTTCGATTTTTTATGGCTCAAGCTCGGAAAAATTGACTGGTGTTTGGGTGGTTGCTGCGCGTTGCTCTTTCTCCGCAGCACTGCTCGCTGAGGTTTCTGCGAAACCGGCTTTGGTGGAGTCACAGGGGGAGCAACATTTTGAAGAGAACAAACTAGGACTGACGATTCCCAGTGGGAAGAATGCGGCGGAGCGGGGATCCGCTCGTTGGCGAGTGAATTGAGATGATCAGGTTTCGTCTTAGAAGTTGTGGCAGTGGTTGCGCCACTGATATTAGCGATCGAGGATTCGCGAGATGCAGAGCGAGGGGAAGGGATTATCGGTGAAGTGCGGGGACGGTCATGAGGGATTTTAGTAACATCCCGGATAGATAAAGAGGGAACGGGAATTCGCCGTAGGGAACGCCTGGAAGGAGAGGTAGTGGCGCTTGGCTTGGGGATGAGGTGTGTGAGATCTGGCCCTTGCACGTGAACTTCGGTCGGATGAACGTCATAACTGGTTTTCGGACGGGAGGATGACCTAGCGCGAATGGGGGGAATGGAGGCCGCAAACGATGGTGTTGAGACAATGGGTCCCGTCGGATTGGACCTGATGCGTTCTGCTGAAAGGCTACGCTTGATTTTGTGTTCCTTCTGTGTGGAGAAGAAAGCCATTGAACGAGACTGGGGGAGAGCGGGAGAACAGAAACCAGGGCGGGGCATTCAAAACCTATCAGCTGGTTGAATAGACAAGGATGGGGGTGGCGCACCGCGGTGATTAGAAGATTATGTGGAGACTAGGAACCTGGGGTTCACAAGACACGTTAGGGAGAGTGCTTTGGAGGTTGAAAACAGGTGAAAGAGCCGCCACGTACATCAGCGAAAAAAAAGATACAGCGGCGTCCACACGTGTGGATGGTGGTTAAGGGAGATGAAAAGCGGCGTGTTGTATCGGTACTAGTACCAATCAAACACAACGTAGTGTCGTCCCGCGTGGGGTCGCCTAAAGCGCCGAGCACGTAATGAGAGGTTTCCAAGCTTGAGACAGGACGGAATCTTTACCTGGACTGCAATGGGATCGAACTGAGAAAAAAGTCGGGTAATTGAGCCTTGGGCAACCCCGCCATCCGGGGGCCTATGATGCGCTCTGAACGGAGGCGCCCCTCGCACTTGGGCTCCCCGGCTAAAAAGTGTCATGGAAACCGGGCCATGGCTCCCTCTAGCTAACCAAAAACGACTTGGTTCGAAGCTACCGCTCTGATCGCTCGGGGTTTAGAGCCACTCTCACTCTCACAAACTGTACGACTTTCGAGTATTCATCTCCAACCCTGCTGTACCAGTAGAAAACCGGGAGAGAATCACTTCTGGCCAACTTACGTACCGACGCTACGCTCTACCTCCCCGGAGAGAATTTGATCGTGGCGATGTGATCACCATGACAAAAGCCGGTTGACACTTGCCGTGAATTCAGACCGGCTTCCTCCTTCGCTTCCTGACCGGTCGAAGGATAGATATCCTTGTCCTATTCCGGTTTTACTCCAATCTCGCACGATAGCTCACGTCTCACGACAAATGCAGAAGTCAGGTATCAAAGTTATCTGGGGAGGCGGGGATATCAATCTACCGCATCGCTTTCAGGGGTCAAAGAGATTTTCAATGCGGCTAAGGCTGCGATGACGGGATTCCGGAAATACTACGTCAGATACTACGTCTTACTTTCCTCGCTTACTTGAGTTACATCAGTCGAGGGAAACAATCGACCACCAACTAAGAACTATAGAGTTGGATC
>Ga0307514_10004370_pt1 | contig 13030 bp, 14 predicted proteins | sample 16_EM_MG_FD_203088 | JGI IMG/M metagenome (GOLD analysis project Ga0307514, IMG submission 203088) | Populus trichocarpa ectomycorrhiza microbial communities from riparian zone in the Pacific Northwest, United States - 16_EM | ecosystem: Host-associated > Plants > Roots > Unclassified | place... | reverse complement strand
AGTAGTTCACTGTATATAGGACTGCATACACCACAAAGTGTCATAATGTCATCGCACTTTCCAACCTTTGTAAATTGGTCCTCTCGGCATCAAATTTTGACGTTTTTGAAAGCCCCGATTGAGCAATATTTGCGCCACTACAAACTCAACCTCTCGAGATACCCCCCAGTATGAATTTCAATGATAGGGCACAGTTCGCAGCCTCTACAGCCCTCCAACCTCAGTACCTCCTGCAACCCCCCCTCTACCATAACCACCATAACTACCACGACCACCACGACCACGATGATCACTGCAACCACTACAGCCACTACTAGCAGCCATAGGCTCCCTAGATAGGTCCCCTCTATAAGCTCTATTAGTATAGGCTCAAGTATATAGGGCTGCACACACAACAAAGTATCATACTATACCCAATAGCATACCGATTGACTATGGTGTAATTCAGAGCTCCTCACGAATGATAACCTTGACCAAAATACTACTGAGATCAAGTCAAACCAAGGAGCTTTTTACAAAGGTTAAAAAGGATGTCATAGTTGACTGCTATCCTCATCATCCCCATGCTAGCTATAGCTATTCTATGAACTAATTGTACTGGTAGTAAGGTCATTATACCCCCCTCTCTCGAGACCACTCAACCCTTCGCTAGCATCTGCTCAGCCCTTTCAAAGTTAGATATGATACCTCATTGGACTCGAAATGAAGGTGGTTCAGTACTACATAATTGACCCCTCTTGCATGACCCTCAAAGAGCTTCGAAATGACGAGGTGAAGCCTCAGCCTCAAAAGCAAATAAATGGCTCTCAGATCCTTGATGGAGCATATATTTAGCATGAGAAGGCTGGTATTGCAAGTGTAGAGGTTGCCGAGGGGAAGGCCGTCAGTCGGGAGGCAAAAGAGTTGGAGGCTGCAGAGGCCGTGGACTGTGCCCTACTATCCAAAACCACAGTGGGGGGTACCTCGAGGGGTCGAGGTTGTAGTGGCGCAAATATTGCTCAACCGAGGCTTTCAAAAGCGTCAAAATTTGATGCCGAAAGGGCCAATTTACAAAGGTTGGAAAGCGCGATGACATTATGACACTTTGTGGTGTATGCAGTCCTATATACAGTGAACTACTTGAGCCTATACTAGAGCTTATAGAGGGGACTTATAGGAAGCCTATGGCTGCTAGTAGTGGCCGTGGTAGTTGCGGTAGTCATATGGTTATAGTAGGGGGGGGGTTGCAGGAGGTATTGAGATTGGAAGGCTCTAGAGGTTTCAGCGTAAATCGGGGAGCGTTGGGGATGTAATATTTGAATTCTTCGTGTTTTTTTGGCTGATATGATTGTTCTCATAGTAATATGCCAGTGTTGGTGGCATTCGGTGGGGAGGGCACGCATTGAGGACTATTATTCGACCGTCTCACTTTCGGCTAGACAAGCACCACTGGCACAATTGTTGTGCATTTTGTAGACTACCGGTACCTACTCTACGAGAGGTTGGTGCCTGCCGGACTCACATTTCGTCATCATGCAAATCAGACAATTTCTTAGAAATCTCATGGTCTCCGGTCTATGCCTTCTGTCAGCATGACCCATATGACTTGAATTTTGAGTCCATGTCCATAGCAAAGTCCTAGTTAGTGCGAACGCCCAACCCCAACCACAAACTTTTTTTTTTGAGTCTACCGTATACACCTTTCCCCCGTTAGGCTATGAGGCAGCCCCATTCCCGCACCTTTGAAGGATTGGGTTTACCCACGGAACAATAAACGCCCAACCTCCCGAACCTAGGAAACAAAAACCCCGAAAATAAGAGAAGGGTCCGTACACCCATCTCACACCTGGATAGCTCTGTGTCCGGCTGCTTTCGCATTGCCAGTTCTCGCCGCCATGTCTTCACTTCAGCCCTTCCCTCAGCGAAAGATTAACACACTCTTCCACCACCATGCTCATTCCCGGCCAACTCCCCTTAAGAAATTTATATACAAGTGAAATTCGTTAAGAGATCCCCTCCCCTCAGCGCAGGTCCAGATTTGTGAAAAACGTTTCCACTAAGTCTACCTCATAGTCGCCTTCAGGATCCTTCACCCTCCTCCTCCACCTCTCCGGCTCATCCATATCTTCCCACGTTCCCCATCGACTTCCAACATCTTCTCCATGTATACAGACCAGGGCGACATGTTTCCCTGTCTCTGCATATCTTCCACACTTCCGGCATCGGTCTGATGTGTCTTCATCCAGGATATGTCGCCAGGCTTGGAGGTTGCCTTTTCCGGTGCGACAATGGACATAGTTCACCCGTGCCTTGCGGTTCCACCTCACTACCCTCCCCATACCCGTCCCTTTCACCTTCCTCTCCTCTGCTCTCTTCCTCTCCCACTCCTGTTTTAATCCTCCCTCAGTTATCGTCTTCCCCATCCCCTCATCTTCGTCTCCCAGATCCGCTCTGGATTTGGCCATCTGGTTTGCCCTTTCGTTGCCTTGAGTTCCGACGTGCGCCTTTACCCATGCAAATCTGACGGCTTCTGGTCCCAGATTTTTTTGCCGCCTCCTCACCTCCTCCACTATCTCTTTGAGCTCCCCAGTTCTTGCAAATCTGACGGCTTCCGGTCCCAGATTTTTTTGCCGCCTCCTCACCTCCTCCACTAGCTCCCCAGTCCTTGCCCTGCCGATTTTGCCTGCCCTTCGTACGGCTGCGATCGCCGCTTGAGAGTCCGATAGGACGAGAATTTTCCAGTCTTCTGGTGCCATTTGTATCCCCCCCCGCATTCTCACAATCTCGCCATTCCACACTGTCGCCAGTCTTCCCATTCCCTCTTTCCACCCTCCTATCCCCCTACTCTCTCCTCATCATTCATACTCCCATCCGTGAACACTCCAATCGACTCTTCCCTGGCTTCACTGATTGCCAGCTCCCACTTGTCGGCTTTCGAGTCTTTATTAGCCTGAAATTTCACTTCCGGGACCCCAACCACAAACAGTTTTGTCTATCACACGCTCTATGCACGCTGCATGCCCTCTACCCTATAAAGCAACTCCCTTCATATATACAGACTTCCATAAAAAAAATGTTACTCACCAGGCCGAAATGGGGGCATGGCCAGATAGGCGAAAGCAGCGGGACAATTCTATTTCTCGGGGGTTTGTTTCTTTAGTTCGGGGGGCAGGGTGTTCAAGCAGCATGTTGTGCCGTGTGTAAACCCAATCCTTTAAAGGTACGGGAACGGGGCCGCCTCAGAGCCAAGGGCTCCCTTCGGGGGAAAGGCGTATAAACACCGCCCCCCCCAAAAAAGGTTTCCCAGCAGCCCGAGTTATCAATTGCAACCCTCGAGAAAAGCCAATCTATACCACGATCTCCTCCAATTGAAGAATAACCTGTGGTATATATCTTGTTAGGAGTTTTCTTCATGGCTCTGTTATTTATCACTAGTGTGTAAGATATTATTTCACATACCTTCTCAATATACCTTACTCCCACAAGAATACCGTCTGTGTCCAAAAATTCACGCTCGCAGCCAAAATCATTGTTGACCGGGTCTAAACACCCTAAACACATTGTTACAATCTGGGTATATCGGGGCCCCATGAGAGTTGGAAGGCTCTTGGTTGCCATGTCCATAAATTCTTGTTTAATCGCACGCGCTCGCTTCGGGGGAGGTAATTTAAGCCCGAGGTAGCTCGCTATATTCAAGTTGGAATTAGGACCACAACTCCCATTGGGTTCAGCCGGAGTGATAAATGACTGCCATATACCAAGCTCCAAAAGACAAACGCCCAGACTATAGATGTCATGTTGCATCTGGTAGGTATCTTCTGGTAGTGTCCCTTGTCTTGTGGGATGACGGTAGAGGTTTTTCTGCCACTCTCCATCTTCACAGAGATAGGTTACTCCAGCTGCTGCCCTAACGTTCTGGAATCCAACTAAGAAAGGCACACCAATGGTGTGCGTGGAGGAATTCGGAGTCTTCCTGTCTTGGAAGGCTATGATCGTCTCGGGCCGTAAATTCTTGTGCACGAAGTTTGTTGTATGGACAAACATGACTGCCCTAGCAAGTCTTTTGGCAAAGTTCAGAAGCTCATCGAGTGGGTATCTTTGATCGTGAAGTAATATTTCTCGAAGGCTTCGGGGGCCATGCAGGGCCTCAGGAATTTGGAAAACCAGTTGAAAAGATTCTCTCTTGCCAGAAAGCCTGGGTAATTTAATTACCCCTCTGCACGCTAGAATACAGAAAAGCCTAGAATCCACGACGGAGAGTATACGACCAAGATCCCTGACATTTTGCAGTGCGAGGTTTGGAGGTGTGCATGGATGTGGTACCAGTGACTCGATGTAAAGGTGCGCATGTGTTACAGAATCTTGCGCAGTTTCTCCTCCCGTGTATAAAACTGGAGACCTGTTCTCTATCCACTCATTTTCTGAAATGAAGATGCCTGCTTCGCGTTTCTCAGCCCCGTGTATTGCATTCCTAAGCTCTTGGAGCCTCCAAACCTCCTTGCTCCCGCTCCCCTCACATGTAGATAACTGTTGGTCAACAGCAGGGTCTTGAAGCCGACTCAGCAGAAACCAGTAAGGCAGAAGCATGCTGTGCCAGTGGTCTATGTCCCTCAGAATCTTGTCGAGGGTACTCTTTGAGTGGCTGGCAAATCTTATTTTATTGATACTGCCTTTTTTCTTTGATACCTGATCCAAAGTAACCGCCTTCGTCTGCTTCTTGTCACCAATAACCGTGTCTAGAGTGGAGACAACTTCTTGCAATTTCCCTTGGAGAATTTGGAACATTTGAGCTAGGTGGTGTTGTAGTTTCTCATCTAGACGATGGGCGATGCTTCGTAAGACTTCCATTTCTATCTCGATCATCTGCCAATGGTTTTTTGTTTTGAGGAGTACCTCTGCGAGGGCCGAGTCGGCATGACCATAGGTTTCGCACTTTGTCATCAGTATCTGGCCGTATCTAGTCTTCCATGTTAGATGCCTAAAGGCAAGAGTTTCCGACAGTATCTCATAAAGAGATAATCATAAAACATACCTTGCACATATATCCATTACCCCTAAGACCCCACACACAAACCCTATACCACCTAAAGGATCCATGGTAAAATAGTGTTTTCAGGGCCCCATTACTGTTGGTAATATTTCAGAGACACGAGACTTGAAATCCACGCAAGTGGATTTGTTGTAGTGTACGATCGCGATGATCTCGCAAACAGCAAGAGTAGCGGGTGTGCTGTTGGCATATGAGCAGGGTATTGGTGAATCGAGGCTGAACGGACATACAAGTCTTATGCCCCATGACCAAATCGTGTTAGTGAGGCAGCTTACCTCGATCTATTATCAGGGTTCAAAAGGCCGTATGCAAACCATAGTAGCTGTTGGTTTACAGCTTCTTCATTGGTATTGAAGATATGAAAACACATGTATAATATACATATATGTGCCTTTCCGGTTCTGCGACCTCCAAAGTCAATTGCGCAGGATCTGATTGGACTTCAGAAATTAACCCTACCACGACCTTGAGGATGTGCTGGCCGTGCCGAAGCATCAGAGAGTCTGAGTCCGATAGTACTGGGTCACTCTGTGAATCCCAGCCTCAAACCAGCCTTAAATACTCCATATTCACTGTCTTCAAGTTTATCATCTAGAAACAATCACCCCGTCAATTCCTCCTCCATTCAGTATGCAAACCTCAGGCGAGCGGCGGTGTGTGGGCTTCAGTCTATCGGCAACCCAGCAACTCTGGATGAAACAAAATTGGGACTTCCCCGTCACATTCGAGAGGACTCCAGAGGCAGCCTCAGAATCCCGTTCACAGCCCCCCAGTGATCTACTTGGGGAAGGGACTGGAGGAACTGTGTACAAGCGGCAACTTGAGCTCCCTCGATGTCCTCAGCCTTGCCCTCAATGTCCACCGCAGGTATGCGCAGTGAAGAGGTTGGGTAGGAATAGTGAAGGTCATGTACTGCATGCACATTCCCATGATAGGCGGCAGCGTGAGAAGGATATATTGGAGGTTCTCCGCGAAACAGCAGTATGTTTGCCTATTCTATGTCTGTGTCAGAGCCGAGAGCTCGAATTTAGCTCATATTTTCTCTCTGAAATTAGAATTGGCGTAGCAGTCCAGAAAACACTCAGTCCGGGTATCAATTTATTGTGGCATTTTATGGAAGCTATGTGAAAGATGATGTCATTCACATCGTTATGGAGTACATGCCAGATGGCGACCTTGGGCACTATATTGAAGTCCCCTGGAGTGAGAGAGATGTTAAAATTGTTGCCGAACAAGTGCTTCATGCCCTCAAATTCATGCATGACCATAAGGTAGTTCATAGAGATATAAAGCCACTTGTGAGTTTAGTGCAGTGCAGAATCTCTATCTACCCATCATACATATACTCACCTATACCCTCACATGATCATTAGAACATTTTCCCGAAAATGGAAGATCACTGCCTGACCATTAAGGTAGGAGATTTTGGAGTAGCAAATCGAAGCCAGCAAAATCAAAGCAATTTATTTTCCACGTATGTTGGGACAGCGGAGTATATGGCCCCCGAGAGATTCGGATCCGAACACACAAGAGCCGTCGATAGTTGGGCTGTAGGATGCTTGCTCTATAGGTTGTTGACTGGTAAGGGTCTTTTTGCTAACCCACGAGCAACCTGCGAATACGAATTCAAGAAGAAGCCCTGTCTCGAAGAAGAGCTACGCAAGTTTTGCCAGGATTCGGGAACTCTGGACTTCATCGATAAATTAATACAGCCAGCAGTCGAGTATCGAGCCACGCCTAACAGCGCTCTTGGACACCCCTGGCTCCTTGAGCTCCCAGGAAGATTTGGTAGACGGTTAGCAACACGAATGCTCAAGGATCATTTCGACAGAGTCAAGTTGGCAGGGATTAAGCCTCGGCTCATATCATGAACAATACCTGATACCCCGAGACCTGAAGTATAGGTAAGCGGCCACAAGCTGTTCTAGGCTCGACTCCACAACTGTCATATTATAATTATTTCAGACTGTACCGTAGGCTAGTACTACTATACACTATGAGGGTTGACAGATATTACGAGACTAATTGGTGCTCAGGGTGAAGATCGGAGCATTTTAGATCACTGTATACGCATCATTGAATTCAAAAGCCAAATTTTGCAATCTTGCTTGATATCTCGTGTTTTTCCGAAAAGAACTTAATGACAGGCGGTGGAGCCTTGGGTGATGTAGTATCTTAATTGTACTGGTTGCAGTAGTGTAGGCACAATCCCTATCTTAGAGCATTTGTCTATACCAGGTACTTCACGAGCCGCTGGATACGCAGCACTTGCTACCGGAAACCTCCATAGTGGGAGAAATCCGGGCAAAGTTTGATAGATTTTCGCTCTAGACATCATAGTAAAATATATGAATTGAGTATACAGTGGCGCACTACCAAAAGTGAAGGGAACCCCTCAGTTTGTCCCATACATTGTGCTGACCGTCAGTCGAGCATCAGAGCACCACCTAGCCTACACCTAGCCGATCTCAGGCTCAGGCTGATTAATTGGACTTGGTTGTGCCCGCCAGACTACAAGTAGCGACTGCCCAAAGCAGTAGCCACTTAACTAGGACATCTGAATAGGGTTTGAGACTAGTAGTTTCATTGACATTAGCTAGAGTCGGTTCCGAACAGCTGAGACATACTAGCTATTTTAGGCAGTCCGCAGTATCATACATCAGGGGAGAGAAGAAATTGTATTACCCTGAATACTAAGAAAGTTTTCTGGCGGGAAGAGAAGAGAAACGAAGGAAGGAAACAGTCTGGTCCTATCCCACGCTGAGCCTCCTGACATCCCACATCATCCCACGCACTACCCCACTTTTACTCAACCCTCGCGGAGTCCCCCACACACGCCGAGTGATTGATTATTCATTCCGACAATTCCGGCTGGACTGAGATCTATGAAAACCACTATGCTCTACAACATGGCTTCCCCCACGCCCTGTCAAAATTAACCTAATACCGTGACCACCTTGCAATATAGCCTCCTCCTCTATTGAATAATGCGTCAAACATAGTATCCAGGACACTGTACTGACATTGGCCATGCTTGTCTGAGACTGGAAGCGGTCGAGGCTAATCACCAACCTACTCTCTAAAATAAAAAAGGTTGGACCTCAATATTAGAGGTCTCTAAATACGTAATTTGGATATTTTGGTAGAGAGATTTGAGGGTAAGGCCGATATGAGCATTGATGCTATGGATATAGTTGATGCAATAAGAAGCCTTAGAATTGCTCATATTGCACCACTCTAGCTTGCAGTTTTGTGGCTACTGCTAGTTTAGCATGAATATAGAGCTTGATAATCATATAAACTAAATATTTATTTCCTTGCCTGGTTTTTTGGGATTTGGGATGCTGGGAAAAATCCTGATTTGCCTTGCTAGCTTTAGGGCCTCGGATAATGGCTTATGGCCGTAGAACTATACATAGTCTGAGATCTTATTACGTTTATAAATTAAAACATAAAATACATTCTTTCGAGATACTAATTTCCTACAAACAAAATCTCGATTAACTGATTAGTACCTTGCTAAATAGTCTAGTTCTCTGTGTTATTCCATGTCTTGTATTGTGCCTCTGGAAAAAACGACCTGCTAACCACCACACCTGATGGCAAACACCGGCTCAAGGGAACTACTGGTATTGCTATCGTTCAATCTCCCTGCACATGAAATGCGGATGAGAATTGAATTGAAAATAGCTGTAAATTGTCTATCTAACTTTCCTGTTGTCATCATTCTCACTGACTTAAGGAAAGAGTGTTTGTTTTACTGGATCATCAAAGACTGTATCCAAGAGCGCTCGCTGGGCCTGTGGAATGGGATCACATTAATTGATGATATACGAGCTGGGACCAGGCATGGGTATCTCAATCGTTGCACTCTTGCAGAATACTTTCCTGGGAGTAGTAGAGTCAATCCGGGGGTTGTTAATCCGAGGCACATTTTAGTATTACCAAAAGTGGATATCATGAAATGGTTACCATCTCCAGACATTGGTGATATGAGAGATTTCTTCAGCGAAATGTCAGAAAGAAAGAGGAGGGAGTGGAACACACGCTATGCGTTAAACTGTGTCATGCAAACCCCGGCTTTTAACTCTATATATGCTTGAGGAACGGTATGGATTTTTTTCTTTCATCTTTTTCCTTTATTTTTGTTCTCAATCGCCCTCAGGCCGGTTCTCAGGTCATGAGTCTTCTCTTTTACTTTCTCCATAGATGAGGTCTGCTAGATGATAACCTTTTTTATTTTATCATAGGATATCCAAAGATGTGGATGTGTAGTGCTATTACCAACAGAGATCATGTGGTGGTGAAATGGCGCTGTCTGGTAAATACTGTATGTCTGCAACCAACGGAAACGCAGCTTATGACCACTAAACCACACCCCCTATCGTTATCAACCCAACTTAGTTGGAACTATGTATGGGGACAACATGTGGTCTACGTTGAATGTCAATACTGGTGGCCTACTATGTTTGTATGCTCTTGTCTTTCTAGGGCAAATTTGAATACCGTGCTATTGTGTATTGTATCTAGTTACAGAAAACACCCATATCTTATGGGCCGGATGGTGTAATAATATCTATGACCATAGACTGAAGAAAACTAGGCATCCTACCATATTCAACCTTCAAATCACCAGGCTGGCTACTACAGTAGGTGGCCACCTCTTGTTTGGTCCATGCCTGTCTTAACCCTCTCCCCGTAATTCAGGATGTCTTTGTTACCTTTTTTGCTACTCTTTAGGCTTCTTGTCTGCGATTTCATTTCTAAAAACGCCAATGTGAGCCTTCATTCATCCGACCGCCACAGCATCCAAACCAAGCCGTTTCTACTTTCTCCTGGTCTCACTCACTACCAAATTTTTTGGTTATTAATCTAGTTGTAGTCTCAACAAGCCCTTTACACTCGAGCCTATGACTTTGCATCCCATGTAAGAGTATATCCTTTGATAGTGCATACAAAGCTCTTGACGAGTTTTTTTGTTAGCAAAAATCACAGCCAAAGGGGCGAAAAACATACTTGTTGGTGCATTCCCAAAATTCAGTTTAATGTGTGCAGGAACTCTGATAAATAATATCAGGCAATATACCACTGGGGATAACTACGGAAACTACCGTGCATGAGCCAAGATACCTATGATAGCATAATCTATCAAATTTACCCTGAAGCAGGCTATGTATGTATAAAAGGAAGTCCACGTACTATACCTATGAGAGTGAATAGAGCCTACCTAGCAGCTATAGAAGGTCATAATTGGGAGCCGGAGGGTGTTGAACATACCTACCGAATTATAGAAGTATATAGTGCGCATGGGAGAAGAACGCAACTAGAGCCTAAAAATAAGAGAGGTGCATACATCCAGAGAGCGCAGAGCCAATCAGACCTTGACTAGTAATCTCATGTAAAAAGGGTGGCAGCAGTGTAGTGGTTACTTCCTCAAAGGAGTTCCGAGTGGTATTTCAGGTGATGGTTAACTAGCTTGTGCTTAACCAGAGTTTTATTTCTGCTACGGTAACTGTAGGCGAGGTGGCTAAGTTGTTAACTCTTGGCTGGTTATGCGGTTTTGTCCATATGAGCCAGATGAGGGGGGGACCTCGACCCAGACTCTTCGTTCGTGAGTCGTCAAAATATCTTCTCGTGTGCCCAAGTCCAGGCTAGAACCACCGTCGAAACAAAAAGGAAAAAGAAAAGAAGGGAAGAAGTTCAAATCAAATAATGCAACCTAACCCAACCCCACCATCCCACATGAAAAAAAAAGGCTCTGCTAAGTATGTCGTGCGAAGTTCATACAGCTTCCCACTCCCACTCCTGCTACTACTCCTGCTATACCTCTCTCTCTTCTCCCCGCGCGAGCTCGAGGAGGTGGGATAATACGCCACATCTCCCATACTAACTGTTGTCCTGTAAACTATTTTTAAGTAGAAACAGCTTAAATACACCAGTCTTTTTTTTGAATCTATACGACTTTCCCACGAAATGCACCAGTTACCAGTGTTACTCTCAATATTTTTGTAGGAATGGTATTCAACCGAATCTGTGACTAACTAGCTGTACGAGATAATCTCTCTTGATAATAGCAACATGGAACAACGACGTAATTTAACTGCAATAAACGCAAATCCGACATGGCCTCCCCACCGCCATCGTATGAGGTGACATCTACCCACACCACGCCATAACAATCCCCCCATATCCATTAATAACCACTTCGTCGTTATAAGCATGAAATTTATGCGAATCCCAGCCGCCCTCACAGTCACCCCCTCCTCTTCACTCCTACATATGGTCTTCACCGCCAATCCACTTTTTGTGCTAAATACCATCTTAACTATAGCCACCACTTCCTCCGCCAGTTGTTTTACCAAACAACTTCAGCAGGTGTGTAGCCGCATTCTGTGCCACAACCAAATCACTTCCCTCCGGAGGCTGCAGGCCAAGTTGTGCTGGAATGGTCTCACAAGCCTCCTGGATCCCCTTGGCCGCTGACAGCTTATATATCTCACTAGCCTCCTCCCCTGCAGCGCCAATCTGCCCCCACAAGTTCTGGAATGGCGAGGCAAAGGGTGACCAGGTAGTCGTTGATTTGAAGCTTGAGATCCTTCCCAGAATACTCATCTTTGTATCCTGTATCTTCCGGCTCGCCAGTGGTAGGGTCAATCTCCTTCGTTGTAGACTTGAGATTATTGCCGAAGGTCACTATGGCACATCCAAATCCGGAAGCCTCCGCCTCTAGATTCTCAGGCTCGTATGCCTCACTACGTTTGAAGGCTACATAGACGATGCCAAGAGCCTCGCCTGTAGCCTTCAAAGCTGGAGCGGGAATGATAAATTCTTCTTCCAAGTGTGGTACTCCAGCATCCTCTTCTTCGCCCTCTGGTAAGGATGTCTGACAGAGAACGATGACATTCTCCAGAAAGTTATCAAGGAGAGTATTCTTAACTTGAATTGAAGCACAAGGTGGCTCTTGAAGATGCTGAGGACACTGACGGAGCACCAGCATTATGTTAAGCCTCATATCAATAATTCGGCAAAGGGCCCTGATTGCGTTTGCCATGTAAACCACATCACTTCCAACTGCCGTATCTATCATAATACTACTTGTAACCATGGTGACATCCTCTGCTGTGCTAGCCAACTCCTTGATAACTAAATATATCATTTGCCTTAAACTTGCATCTTTGTACTAGAAGAGCCTAGTTATACCGAAGAACAGAGGTAGCCTCCGCCACAGAGAACTTCCCTCCACTGTATAAGAGATATGTCATCTTTGTGAGAAGGAGGCAGCATTTTCGCGGGGAGGTCGGTTAAGAGTTGAATAGACGAGCTGGAGAGGCTGATTAGACGAGCATGCTGAGATGAAGAGGGAGAGCGGGTTTGAAATACCCTCTTGAAATACCGATGTGCGATCCGTCTTGAAGACCACCGAGTCCCCATCTTCATCCTTCTTAGAATAGCTCATCATGAAATAACTATATGTTGTTTTCCGACTTCTATGAAAGTCTTTCAGAGCGCTATTTTGTAATGCAGGTGTCAGAATCAAGGAAACTGATTGGGCAAGTTGGAAGGGGTTGCTAATGTGTTACAATTGGGATTTGGCCAATGCTGACCCGGGTGTGAAGTTTCGAAATTGGTGGGTATTGGCAATAGTCACCCGCCGCTTTCCGAGAGTTGAGGTACTTATTATATGCTCTAACTGAATCGAGTATTATCAGAGATCGTATACGTGTTATCAGATTCTAACCCACACTCTTTGGAGAGCGTGGCGCCAAGCCTGCGGTTCAGGGCTCAAGGATCTGTGGCTGTACTTTTCTATCATTGCCATCTACATGCACGCATATTATATATACTCAAATACCAATATTATGTAGCTGCTGTGTGGCTCCGCACACTGCCGTAAGAAACACTCGGACCATGCTCTAGAAAAGTGAAGCAGCTTGAGGCTTTGTAGCCCAGCAGGTACACTAGTCTGGTTGCACGATCCACCGACGAAGTCACCGAGTTGGT
>Ga0307514_10004369_pt1 | contig 13030 bp, 17 predicted proteins | sample 16_EM_MG_FD_203088 | JGI IMG/M metagenome (GOLD analysis project Ga0307514, IMG submission 203088) | Populus trichocarpa ectomycorrhiza microbial communities from riparian zone in the Pacific Northwest, United States - 16_EM | ecosystem: Host-associated > Plants > Roots > Unclassified | place... | reverse complement strand
GCGTATGTTCGCCTCCATTGGTTGACCCATAGAGCACGCCTCTCGTGCGGAGAATACAGACTCTTGAACCCTAAAATTGTCGATCAGGCACGAATGCTTAAAGCATGAATGACACATATCCCACCTTCGGAGCATATCATCCACTGCCCGAAGTGGGGCAACCTTAGTGGGTACGGGGCCGGTTGAGATCGGAGATGTCTCAACCGCGGGAGCGGGTCTGATAATCTCCGGAGAGAATTTGATAACCGGATCTGGTCCCGACAATGATTCAATCTGCGTTGAGCCAAAGATGTGCGGTGGAGAAGCGGAGGAATTCGTGCGGGTCCTATTAACGACCAAGTCATCAAGCGCCGATGCCAAGGAAGATGTACCGGGAACGAATCCGGGAGGCAAAGCGTTGACGGGGGAAGACGAGGCGTTAGATGTAGTGCTGACCGCGCTAGTAGAGGACGGTGAACGCGATGAAAGAGAAGCGACTGTTTCAAGCATATCGATTGGATCACAAGCAGAAAAGGTTAAATTTGCTGTAGGAGGTAGAAAATCCGAAATCAAACCTGGCGGAGGAGCCCGGCCAGAGGTATCCATCGGAGAGGCCGTTTCTATCGTCGGAGGAGAGCGTTGGATGACTGCCAGGGTATCGAGGTCTGCGGTTAACATCTGAGAGAGGAGAGGCGTAGACGCATCGTGCACGATTGCAGCAGCGAAAGAACTAATCTGGGACTGAGGCTCAAGGAGCTGTGTGTCTGACAGGGTATCCATGTGGATATCCAGAGAGTCGAGGGAGTCGTTTGAAATCGAATGCTCAGGGCGACCGGATCTTCAGGGTAGCAGGTGACGGAGATCGGTGGTTTTATACACAACTGCGCCAAGAGAAACCGTCAGCGAGGACGCAAAACCAGTTAAACGGAAGCAAACACTAGCTGACCGTAATCAAGAGCGGGAAGAGAGTGGCTCAGAAGGCGAAAGGAAGGAAAAATCGCAGACAGAAGGACAGGCCCAAACGTGAAAGGCGCCGCTCGACGCGCCAAGTGGGTTTCGGTCGCAAGACAGACCTACGTCTATAGGGGGAAACTGGGCAGTCGGGAGGTGTCTGGGGAGGTGAGAGAGGGAATTCGGGTAGAGAAGAGAGAGACTGACGACAACGACGGCGACGAGGCGAGGTCGATTGGGACGAGTTACCGACTTTAATTAGTTGGGAAAATGTAGGAAGGGGAGGTCAGGTGTGACACCGCGTGACAGGCCATCACGTCCATCGACCGAGGGGCTAGACCTTCCACATACATGTTTTAATTTTACACTTCTCAAAAATAAATAAAAAAAGTTTAATATATTAAATTTGTCATAATCATCCTTGAGGTCCAACGCGCTGTGCACCACGGCGGGGCGTGTAGGGCGAGGGTGGAAAGACAACGGAGAGGAAGAGCAGCCTATGCTCTATCCAGATAACAGGGCTCACGTACATCGGCTTATGTAGGCGTGCATTCTGGACTCCTTACTAAAACCCTAACTTGCTTTCAGTGTCATCCGATGTGTCCAACAGTGAGGGCATGGCTTTGATCCACGATGCATCCTACACCTTTGGGTAGGTCGGTCTGGCAGGACAAATTTAACCTTCGTGCCCCCCTAATCAAGGACCGGCCTCCTGCTTGCCGATTAGTCCCACCAACAGCTTCCCTCCACAGGCGGTGATAACCACAAGTCGTTCTTCATAGCATCCAAGCCGACGTACGAATCCAATGTGGCCGCCCCCCACACGGAGCATGCATACTAACTGCAAGTTCTTAATAAGCCCCTACTGCTTTGTTCTTGAACCCACACGCGATAGCCTAAGCCCACTTCTTCTACTTCCAACATACGCCATTCCTAAATATCTCAGTACCGTCTCTTTGGGGAACGGGATCTTTCCCTCCGTCTGTCGCTGTTACAATATTAAGCGTGTGAGTGACTCAAACCCTTATCGTGATCAACGAGCGTCACGTTACTCACTCGTAGCGCGAGCCATGATATCCTCTATCCCGTTCTCGGTAATCGTCTCGCGACGATCGATGGTCTCGGTCAGATCCATATCGTCCCGGTGGTCCGCCTCCGGGACCATCAGGACCAGATGACATCGTTGGTGGAGGAGGAGCGTTCTTCGCTTTTTCACGTTCCTCCTTGAACTTCTGTAACATATTCCGCAACTCGTGATAGCCCAGGTGCATCTGTAAGATAAATAATCAATTCAGTACGTCAAAAAATGTTCTTTGCTATTCTGCCCTGCAGATTACGTCGCGATTCGCACCAATCCGGACTTACTTTACCACCGAAATGATCTGCCAGCCGTCGATCCGAATCCAACACCGAGAGATATGCACCACAGATATCACACACACGTAATTTTTGGTGGCCCGAGGCGCCAGATGTATCTGTCAACTGTTGTAGCTCTCGCTGGACAACGGAATACGACCAGTAAGCGCACGGGCCGTCAGGAGTGCCAATCATTAAAACTGACCTCCTTGTCGGCTTTCTCACTCTTCAGAGCTTCGATGGCTTGCATCTCCCGCATGGACTCGTCCACCTTTCCTTGTTCGCCTGCGGAGCCGCATCAATTCAGTAATCACCCAACAAACATGACGGCGTTTCCCCTTGCTGAAACGTCAGAGGTAGAGCAAAAGGGAATGGGACGGACCATAGACCTCGATCTTTTCAGTCCCCCCCTGAATTGCCAATTCGATTTCCGCGATCTCGCGCATCTAGCGGATTATATGGCACCAAAGTCAGTGTTCGGCTCGTACCGCAATTTCCAAAACGTAAACGGAAGCAAACAAGCAGGAGGCTGAGGCCAAAACGAAAAGCCTAGATGTTTGATGAGCGGTACCAGGGATACACACTCACCAAGTTTGTTGTCTTGGCATTCTCCTCCGGGGTCTTCTCCAACCTTCTATGCGCAGCACGAATGCGCCTATCACACTCGTCGACAAACTGGAAGATATTGGCTTCGTACTCCTTTTGGAATCGAGCAAACGTCGAATCACTGGGATTGGCTGCCTTGGCTGCTAAATACTCGGTTTTGAGCCGTTCCGTATGGGATTTTGGACAGGCGCCAAGGTCCATTTTCTGAACGAGCCGTCGACGCCACAAGCATTGCGGCAAAGCCAAGTTCCGGCCCCGAATCAACGGAACAGGGTCGGCGACATCAATAATAGGCGCAATTAAACCAAGCAGGTTCCGTGTGATGATTCCCAAGGTACGAATTAGGACGTGCAGGAGCAGACGAGGATATACGGAACACGAGGCAAGCACCAATGAGATTAACAAAGAGTTTAAGTCAATAATCGTAATGGCGCGTGACGCGGCGGAAACGCACCGTGTTCGTGAAGAGTGTATGGGGGCACGTCCCACACAAGAAGTTCCTGCAAACCTTCTCATCTGACCAATGGAGGTTCGCGTTTGCAGTGCCCATCGCTTCTGGGCCCATCATTTGCTACAAAGAATGAATGACCTGTGTTAGCTACGAGCTGAAACAGCATAACAACCCCGCCGGGAAACAACGAGGCTTTCGTTGTTGGTTGTTTCGTCTGTGGTTCCGTGCCACAGCGAGAACCGAAACGATTGCGCACCTCCAAGAGCTTCCTCTGCATTTCCGCGAGCCGGCCCATGCTGTCCGATTATAAGCTGATTCTGTTATTTTGATGCAGGTATATCGCTTCGTTGAGCGAGGATTATAGCCGTGACAACGAGGCTGACGGTGGGGGAGCGTAAGGATAAATTGGCGCCAATTTGTTTGTGTTTGTCTCCGATCTAGTTTTGGACTGGATTGGTCAGGTGACGCTATTCACCCAAACCAAATGCAGTGAGAACCGCAGGAACGTTACGTGCAAGACTAGGCTCTGATTATCGCCAACTGGCCGGTAAAAAATAACGAAAGTGATATGTTGAAAGAGCACTAAGACATCCTATGCGGGAATGATAGCAAACAATGCAGCGAGAGCGTCAAGGTCGAGGCAAAAAAAAAAAGCTACAAACACCATCTCCGTGATGTAGTACTATGCACGTCTGGTGTAGATGAGAAGATCAAACCCTATCAATCTCAAGGCCGTCCGCGGCCACGGCCACGAACCCGTCCTCTTCCGCGACCTCGACCACCGCGCGCGTTTTGGGACGCCTCAGGCCGAGTTTCGGAGGTAGATTGGTCGCCAGCGTTCCGTTTCGGGTTCCATTGATTAAAATGTTCGGGTTGTTTCTCACTTCGAGCACGAGGTTGAGCTTGCTGGCGTTGTGACGGTGAGTCCCGCCCGGGTCGAGAACCGGAAGATGAAGCCGTAGGCGGTTCGCGGGGAGGGATCGAGTCAGAGGAGTTAGTTGAATTATGAGTTGGTGGTGTCGGAGGACGCGCGAATCCACCAAATTTCACGATAAGGTTCACAACCTCATCAAGAATCTCTTTCTTCTTCGCTGTGCCTTTCACATTCTTCTGTTCGATGCCATTGATGAAGGCATCCGTTCCTGCGGGTGACGAAAGATCTTTCCAGACATCAACGATTTCCTTTCTTTGGAAAAGTTTGTTGTCAAGGATCATCCAGACTGCCTCCGGGACGTGAGATTCAACCGCTAGGCTAAGGAGCGAGGGGGTTCCAGATAGGGAATAGATCCCCTTCGAATCCTCGTCGTTCGTAGGATATGCTTCGAAGAAATATTTGAGGATCGGAATTTGACCATGTTTCAATGCGACGTGAAACGCAGTATAATCTTCGGAAGTCCGCTCTTCTATATCACCACCTGAAATTGTGTATCAGCGACGTGAAGAAACAATCAAGGAGACAAGGGAAACATACTGTGTGATCCAAGCCATTCAAGAAGGTCCTTGTTACCAAGTCGAGCTGCGATGTGTAACAACGTTTCGTGGGGATCCACGGGTTTCTGACGGACCAAATGGTGGCAGCCCGGTTTGATCTCCCCGCCAGCCGGATCGACGTCTTGTTCCCAAACCCCCTTCTTCACAGCGTCGGCGTCTCCATTTCTAGCAGCGGCGAATACCTTCGAGCGAAGAGCCTGCACCTTTTCTTGCTGAGAGGCAAGTACCTTCGCGGCCGACTGCCGATCCTGCTTCGCCTTTTCTCTTTTCCGCTCCGCCTTTTCCTTTTGGCGAGTCGCGGCATCTTTCATCTCTGGTCGTGTCCGTCTGTACTGAAGCACAACGGCCAAGAGTCACAAAAGACATACCATTCTCTCTCTGTTGTCTCATGCGCTCTTTGGCACGGGCGGTTTCCTCTGCGCGGCGGGCCGCAGCCTGTTCCGGCGTCTCCCTCGGGGAACTGCTTGTATCTCGACTGTAGTCTGGTTTGAAATAACTCTCTCTATTGGTCCTCTGAGAACGACGGGACTTTGGGGTGTAGTTCCGGTGGTCACGATTATCGTAATAGTGGAAGGTTCCATGGTCAGGGCAGAAGTATGCTAGGGCCAGCGTGTCAGTTTTTGGTGCTGAGCCACAAGGAAGGCATTACAGTTCCTGCGACGTCCACCAAAGATTTCTTCGTACATATATCTACGGGAAGATAAGTAAGTTTCAAATAGGAGGCGTTGAAGTACCAACAGGAGATCCTCAAAGTCGAGATAGACGTAGTCTCCATCGTCCTCGTAATCGTCGTCGTCGTATGCATCAAATGGGTCGGCATATTCTTGTCTGTGACTTGAATTGTCGAGGTGTGTTGCTAAGGCGTGGTATGCTTCGCCGATTTGTTGAAATTGCTGGGTGGCTTCTTCATTGTCGGGGTTCTTATCGGGATGGGTTGCAAGCGCGAGCTGTGAGGTCGTTACATGATGGGTGATTACTTTAGTGACCGTACATCAGCCAACAACTTGTAAATGACCACTCACCCGTTTGTATGCTGCCCTGACTACCTCCAGAGATTCCCCCTAAGCGACGAATAAAAATATGCAGCAGTCAGAATCGGATCGCATCTCACGCCACGGTCAGATACAAACATTCTGCACACCTAGGACTCGGTAAGCCTCGGCTATGGACACCGACGGATGTCTGTAGGCCATCGATATAGATGATTGAAGGGTGAGTAGAGCGGAGGTACGTCGCGACGCGCCGATTAATTGTGCGCACGTGATCGTGAGACCCTCTGATTCTGAAGTCGCAAAGGCTATTCTCATTCAGGCGAAGGTGGCATGGAGTTATGTTCCTTTGATTCCCAGACAAAAACCCTGTAAATGTGAGATAGATGGACTCCAATACAAGGTCTGGAGTTAAATATGTAGTTAAGTAATTATAGACACTGGTGTGTGCGATAAGAATGTCCATTGACTGCTCAATACGATAACACCAAATTTCAAACTTTAGAACGTTCGTCAGTAATGTTTCTGCACAAAACCACGGCCGCACAACTCACCAACACCCTTCGCTTTCTCAATGGAACCTGTACTTGAATTGGGAGTCGCAATCCCCTTCTCACCAGCACCGCTAGATCTAAGAAGATGCCCAGGATGGAGGACATTCAAGCAGTACATCGAAGCGACGATCATGGCTCCATCCATGGTGTTGAAGTACAATTCGTTCTTGATGATCCTACCATTCCAGCCGTCGACAAGCTCAATGGTTCTGTACACAGACCTGGATTGGGGGATCAGAACCACCGCATGGGGATTAGATTAAGCTTGTTACACGCACCTGACGTATATCAGAAGAGAGCTGAGTGTAGATCCCACCAACATCAACTGCGTCTTCTGATCTAACGTGTAGCGACCGGATGGTGGGGCGTCGTCGCGACCCTCGAATGGCTTGTCGTTCAAGAACCGGTAGACAAACTCAATCGCCAATCCCATATAGATCGTGATGGCAATCAGCTGGAAGACGATACCTCCCAACATGATTTTTCCACCCAACTCGGGGTTCTTGTGGTTCCCAGCCGCGATCGCCGCGAGGGCTCCACCGACACCTTGGACGCTCAAAGCCACAAGATCGGCGGTGACGAAAACAATGGCATCTGCGATAGAGTTCAGACTCTTACTCTCTCGTCCTTCAAATGGTTTATAAGGAAACGCACAAAGCTTTGGTCCCAAGCGACTATAGCACGGCCCAAGACGTCTGATGATCTCCGCCAAGATGACGAAATAAGCGGCGATCAATGGGGTCGGGCCATTGATGGTGGTGATGGTTCTACGAAGGATGGGTGAGTTGTTGGGTTTCTGAGATGCGGAGGAAACTGACTGGACAAGATACGATCCAAGCTTTCCAGGTTGATAATGGGAGTACAGGCGAGCCGACCACCCAGTAATCTCAAACAACCCGGCAGCGACGGCAGTGTACAGCAAGTACCGAAGCTTGTAGTGGATAGCCTGCCCGAGGTGAACGACTACAAAATCTAGATAAGTTGGGGAGAATAGACTCTAGGAGAGTTGCACATACTGGTGGAAATGGTAAAGAGGACCGTGAAAATTATCGTTGCGGGTAGGGAGGGAATGTAGCCGTAGTAGGGAGATATTTGGTCAAGGGTCGGACCGGCCGAGTCTGGTTGGAGTAAGTAGATGTCCCTCGGGTCTATGCACGGGACACTCACCGGTAGAACTCATAACGGAAAGGATGGAAGAGAGATGGGGGAAGGAACTGGGGGGGGGTGGGCGCGACCTGTGAAAGGGAAACAGGCCAAGGCTTGGGGTATTTATCTGAATCGCTCTTGCATCTTCTTGCAACAGTGATTTCATTGAATGCCATCTTAGCTTGAGTTGCACTGCATCCTGATTGAACAATACGCCACGGGATTTCTAGGCTGTTGGATCGGGCAGGGGTGGAATTTGGGTCGGGCTGTTCGCGAAAAGAAGACATTTGAAACACGACACCAGAGCGCTTTTCTGGGCGATATCGGGAAGACCCGAGATTATTCCACTGTTTTTTATTTACGTGTTTGAGAAATCAGCATTTGGGATTGGATCGATAATACAGCGCAAGAAAGAGCGGTTAGGAAGGATGCAGCGACCTCAAGCTATCCGCCCACTCAAAGTCATGATCGACGCCGGGATGGAAGCATCGGGGAGGCTTCGGTTTGGTGGCTGTGGACACCGAGGAGCAGCTGCGCATTTCAATTGGCATTCACATCAAATTGTGGCACATGTGCACAAAAGTCGACGCCACTGAGTCTCACAATAAAAAATGGGCTGAAGCTCATTCACCGGTTAATACGTCACTCCTGGACACTGACACAGGACTGTACTGGTGTAACCAGAGAGTTGACGAGTGGTGAGAAGACGCCCTGGTTACCCTCAAGAGCGCAGACCACTTCCTTCGATTCACCTCAAAAATCAAGCGTGAGCTTGAGGCGTCATTCTTCTGCGTGATAACAGTGCGGGCGGATTGTCGACGAGAGAGCAAGCGATCATTGAACATTGAACGCGTGTTGTCATTTGGCCATGGTTACGACCGCATCCTCAGGAGTTGGCTACTCGCTCACAACATTCGTCTGGAGGATAAGAACCACGACCCGTGCCCTTCGCTGTTCAATATTCAGTGTTCACCGTTCACCCCCGAACTCACAGTACCATCCGATCATAAAAATAGGGGCCAGAGGAACGGTCGGCCCCACCTCGTACCAAGTTGACCTCTCGTTCACATGCGAATGGGCGGGCAAGCCACGAACTAAATGAAGTGCAGCACCCTCGAATCAGGGTCACCCACACGCCACTTTCGTGAGGACAGCCTGATCACGCATGCATTCAGTCCTTTGAATTGCAGAGATAGCAACTGGCCGGGACCCCGTTGAATTCGGTTCCGGCATCTGTTGGTATACCGGGCGCTGCGGTGTGGACCATCGAGCGCATTCAAGACCCTACAATCTGGAGTGTCGCAATTCGGATTATTGCCATTCTCCCGAAACTAGAAGTGGGGTAACTTCTTAGCAGCACTAGGCGTGTCCCTTTCGTCACCCCATAAGCTATACCAAGCGTTAGCGAGAAGTCAACAACCTTACTATCTGTATGGAGGATGGAGAAGAACCCGATTCACCATATCACGAACGAATTGGTGTAGATAATGTTTTGGGCGGTGTTTCCTTGTTGTATTAGATCAGGCGCGACTTGATGGAACACAGTTAGAAAACAGACCCAGTGTAACAACAAGCGGGTTTACCTGATGGATGGCTCCGAGTGCTGATGCATGATGGACGATGAAGCATCGAGCTACACCCAGGACGTGCTGATTTATTTACGCCTGTTGATCGCTCAGCGCTCACCAGTCGATTCATAACGCATAACGGTCCGTCCAAAATATACTATCCATAATTGCCTGCGACCAATAGCCCACCACGGGCGTCCAACTATGCCACTGTTTGGACTCTGGAGGCCATCGGACGCTGAACGCTGAACCCGGACCGGCGCCGCCGCGGACGCGATTGCGGACAATGCCGGAATTCGGCTGTACAGTGGGATCAGCCACCGGACGGTAAGGTTAGGGTTTCCCAGTCTCACCGATAACCGACAACTCCACCCCTCAAGACCCCGACAACGATGAAGCTCAACGCCGGTCAGTTTCAGCTTGAGGAATCCCCAAATATCCTTTCCTAATGACCCCGTACTTGAAACAGATACTTCCTCTGCCAGGCGCAAGTCGCGCAGGGCTCACCACTCTGCCCCATCCTCCGTACGGAGGAAGATCATGTCATCTTCCCTTTCCAAGGAGCTGAGGGGAAAATACAACGTTCGTGCTGTTCATCACAATTCGCGTCCACCTTTGTGTCGTGTTGACTAGATGATCTGCATTTGTCCAGACACGATCAATAGCGGTTCGCAAGGATGACGAAGTCAGGATTGTCCGTGGAAAATACAAGGGTCGTGAGGGGAAGGTCACTCAAGTCTACCGTAAAAAGTGGGTTATCCACGTCGATCGTGTCCAGAGGGACAAGTCGAACGGCTCTTCGGTCCCTATTGGCGTCCACCCAAGCAATGTAGTTGTTACCTCCCTCAAGCTCGACAAGGATAGACGGGCAATCCTTGACCGAAAAGACCGCAAGAAGTCCACCGCTGAGGCCGTCGAGGTCAGTCACCCTCGTTTTCTGGTTTCCTCGATTGTTCTAACACCCGTTACAGTAAACACCTCTTTTCATACGCCTGTGGTTTCATGCAACATGATAATATACATGTATTACTCGAGCATCGTATGCATTTGTTCTCACGGGACTGCGGCTGGGAAGGGTATGAAGGAACATCGTGTCGGGAAGCGAGCTAGAAAATGACGTCCTCATCCTTGTCGTTCAGCAAACCTGCTTGTGCTGTCGTCGGGGCTGCCTCCACTTCATCTTTAGTCTCACCAGCAGCTTCCGCTTCTACCCTCGCAGCTTCAGCCTTTTCTGCATCCCGCTTCTTCTTTCCTTGAACCTTCTTGAGCCTGCACGGGAATTCAGCACAGTTTCTTGATATAAAGGCCACACCGACCTGAAGAATTCTTCTCGATCCATTTCGTCAAGTTCACTGATGATGTATTTGACGGTGTTCTCGAGGCGAGGTATCACGACGTGCTCGATAGCGTTTACTCGTCGGTTTGTGGCTCGAATGACTTCATCCAAAATCGTAAAGGCAGTCTGGAGTGACGCAAGTTCTACAAGCGTTTCGACTGCTTTTGCGTAGACCTCTTTGGAACGTAACACCTGTTGACCACCACGCCCAAGGCCAGTCAGATTGAAATCTACACGGTGCGAAAAGGTCAATAAGCGAGGCCATCAACGTGATGCATTCCAATTCCAACTCCTCACCAGTTCCAGCAACGCGATCCACCTCGAAAGCAGGCAAAACGACGCCAGAAACGTTCTCTTGTTTTGCCTTTACTCTAAATGACGCAGTCTTGGCTTGCTCTTGGACGAGGTACGAGATATCTCCCGTCGCGTAGGTCACCTCCGCCAGCGAGAACGAAGCGAGTTGCATAACCCGTCCCATCTTTCGTTTGGCCTACAGACTGACACACGTCAGTTAAACTTACTCCCTTCCGTCCTCAAAGTTTTAAACCCCCCGGATCCGATTCATCCAATAGATACAATCGGTGTTTGGGGTGATCCGGATTGTGAAAGATATAGGGAACGGGAGGACGCACCTCGTCTACTTTTTTCAGGATTGACCGGAACCTAGTGGTAAGAGCATCCCTCTTCTTAGCGAGGAGCGAGTGCCCAGTCTGAGCTCCCTTCAGTCTCAACTTCGTGTTCGTCAAAGCCATCCGGGTCGGAAAGAGACTTTCTCTTGGGCCTGTTCCAGACATATTCGCTCAAACAACTTCACAAGTCGTTCGTGAAGATAGAAAGGTGCAAGTCACAGTTGAAGATAATGGAAGAGGGAATCAAGGAAACCTAGATGACGGAGATATGGGTGGATGGACTGATGACCTCCATTTAGGTAACCGGTTCTCACGTTTGCTCATCTATGACGTGCGGGAAGCCAAATTTTGTGACTCCCCCAGAAAGTGCAGGAATCTACAACATGTCAACCTGCATGGCAAGCTAAGGAGTCTACCGAGCCTGGACATAGTCATCGATCTTCAACAGCAAACAAACTGTCTCTGTGGAAAGCTCTACCGCACTCGTGGAGACAAGTAGAGGTTGGACGACATCTTCGTCCAATATGTTTGAGATCAGGCCCTATGGAATTGCGACCGTTTGTAAGTACGGTGTATTTGACCCAATGTGCGACACGTACAGTTCGGACATTGATTCCTGCGTTCCTCTCGCCGAGGGCGTGCCGATTCCGAAGCTCAGTAACAATTGCAATTGGGTTAAGACCGGCGTTTTCGGCGAGGGTCGTCGGAATAACCTCAAGTGCGTCTGCGTAAGCCTGGAAACAGTACGCTTCCATACCCTTCAATGAATGAGCGTAGTCCGCTAAGAGTCGTGAAACGTGGATCTCAGGCGATCCTCCGCCCGCAATCAACGCACTGGAAACCCTCAATCTCAGCAATTAATCCGGGTGGCGACAAACGATGAGCTCACCGCTTCTTCACCAGACATCTCACCACACACAGAGCATCGTGCAAACTCCTCTCGCACTCCTCCAGCACCAAGTTATTGCTTCCCATCGCCAGGATACTCACCGTCTTCCCTTTGTGTTTGATACCAGTAATCCTGACCACCTTTGGGCCCGAGTCGCCCGTCTCCTCGACCAACTCGGCGTAACCCAATTTATCCTCTGTGAAGGCCTCGATATCCGCAACCGGTTTGCATCCCAAACTCTTGGACAGGAACTCGATCTCATCTCTCTCCACATCCTTCACAACAAGGATGTTGAGTTTCTTCAGGAAACTCAGGGCTGTTTCATCAACTGCGTCTCGAAGAATCGATTTTTGGATCAACAAGGCGTTGCAACCAGCTTTCTTGATCTTCTTGAACATGTTCAGAAGGTACTGCCGGCCCTCCTTGATGACTTTGTCCATCTGTCTGTAATCATTGATGATAACAGTGTTGTCCATCTGCGTAGCATGTGAGGCTTTCACTTGAACTCGAAACAGGACTACCCACATCTGGTTTGGGAGCGCTCAGTTGGAACTGAATGAGGCCGATCTTGGCCTTTTCCACCCGTGTTGGACCCCCAGCAGAGACAACGACGTTCTGGTTCAGGACAACGCCCTCCACGAGCTCAGTGTCTTCAATGGTGCCGCCGACCTTTTTGACAATACGGATATCTCGCAGATCGACATTCGAGGAGGTCTGTGTAACGAGACGACGGACGGCTTGAACAGCGATCGGAGCAAGAGTGGGGGAGTATTGCGAGACGATCTGAGTATGCCATTAGCTTGGCCGGATATTAGGACAGGCTCCTGCTCACCTTTGAGTTGAGTGAAGTAGTGGCAGCTCGCAGCAGAGCCGCGTTGTCATCCAAATTAATCGGAACAGAGATCTCTGTGAGGTATTCCACGGCCTTTGCAGAAGCTTTCAAGAATGATTCCGCGATAATGGTCGGGTGGATACCCTTATTAAGCAACTTTTCTGCTGCACCCAACAGACTTCCGGCCAACACAACGACTGAAGTAGTGCCATCACCAGCTTCGACGTCTTGTGCGGCAGAAAGGTCGACGAGC
>Ga0307514_10004368_pt1 | contig 13035 bp, 18 predicted proteins | sample 16_EM_MG_FD_203088 | JGI IMG/M metagenome (GOLD analysis project Ga0307514, IMG submission 203088) | Populus trichocarpa ectomycorrhiza microbial communities from riparian zone in the Pacific Northwest, United States - 16_EM | ecosystem: Host-associated > Plants > Roots > Unclassified | place... | reverse complement strand
CTAACTTGAACTTGTTTTGTGCTCGTGCTGGTGCTGTTTTATATTGGGGATAGAGTGCCTTTTTTTTGGTTTACTTGGGCTGGGCTGGGATAGGAGTAGGTGGATGTACAGTATACATCGCTTCTTCTTCTTTACTTTTGTATGTAATGTGCATGGTAGATTCTTCACTCTGCATATATCATTTTGTTTGTTGAGTGAAACCGATAAAATCATGCTGGCTCAGGGTAATTCCGATGCAAGGTAAAAGCAAATTATGTAGATAAATTTTAGTCTCAAGAAGCTCCACCTAACACTTACGCTACACAACTATGGTACGGCAACGTGCTTTCCCTCCCATAAAATAAAGCAATCCAACAAAAAAAATAAGGAGCAACCAACAAACCATCTTAAATGAAAACCAACGTAAGCCAGCAGTCCCGCGCTCAATAGGCACATATAATAACTATAGGGAAAAAAATGGTATAAGGAATATAGGTATACGGAATTGGGTGAAAAAAAGAAAAAAAAAAAAGGCTGCACAAAGGTCCCAACAAGAAAGGAAAGGGAAAAAAGGAACCACAAGGAATATATCAAGAAAAGAAATGGAAAAAGGAAATATGAACGAGTGAGCTTGTGATGAGTGATGAGTTAACGTGGAATCAGAGGCTACATGAAAAGAAGAACCACACCGCCCTTGCCAGTAAAACCGAGCCATCCAAAGAGAAAAAGAAAGGAAAGTGGAAGAGAGAAGAAAAGACACAAAGCCCTCACAATCAGTTGCCTGTCCACAATCATCAACGCCACTTGTACGCATCTACTCCAGATCCCCCCCCCAATATCAACTATGCCAAGCTCCAAACCCACCCAAATATGGTCAACGTCTATCTCCTCTTCGTCCCATTCTTTCTCGCTGCTCCATTCGGGATCCCACCAGATCCACTCAACCTACTTGTCCTCCAATTTTCATACCAAATCTCCCTGCTCGATTCTCTCAACTCTCCTCTCCACTCATTAAATACGGCCTCCTTTAGCCTCACAAAGTCACAATGCTCGGCATTGAACGGATCTGCAAATCCCCACGGAAACTTCCTTCCAATAGCCCCAGGCTCGTAGGAATCCGGGGAAATGACTGATAACGGCAAAAACTCCACATTCGTCATCGGGTTCTCGGTTGCTGACGTTGATGTAGTCTCAAGTGAAGCCCGGGACACTGCACGACGACGTGTCGGAGTACGCTCATCGTCTCCCTCCTCTTCATCCTCACCAATAATTCCATCTTCTACGTTCTCTTCCACAGACCTCTCTCCATTAGTCTGTTCCTTGGGTTCCAGGCTAGCCGTGTACATGTTTGGTGGTATCGGGGAAGGGGTAATCCCATAAGCCGCCAAATCAATTTCCAACGCTTCCAGAGGATCTAGCCCCCGACTCTTCAAACTCGTCCTCACGAGATGCTTCAACACATTCATATGCGCTGATGTTATGGTATCTGCCTTGCTGATCACAGGCACAACAGTCGTCTTACCCCTGAGGCCTTTCAGCACTTGCAAGTCCAAATCCTCATCCAAACCACCGGATAAAATGTTTCCATTAGCACTAGAGTTGGAAGTAGTTGCTCGGACTATGGACGATTCTAGCCTTGCGGGATCTATCAGATGGAAGGCACAGTGGATATGAGTATCCCTCACACCAGGAGCTCGTATGACCTTAGTTTCCTCGGTAAATGACTCTTCAAACTTGGACTCGATGAAGGCAATAGTCTCCCGTAGTTGCAGGTCGACTATATTCTTCTCGAATCCCTGACTGTCCCATAGAGTCAAACCAATCCTCTCACCATCAATTTCCGTCTCCAAGTAAGTCTTGATGAATGTTGATTTTGAAGGCACTGGGGCCTCTTCTGGTGTGGGTTCCATTGGAGGGTCGTTCTTTGACGGCTTGACAGCAAGTGATTGTTGAAGGAATTGTATGAAGGAAGTTTTGCCACTGTTGCGAGCACCAATAACCAAGATACTATCCGTCACAATTAGCTTCATAGTTGATACATTTACGGGGATGCTGGGTATCTCACTTAAACGGAGTAGGATCTTTTCTTCTCCGTACCCTCCGGGGAGAGTTCACAGTCGATCCAGCCGACGCGAAGCTATACCTCCCTCGGTGTGTCATACTCGCAACTGCATTCAGAGGGGTCTCCTCTCCAGCTGAGTCCTTTCCACTACTCCTCCCTGGCTCATGGGCAGAACTGGAACCACTGAAGCCAGTATCGATGCTCCTCCTACCTGGAGACATGCCAGGAATATCCAATCCCCCTACGATAGCCACCGAGTCTCTGATCTCGGCCCCACCAAATGTCCGTAGAGGCTGGGGTGGTGTGCTCCCGTTCCAGAGGTCAGGGATCTTTGGTGCCTGCTGAGGGATATTTGGTACTAGAGGCCTTAGATTCCCACGATCACTGGACTTCGAGCGACGCAAGAAAGCAAGAGAAGATCGCTTTTCTTTCTTTTCGTCCCTTTTGGACTGTGGAATGTCAAGGCCTGGGGGACTGTTTTCCTTGGAGGGCGAGGTCTTTCCAGGAGTGATGGGGCGTTTATGAAGGGTGTTGGGTCCCGTGGAGGGATCTCGGGGAGGCTGCATGGCTGGTGCTGCTCAGTTGAATTGGGTGGCCGTATGTGTGGTAGGTAATACTAGGCCTATCAATTTGCTAGATCGGGCAGTTGCTGTGAAGATGTAACTATTCGCAAAGGCAGGATATGGTAGGGGGTTGATTTCGACAGAATATAGAAGTAGTTCCAGCACCTGTATCTACTTGGGCGCAGGAGTAATATTGGATAAATACTTTAAGGACGCAGACAGGGGTAATAATTGCGGCAATAAGTGGGGCGTTTCCTTGCAGTTAGTTCTTGCTCCTGGGGTGTTTGGGGGAAGGGGATGTTTCTCGTGCCCAGATCGGAGTCGAATTGGCGTCAGGGGCCGCGGTTTTCTAGAAGCAGCAGCACAGGGTCAGCCGTCAGAAGTACCTAAGGGATGATCATGGGGTTTCGGGGCGCTAATGCGAGGCAGCCACAAGCAAGGCACCACAGGCTGCATGTAAAGAGAGGATACATGTAGGCAGGATGTTTGCGACAGAAAATAGAGAGTATATATTGGATGCACTTGATGGAGAGCCATTGCATACACGCGCAAATCAAAACGCAACGACTGCACAAGCTCCACAAGCTCTCTCTTCCTCCCCCAACCCTCTTCCCCCCCCCAAACCTGTAACCATATGTTCATAAACATCAACTCACCTGAATGAATAGAAGTTTTCCCAATTGACACTCTGTAGGTGCTTGGAGGGAAGATTGCACACCCTGACGAATAATCTAGCACAAAAAAAAGTCGTTTCTGTCCTCCTCCGGGGCGGCGAATTCTGACAGGCTGGTGTTGGTGTTTTAAGGAAAGAACTGGATATTTTGGCTCGAACGTAAACTACCTGGCAGTCGTCAAGCCCAGTGGGAGATGATAGTCATGCGTTGCCTCAACCAGGGGGTGGGTGGGGGGAGACGTCTAGCAGTCAATGTACAATGATGTATAGAGTGGACGGTAATTGGCTGCTATTGCTGCTCTGCAATTCTTGTCTTGCGCAACTGTTGGTGGCTTCGTCAGAATAGTTGCTCCCTCGTCGTTTAGTAGGACAAAGGGGCGGGAGGCCAGGGAAAACCAGAAATGGAATACTGCACGCACAGCAAAAGCTGTTGACCGCAAAATAGAAACTGGGGACTTCTGGTCGAGTATGTGAAACGTTGAACGAGTGTGAATACAAGTCGACGCACAGCGAACGAGAGATTTGGAACGTTTTGCCCGAGTATGATTCCTTGCTTTAATCCGTGATCTTTTCTTTCCCGTGGGGGAGGGGGGGGGGGATGGCGGAAGAGGGAGGAGGGGGGCACGGAGAGGGAAAAAGGATTCAGAAGATGTATCTGTAAGGAGTGGAGGAAGAGAAGGGGTGGACAGGAGGCCACTTTGCGGTAGCTAGGTTGTTCAGGAGGAGGAGCCAAAGCAGTGGGGGACTCGGACTTCAGTGGAGAGTCCCTACGGCTAACTTTACTTGCTGCACGCCAGAATGGTCGTTTTACGTGGGCCGTCCAGCGATTGATTACCTCGATGCTCTGTTGCATGTGCAGCTGGGATCATTCATGGAATAAGGGGCGACACAGACGAGGGACATGAAGTTGTAAATGGTATGGTGTGCCCGGTACGAGACTGGTGCGCCCCGGTTCAATGCTCGCAATTGGGTACTGCTATTTGCCAGCTGACAGGGTCCAAGTCGCAGAGAAATGAGAAACCAACCCTTAGACGAACCCCACGCAGCGGTCTGGAAATTGGAGGTTGCTTTTCTTTGCTGATGACTTGGAAGTGGAGCTGTCGAGAGAGTTGGACTTGAACTAAGTATAAGTTGAACACAACTCCCTTGTTGGAAAGGCTGTAGGATGTAGGAGCTATAGCAGAGAGTACATACCTGGTTCTTACTGCCCCCCTTCCTCCTCGTCTGGTTGGGCACCAACAACCTGCGCAACGGCCACGAACTAAAATAAAGTTGCACGCGCTCCAGAAAAAAAAAAGGTTTAAACGGCTCGGCTTGATCGCTTCGTCAGTTATTCGTCAGTATACTCCACTTGCGCAAGTGTATTTCAGAACATATGTACATTTAATTGGCACCAGAAGCTATCTTGGGGGAGGACTCCTTGAGATTAATATTGCAACCAAAGACACTGAGCCTGTCAGCTGCTGGAGACTTCCCATGTCACGGTTTTTTGGATTTTTTTTGAGGGGGGAATCCTCTCACAAAACTGAGATTCCAGCTCTCACTCTCACTGGCTGCAAGCATTGGTTTTGCACGACTTCACGGCATGGTGAGCCATGGAGATTTGACGGTCGTAAGTACAGTTACTGCGAATAGCGACTGGACAGTGGCGGCTTTGCCTTGGCAAAAATCTGCCGCTGAGGGCTATGTATTTTCGTCATTCACCAATGTCTTCAAGTAGCCTCTTACCCATCACTCCGTATCGTTTCATATGTATGTATCATATCCCTATGTATGTATCCCTATGTAGAGTACACTCACGTGCATTGCGTATTCTGATGACCTCATGCATTTCCCTCATTTTTGGCAAGGACTTGGTCATGTCATGTGCTGCCTCACCACACGCGGCCACTGCCAAGAGTCACGGGTACGAGAACAAAATTAACCCCTCCACAGTAATTGTATTTATTTCCACCAAGGTAACCAGGTGATGTAGGTACCTACACTCTACTTCTGAGGCCGCCGCCTCCACGCCCCTCCTCTTCTTGGGGCCCTCCGGACGTTAATAAGGCTTTGCAATATGTGTTGTGTGATGACTGCATGAGGAGGCTGTTAATCCATGCACTTGATTTTGTTGCACTCCAATTCTTGAGTTGCTGGCTACTTAAGCCAATCAAGAGGGTTGTAGGCACAAGTACAGTATCAGGTATCCACCCAATTGCTGACCAGATCGACCTACCTATCGACATTAGGTGTTATTGCATTGATTAGAAAAGTACAGAGTCGTGCTGCTGTTCTTATACCCTGCTGTTCTTATACCTGTTATTTCGCTGCTCTAGTTTGCTGGTGCTTCTCCAAAGCTGCCCCGCAGTTTCCTCCTCCCCCGCCTTCTCGGTATACGTACCGAATCAACCCAATCCCTTCCCCATCTGCTTCGTTTCCCATCTGCTCAAACCAATTAAGCCATGTCTGATGGCGAGCGTAGACACCGGGACAAATCCCGGACTCGTGAGCGCTCGAGGGACCACAGGGACAGCAGCCGAGTGCGAGATTCTTCCTGGGACCGGAAGGAAGGAAGAGGATACCAAAAATCCGATACACTGAACGTCGACCCCTCTGCTGGGGGCCGTGGATCGAGGTCACGGGGGAATTCTGTATCTCGTTCCCGCGATCACTCGCCAGTACCAGAGACCACTGACCGGAGCTTCGGAGGGGGGGGATATGGTTCAATCCATCAACCTGTCTCGGGATACGGTGGTATTCAGGGCAGCTACAGCCCCGTGACATCTCCCACAAGCGTTTATGGTGATTTCAACAATACTCTGAATATTACCTTATGAACTATGACAAGATCCTAACACGAACTGCAGGTCAATATCCCCCCCCCGAAGCACCCATTCCACCGGCACAGGCAGCATATGGAGCACCACCGCCAACGTATGGAGCACCGGTTCGGTATGAATCTGCTGTATCCCCAACCCATACCACGTCCCAGGGATACCAGTATCAGATGCCTCCGGCTCCAATCCCCCCTCCCCCACAGGGATACGGGGCACCCCCTCCGCCAGCGGACCCATCGCATACCAACCCTGATTACTATGGCGGACATAAAAATCCACAATACTGGCCAGGGTCTGCTGCTCCAGGTGGGCCATCATCCTCCCATGCAGCAATTGGTGGCATCGGAGGACCAGGATCCTACACGGCTGTTGCACCACCACCTCTCCCGCCACCAGTATCCCCCGGCTTGGGACCTCATCACGGTAACCCTCTCCCACCACCATCACCGAATGTAGGGCCCCACTATGCCGCTTCCCCAGGTTATGCACCTCCTACGCAATATGGTAGCAGTGGCCCACCGTCCCAACCCTCTCACGGGCACATTTCTTCCCTTTCTATTCCTGGTATGGCTGGCTTGTCTCTGGGTAGTGCGTCTCCAGCTCTCCAACCCTACCAAGGAACCTACCAAAATATCTCCCCACTCCCTTCTCCTTCTGCTTCTCCAATCTCATACTCCCCCTCCTCTTCTTCCCATGACCTCGGCACCCAGGGATTCTCTCTCGGAGCACCCCTTGTTGCACCTCCTCCAATGGCGAAACCGAGCTCCAAAGATGACAAGGACACTGACTACGACCCTAATCCTCACGCAAAGGAACTTCTTGCCTGTCTCAACCATAACATCTCCCGCATCGACCCGGGGCCCATAATCAAGATTCTCCCCCGTCTTAGCCCCTCCCAACTTGTTTCTTTGCGCGCAGAATATAAGCGTTTATTCCACCAGGTGAATATCGCCAAACACATCAAGATGCAGTGTGGGACTGGGGCTTTTGGAAAAATTGCGTGGGCGACAGCCCTTGGCCCGTATGAATCCGAGGGTTGGTTTGCAAACAGCTGGTACCAGAAAGCAGTTTCCCGAAATGAGTTGCTTATTGAAGCACTTGTTGGTAAAACCGTTCAGGAGATAAGAAAGATCAAAAAAGGGTTTAAGGATGATAAGTATGGGAACTCACTTGAGCGTGCAGTGAAAAGTGAGCTGGGAGCCCACAAGTTTAGGGGAGTGATCTTGATGACTCTGGACACTGAGAATGAAATCAGAGATGAAGAGCCAGAGCATCAAGGGTATTTGGGATCAGTGTGGGGGCATGTGGTACAGGCCCCCGGGAGTGTGAAGATGGATGTGGTTCAAGAAGATGTGAAGAGGCTGTACGAAGTTTTGGATGGTAGGCCAGGCACTGGGGAGACAGTCTTGATGCAGATTCTACTATGTAGAAGCCAGGTGCATTTGAGAGAGGTGATTAGGTGGTATAGGCAGATGTATGGAAAAGATCTCAGCAGGGTGGTGATCAAACACAGCCCAAACCTGGTCGTATGTGACTCCCTAACCTCTAAAATTTTACTTTCACCATTCCTAATGAATACTTTCTTCAGGGTGAATCCTTGACCCATCTCCTCTCTGGAATTATCGACAAACCTCTCCGCGATGCAAAGCTCCTTGAAGATGCAATCAACAGTATCGTAGCATCTGATAACCCCAAAGATGACCTGTTCATCAGTAGATGCGTCAGGGTGCATTGGGATCGCGAGCATATCCGCCGGGTGAAGATTGCGTATGCGAGGAAGTATAGCAGGGATTTGGTTGATAGAATCAGGGAAGTTACTAGGGAGGATAGGAGTTTTAGAGACTTTTTGACCAGGATGCTCGAGTAGAGGGGTCCACTGGTTTTGGGAGGGGAGTCAGATTGGGATATACTTAATATGTTTGGTATATAGCCTGAGATGTGAAGAATGTATGGTAACTGAAGCAGGTTGAGAACAGTAGCCAGTCAGCACTCAGTAGGTATGCAACGGAACGGGCTCTATTGTGTTCTATATACCTGACGGGCTTAACTTACTCTAACTTCATGCCTGCTTTTGAGTACAATTCTGGGGACACTTTCCATATCTCCCAAGAGGTGCCCCTCGTAAGAACAACCCTAGCCTAACACTTATTCCCTCGTCGTGGGTGCGCAAGCGCGAGTTCAGGGTAACTCAAATACCCATATATAAAGGCGACGAAGTTCAATCCTGGAACAGGTATTCTAGAATATATATAGGCTTTCAGCTGTAGCTACTATTACAATTAGTTTCGTGGCAATTCTCGTAACCAGACTGTACAGGGTGAGTGTTACCCTGAATCAGTATGGGAGTTACATGTACTATTTAGTAGCGAGGGGACTGTGGTATTGTACTGACTTCTATGTAGGTGGTGCTGGTGCACTTTGCAACTGGAATATATCATAGTACATGATGGGAAATAATGGAATTTCGTAGGTTAGGCAAATATGTGCATGAATGCAGCAAACAGAGGTTGTACTGTCCATACTTGCTGTATTCCATATTGTATCATTGATGAGATGGCGGAGTTAGGATCCTGAACGTAACTATTAGATTGGGCCAGGTTCTAGAGAGGCTCTCTTATACGCACAGTATATCTGGCGCTAGGCGGTGAAGCAGGCGATCTGGGTTCCGGGCCATTAAGTAACTGTTTTGTATTTGGGCCGTAGGCAGAGACTGCGAATTATGACCCACCCAGTCTGCCGACATGTGGAACTTGCCAGGCATTTGCAGCGGGTCTGCTAGGTACCTGTACCTAATTAGGCTTAACTGAACACTGATTTTCCCTAACTACATATCCTGTGCTTCCCCCCAAATCCACCTAACCAAACTACAATTGACCATACACGAGAGGCCTGCCTGCTCTTACCATCAGCGCAACTTACCAAGCCATCTTCCATCAAGGACACCAAAATGAGCACGAAAGCCCTACCGAAGAAGAGAGGCAGAGGCAGGGCTGCTGGGATTGGAGATGCTGACGCTAATCCCAAACCCCAAAAGAAGCAAAAGCCACTCCGGGAACTGGAGCGGTTTGAGAAACGCTGGGGTTCGACTGAGCAACTCCAATCAACAAGGGGTGACATTGTCCCTCCCGGGCGCCTTTTCACCATCACCGTTGGCGTTAAGGACAGTAGGCAAGTCTTTACAGTTGAGCTCGAAGCATTTGGTGCCCTCTCGGATGTATTATACAAGCATACCCACAATGAAATGAAGGAAGGCTTGGAAGCGTGTATGACCATGGAGGATGTCGACCCAGATACAATGAGAAGACTCCTTGCTTGGGGAAAAGTTGGTTATTACCCCAGCTTGGAGAAAATGAATATCTCAAAGTTTGAACAAAAGAAACTAAGACGGGTGCCTTTGGTCCTGAAGCAGGCATACCACGGATTGCGTAAGTCGGTACCTGAAGCAGAGACTGAGGCATTCGTACAAAAGCGGAAGGGGAATAAGGATACGCCATTGATACATGCAAAGGTGTATGTGCTTGCTGACAGATTCAACATCGTTGGCCTTAAAGCCTATGCTCTTAGAAGGATTCAAAGGCTTCATGATGCCTTCATCAGGAATTCAGTATTCCACATCCACCGCTTCGTGCCAAAGAAATGCACTGGGGATCTGCTCGACTTCAATAAGGGCTTATCTGTGCCAAAGCATTTTCTCGACAACTTCATTGAAACTGTCCGATACAGTTATGACAGTCTTGCTCCACCAGCCCTTCACTTCTTGGACCGAGGAGAGTTACTTGAGTTCGTGCATGGCCCAATAACTTCTTCTCGTAGAAGCCCCAAACAGGGGACTGGAAGGGTCGAGGCATTGCTGCAACATCTTTGCGAGGTAGCAGCATCCCACCTGGTTGCGCTAAGGGCAGAGGAGACTTTTGTGGAGCTCCTCAAGGACATCCCTGATTTTACAGCTGGGGTTGTAATGGTGCCACTTGTGCTCCAGCATTGCCTCCCCCAGAAAGAAGGGCGTAAGGGAAAGCTAAGTAGAAATTAAGCGTGGTACAGGGATTTACCACATAGCCCTTGAACCGATAGATTGACTCAATACCAATATATATATCCTGCAGCAAAAGCCCTGGAATTGAGTATGTGCCTTGCCCTTGGCAGAAATTTGCCAATATAGTTCAGAATTTGCAAATCGTGATTGATGAGGGCATGTCCATGGCACCAAGCCTCGGCTTTATGACCTGCAACTTGTGTTGGAGGCGGTTATAGGTTGTGTCTATAGGATCCCGAGTCAGTGTGTGTGCATTGCTAGTTGTTGGTGAATTTTTTTGAATTTTATTGTTTTTCTGAGGGGTATCTGAATACTAATGTCATGACACTGTAGATGTGACTGTAAACAATCCAGTAATCTGAGCGATATCTCGAGGATTCTGTGTTCTAAATCAGGTTGACTGAGTTGCTGCCTAATGATTTGATAGAAATGTCGTCCACTTTTGATACTTCACTCATACAGTCAGATATCTAAGTACTTATTAGTTACTGTACTTTAGTATCAATTGTATCCAAGTGCTTCCCAAGTACCACGGGAGTCCTCCCTACCGACAACCCGAGACCGACCGGGACGGCAACCAGAATAACGGTAGCACCACAGATGGGACCACAGTGAGTACCGAAAGACTGCAATTGTGATTTAGCCAAAGCGTGTGGTACCATATATCCACATCTCTACTAGTAGTGAGAGTAATGCAACCTAGTTAATGTACTGTAATTAATAAATAGCTTTGATAGGATGATATCAGAATACAGGAGCCTAGGAGGCCAGGGCTGTTCTACCTAGTCCCGTGCTTCTGACATGATCAACACCTGGGATTACCAGACTACGGTAGACCACATAAAAGGCCAGGCACCCTTATAGTCTAAGGCTCCCTTCGGGGGAAAGGTGTATAGACTCAAAAAAAAATTGGGCTTTTTGCAGCAGTTTCACCTTGACCATTCCCCAATACATATTGCTACTACTTACCTACTTACAATACCTACCTATATTATTGAGTGAAGTTTTAATTATTACACCGTCGACTTGTACCCGCAACCCAGCGGAACAAGTCGGGCCCACAAAGGATGAACGAGAATTTATATCTGCTACGGTAACTAGATGACTATTTGCTAACTGATGATTTGTTGTAGAAGCGAGCGTTTTATTTGCTTTTCCCCCCAAATTAGGTATCATATCAAGGAAAGTGCAAGGGGCTGAAGGTTGAAGCTTCTGGAGTGGGGAACTACCACGTGGAGTGAGCATTCCCTTGATAAAATCAAGCCACCATATTCCTTGTTGCAACAACAGATGCCTGACAGTACCCTGAGAATAGCAAACGAATGAGGCCACTTTTAGTCCTCATGAGGGCCCCCACCCAAGACCTCCTGTCATGTCCAGTCTATATTGGTGGCAGTGAGACAGTGCAGTTCCCCAAAGTACAAATGATTGAAAAAATACTAGTGTATATGTACCCATCACGAGCTGAGAATGCTATTGGGATTTCCCAACAGCAGATAATGTGGTTCTATTCAACTAAACTCTCCCCAGGTAGAGTAGGTATACTGGCTTATGTTATACGAACTCTAGATTTACACTACTCTACAAGTGGCCAGTATGATTTTGAGAACCGTGTGATCTTTCTTTTCATAAAGGTTGGATGGAGCTACATTATTGGCTTCTCGCAACTATTACATAGGTACCTAGTATGGAATATCTTTGCGAACCACGTACTAGGTCCAAGACATTAGAGATCAATACAAGGGGGATGCAAGATCCAGATGCTATTCTCCTTCCATGTCAGATTAATATAGAGTGATGCGCATCTACCACTACCTCGGGCTGAATCCCGCTGGCTTAGGAAGCGATAGTAAAGCTGGCATAAGAACTACGGAGAAGTTGAATAATCTTGCAAGCTCTCCAAAAAGAACTCCACACCTTAACTTAGTCTGATTGCACTTGTACTGAGTACATTCTGCTCGTGGGCGCGGGGGCCGGTATTTCCATGTCGTCAAATGCCGATCGTTACACCAACCTACCAAATTGTATGGTTCAGAATCCCTCTTATTTCCTGCAGAAGCAGTCTGTGATACCCGGCACACCAATAAATACCGAGATATTGTAGATGTGGTTCTCCGCAAAGTGTTCACACCTAGCAATTGTTCACAAAGGGCACAACTATTCCATGCGCATGTACTGCAACTTGGTAACAAGTACATGCATATCTGTACTTACATGTATGTACTCTATCATATTGACCATACATCCCAGCATGCACATATGCGATGTGCGCGACAGATACCCACGTGGAGGCTGGAATTTTGGAGGGAACTGTCGCTCAGCAACAGCAACATTGGGCTGCAGGTCTCAGCAGACTAGGTTTTTGATCAGGTAATGCAAACATAGAAACATAGTCATGATCGATTGATTGCATTTTTATATGCATCGCATACCCAAGACAAAGGAAATGGGCTGCGGCTCGCGGTCGAAAATCAAAGAGGGAGGAGAATATCAATTCGCCATAGTTGGTGGCTTCGTGTAATTTTAGGTGTGGATCTAATCAAAACTCATCGTGTACATGTAACTGTTCATACTTTTCCACCGTACCCTGGAACGACTCGCTCTTGCGAACAGGATTGGCCTTGTGTGTGCGGAGGAGGGATTGAGACAAAGGGAGTATAGTACGGTAACTCTCCCTACCTACGATACCTACCTAGTCTATGTAAGTACAGTTTTTTTTTTTTTGAGTCTATACTGAGGCGGAATCTACAGCGCAGAAAGCTGGCTGGGGATAGAAGCAGTGGAACATACTGTACAGTAGTCTGGTGTCGAACGAGGCTGCCGTGCACACCAAAAAAAAAGCTTGGAATATAATCTATGAACACCCCACCCCCCCCCCCAGCTTCTTTTCCTTTCTCCATTTCTTG
>Ga0307514_10004367_pt1 | contig 13036 bp, 17 predicted proteins | sample 16_EM_MG_FD_203088 | JGI IMG/M metagenome (GOLD analysis project Ga0307514, IMG submission 203088) | Populus trichocarpa ectomycorrhiza microbial communities from riparian zone in the Pacific Northwest, United States - 16_EM | ecosystem: Host-associated > Plants > Roots > Unclassified | place... | reverse complement strand
CACCACCAACACGGCGTCCTTGGCCAGACGTCTTCATACGAGTCAGCCCCGAAGAGGGGTTCTGTTTCTCACTCAAACAGGTCTCCCTCTTCGTCTTCGCATTCCAATTCACAGCTTCCCAGGAAAAGGAGCTTCACAGCTCATCCAGCCGGTGCTTCCGCTCCTCCGACTTCCTCCTCTATCAACCTCAATGGGTCAAGTGGCGGTGGCGTATCGCAACCCAACAACAACCCTTCCACCTCATCTTCCTCTTCCTCCTCGACTTCAGCATCTGTTTCGCTGCCCAGCAACAGTGGCGTACCAACTTCCCGCCCTGGCGGCGTAGGCGTTCCTCTCTCTGTCATGAACGCTAACAACATCCACACACCTCTCGTCGAAGTCGACCCAGAGGAAGATGGTGTGTACGACGATCAGGACGACCCAATGGACCTCGAAGCCTGCCCAAGCTCGTCTCTTTCATGTCCCAATCCTGCAGGCGGAGGCGGGAGCCCAGTAGAAGGCAGCGTCTGTGGAGAAGACTTTGCATTCGGCTCACCGGCTGGTGCGAGTGCTCCTTCTTCTGCAGGCGGAGGTGGCACTACTGGCATGGGAGGCAGTATGGGTATCATTGGAAAACCTGTTTCGACGAACAATTTCGTTACAAAGTTGTATCAGTAAGTGTGTTTTCCTCTCTCTTCGTCTTTTGCTTTTGTCTTTCATCTTCATTTCTGAATTGCCGCTTTCATTTTATTTTGTCTTATGCATGTTCAATTTTTCAAAACGCTTCAAACAAACCACATTTGCCCATTTTTCTTGGGGTGGTGTTAAGCTGGGGAGGACATCGTAACTAGAAAGAGAACCCGACGAGGCTAAACCTATAACCCCTACCTTGCATCTCGTGTTTCATGTTCTTGTTCATCTTTTGTCCTTGTGCTTCCAACAGACGGACTTTTGTATTGTCCTTTCTATATACAATCCCGAATTTCCGTCTTTGCTTCTATCAGCCTGATTCTTCTTTTGCCTGGTTACGGCACCATTGAACTGCTTGCTTTGCTCTTTTGAAATTCCCTCTTTGGTTTAGCTTGGGGAACTTCTTTCTTTTCTATGTGTGTGGGACAAGACGAAACGGGAGGTGAAAAGTACCCGTCTCTCTGTTGAACCTTTTCTTTTTGTTCCCTTGTATCTTGATTGGAAAGGGACTTGAGTTTTCCTTGATTTTTTTAAGTTTGGTTCGGACAAAAAAGACGGAGTTTTTTTTTATCGGTGTGCCTGGGTGCTGATGTCAGATGTCCTGGGTTCCCTTTTTTTTGATATGTGATAGGTCGCTTTCTGTGGAGGGTACAGTTGCCAACACTCGCCTGAGGTTAAGCGAGGCAAAACAATCACGTTATTGAAATTTATCCCTGCTTTCTTTTGCCCCTTTCCTATGTCATATTAATTGTCGACCATGCTAACATCTCTTTTCTACAAATAGGATGATAAGCGATCCCAAATCGGCACAGTTCATCACATGGACTGAGCATGGGACGTCCTTCGTCGTATCGAATGTAGGCGAATTTAGCAGGAGTATTTTGGGGTCGCATTTCAAGCACAATAATGTGAGGGGTTTTTGTTTTTGGGCTTGGCCCAGTTGGTTGGATGAAAGCTCACTGATGGTTTTTCTTCTCTCTAGTTCTCGAGTTTCGTGAGGCAACTTAACATGTATGGTTTTCATAAAATCAACCGGGTGCGTTAAACTTCACTGTCTACTCGTTTACTGTTAAATTGACTTGTTATTTTTGTTCGTCTCTCGTTAGACCCCTCGTGCGCAAAGGACATCAACAGACGCGCAGACATGGGAGTTCTCGCACAACAAATTTCTCCGCGGTCGGCCTGATTTGTTGGACGAAATAAAGCGAAAAGCTCTCGAACCTGATCCGGGAGTGAAGCATCGGATCGAATTGCCTGGAGAGGTCTGTCGATTCTTTTCTTTTGCTTTTTTTTGTTCAAGTTATTGACTGACGCACTATACGCCTCTACGCAACAATTTAGCTGGCTTCTCAGTTAAACATGATGAAAGATGATGTTCGGAGGTGTACGAACGAGCTGGTGGTTGAGAAGCGGAAGGTGGATCGATTGACGAAGGCTTTGGGTCAATTGTGGGATGTGGTCGGGAAGGCGTTTCCAGGGAGTGGTCAGTATAATTTCGACCTTCCAGTCTTTTGGTTCTTTTTTTGCTGATGGAAAGTTCTTTCCTTTGATTATTATTTTTATTTTTTGCCGACAATCAAGTCCCGCCGTTCTCGCTTGACCTGCTGGTGGACTCGGCTGAGAGTCCAAACATTTACATCACTTCGCCGAATTCATCGTCCGCGTCGCGGTTTCCGCCTCCGCTCTCGATGAATATTCACTCGATTCACGGGCTTAACAGCCCGACGTCCAGTCCGACGACTACTGATTTTCCGCACTCGCACGTTCATCCTCATGCGCATGCTCATAACCACAGCCATAATCATAGCCACAGTCATAGTGCGCACCATGGCGCGCACCCACTCTCAAGACAGCACAGTTTCCACCACCCGCACAGCGCTTCTGCGACTACGACTGCCATGTCCTCCCGCGCGGATAAGGCGTCTACGTCGTCTACACCTTTACCTTCGTCCCCTTCCCCTGGGTCGATCTCGACGACGATGGAGATGGATTTGTATGATAATGGGGCGTGTGATCCGCCGCATGTATCGGGAAGGGGGGGCGTGAAGAGGCAGAGGTTGGATGAGAATGGGAGTTGTAATGGATCACAACAAGGTGCATCGGGTGGGTTGGGCCTCTCTATTGGAGTTGGCATTAATGGTTCGGGAGGATCTGGACCTATCGAGCCTTCCAATATGGCCCTCATCTCTTCTGTCTCCTCGCCTGGAGGTCTCGTGGGGGATAACAGTTCGAGCCATGGTCTGGCGGTGCCGAAGAAGAACAGCAACATGAGGGCGAGAAGCGATAGTGCGCCGATGGGTTATTTATGTTCGTCGGGAGGTGGGTTGCATTCTCAGCATCCGTCTTCGTGGTTGGGGATGGGGAGTGGTGGTGGGTTGAATGGTCATGGTGTTGTTGGACGACCTAGGAGTGGGAGTGGAATGATGCCTCCTAGGATTGCGATTCCGAGTATCAATATGAGCAACATGAATAGGGGAGGGCAGAGGGGGTGAATTTTGTTTTGTTGTTGTTTTTTCTTTTTTTGGCGAGTTTTTTTTTTCTTTGGGTTCGATTTTCTTTTTTTTTTCTTTCATGTTTTTGTTTTCTTCCTTCACCCCCCCCCGCGTGCTTAGACGATGACTTGCATGGTCGTCAATTCACAAAAAAGAACCGTACCAAAAAAAGAAAGTTCGTTTACCCCGTCATCCTTTCTTCTTCCCTACCACTCTCAGTTGGTCGACGGACATTTCACATTTTCCACGTTTCCTATTCTTTTCGTCATCTTTCCACGGGACTTTTTCTTCTTCTTCTTTCTTTTTACTTTCTTGTCGCAAAAAACACTGTGCCGCATTCTGCCATTTAGCTGTCTTGTAGGATTTTTTTTTTTCAAGATGGCCTTGTAAACAATTCTGCTCTTTTTTTTTCACCCCCAAGTTTACTGTATTATATTCAATCCTTTTAGAAGGAAAGGTTTGTCTTTTTTTCAAAAAAAGAAAGGTTCGACAACTTGTTTTATTCTTCTTTTTTTTGTTGTGTGTATATTTTTTTTGTTTTCAAACAAACACTCATTCTTCACTTCATTGCCCCTTGTTCATACATATACCCTTTCTCGATTTTGTTTTATCTCTTTCTCAAGGACCACCTTTGCCACCGACGTCACAGATGTTCTAGATGCGCAAGTGTGTCCTTTTTCGCAGGTCGTTTTCTTTTTTTGTCTTCTCATTTACTTTTTTGCCCTGTTTTTTTTTGTTTTTGAACGTCATGAAACGTTGCGTCATGTCCGTGTACAAAGCCAAAAAAAATCCTCTTTCCACCTCGTCTTCAAGTTCAGCTATATGTAACTCAACACGACAGAAGAGAAATTGTACTATATACCAAAAAAATGCCATTTTCGTATTAGCTGTCAATGGGGCGACAGACAACACATGGATGGTATACTTATCTTTTTGACGTTTTGAGTTTTTTTTGAATTCGTAGTGCGTATCTTATCAAAGGGCGCGGAGTCGTTCCTAACTACTTACAGAAACGGGGAACTTTTTTTGGACGCAGAGCTATGTATTCAGATTTTGTTTTTCCCTATTACATACATACATACATATGCATAAAATGTATTTTATCTCTTTCCTGTGCCTTGCTTCTATCTTTTCAAACGATACTAGTGTGCTTCTTTTCCCAGCCGTTCAAGTATACTATGATAGAAGAACATGGGGGCCCTGGGGGACTTATTGCTATCACACTTCAATGTAGAATCCGGTAAAGTCCAGGAACGGGTTCATATGCGTCTTGCGTCCGTGCGATGCTCGTCTTGAGCCGCCAAGGATTTTTGAAGTTCGGAACTAATTGTTTTTTTTTGAACCTATACATCAGCAGTGCCAGCAACCCCACACGACTTCAGGAGCGCGAGCCCAACGGAAATGAAAATTTTGGGTATACAGTTGCTGCCATGGGAAGTAAGTTGTTGGCCAAGTTTTGATTTCATGCGGATTCAAGGACAGACTCCTGGCAGGCTGGCTGCAGGCTGTGATCTCAAAATGAACCTTGGTGACAATCGCGGTCATGTGAGAATGGTCTTTTTTGCAGGGTCTGCATTCAGTCTTTCCAGCCCCAGCCACAATCCGCCTCAACTTCTTATCCAGCAGTAAAAAATTACCCTTTTGTTTGGCCAATTCTATCACACTCTTCCTGCCATGCATGCCTAACAGAGTTTTATTCGCAATATACTTGACTTGATCCATACAAATGCACCAGCGCTCACAAAGCTTTTCGACGAGACCAGACAATCAATTGGGAGGTATTCACCCAATCATAAATTATTTACACATCACTGTATAATAGCCCGCCTTCTCGGTGCAGGTTTGCTTCGTTTTCGTTTCTTGCCTTGGGAAAATGAATTTGCGCTTTTGAGATCACGTCCAAGAGGATCTTCCTTTTTGACTTGGTAGATTCGAACCTAAACACGAAAGGCAAGAGTGAATAATTAACAACAGAAACATCTTATAGTTTCAACTCACGATCCAGTTTTCAGATGTGTAAGCTTCGTCTACAAAAAGTGGTTAAAACTTTATTACTCACAATACGCGGGATTGAATACTTACCGAGATAATCCAAAGTGGGTCCTGTTAGAGGCATATTCTGTTGACGGACTCTGTCGACAGGTTGACCCCCTCCGAAGAGGTCTGCGAAACTACAGACGCCAAATTCATCCAAGATAATTCTGAAGCTGGTCAAGGCAGCACTTACCGATAGTACGACATCTTGTACATAAGACTCTCCTTCATAGCCTTCGAGGCTTTTTCGTCCACTCTGTACTCCCCTGTTGACGTGAAGTAATTGGATTCTTGGATTTCATCCGGCCAGATGCCCTGTGCAATGCGGACCATCCACAAGAATTTATTGATGTCATCGCCAGAATACCCGATGAGGCCACCGAAAATGACGAGGACATAATCGACATCGTGTTTTCTCAAAATGGGATAGGCAACCTCCTCTGAACTCGACATGGCCTTCCCAACAGTTGCGATATGAGCTAAAATGATCAGGAGTTAATGTCGAACTTTGATAAAGGTTTCATGGCAAGTTAACTGACTATTATTCCACGTGTTGTTGTCGACAAGGGTTGTCCGGTCAGCCATTCCGGCGATTTGGTATCCGTAGTCCCACCAGCTCATAACGACAGCATTTTGGGGGGTGTTCTGTCGTAACCAATAGTAAGCCTCTCGGAAGTCGTCGATGAGATGTTGGCTGCCGTCGGGATTCGAGGAGGCCAAAACCACGGACGGTGAAGAATAAGCAGTGGAGGTGACCCATGTACAATGGAAGACAAAGAAGGTTAACATGCCCAGGGTGTTGAGAACGACCATCAAGCGAACATCAAACCCGAAGATACCTTTTGTTCTCGGTGCCGCATCTATGGGCGAGGATGTGGTAGCGACAGAAGTAGACGGGGCTGGAGACGGAGCAGTCTTCTTGGCTTTTCTCTGGATGGTAGGGTTCCGCGGAGCAAGTGCACTTGGGGCGGATGGACTGGCGGGCTCGGTCGGCTCGGATGCGTCCACGAACGTATCAAGCAAACTTGAGAACGCAACTGCGGAAGCCACACAAACGACAGGGGTCAGTGCAAGCATGAGACGAACCATAACACCAGCAAAGTAGCTGGCCATGACAGCGTAAATGATCACAAAGACATGTTCGTCACGCAACTCTCTAAAGCAAAGAACAACTCCCGCTGGGAAAACAAATATAAGGAACTGAAGATCCATAAAGAACGAGGGCCAGGCCGTAGGTTGATGCTCGGATACTGAAGCGATGATTGGGATATACCTACAAAAGATCGTCAGGGATAGCCCACTATAATGACATACAGGCTTACTTTTTGGCGTAGCCAGTGTCCCAAAGGGAGTAGAAACGACCTGTCCACGGGGCAATCTTCCCCTTATAGGTCAAAAAAGCGAAAGCTAGAGCTCCCAAAACGCCAATAAAAACAACGGCTACTTTAAGAAGTTTTTGGAATTGTTGGGAAGAGACGTGAGTTCGCACTAGTTGCGCAAAGGCCACGATCTGAAGAAGTCCGAAAACGCCTGAATAAAAAGACTAAGTGATCATCGCGCAAACGAGAAAAAACTCTATACCAAGTGCACCCATGTGTTCACTTGTGCTGACAGGCTGGAAACCAACAAAAGGTACTTGCATGCTAGCCAATGTCCCAATTGCATACCAGGTTGAGTATGCTACATACAAGCGGTCTGAAAACCGTCCCATCAAGACAAGTACCAAAGCGTGCAATGGGATCATGTTTGTAATGAAGACGTATCCACCTACAAAATACCAAATTAGAGACCACATATATATGACAATAATACATACCCCATGCAGCGACCATGTAGAAATAGAACACAGCAGCAATTGTACTGAATAGGGCACTTCCTTGTTTGAGAGCTTTGATCCAGCAGTAGAAAGTGAACATCAGAAGAAAAATGGCGATAGCTTCGTTATCGTAACTACCGGCAACCGAACGCGATATGTAGCCCGGGGCAATACCAATGAAGGCAGCAGCAAGTAAACCCGCGCTGTTGTCCTTCATTTCTTTGGTAAACCTTCGTTCCAGGTGATTAGATTTGGTGGGGAACAGAGGTAATAATTCTCACATGTACGTTGCCCAGGCTGTCAGGGCGCTAAATCCTGGTGCCAGCAGTACACAAATATTGCGAATGTCGACAGGAAGATTGATGGCATGGAGAACGTTATATATAACGCCGCTGGTAGCCATTAAACCTGGATAGACTGTGCCTCCCACTACACGACCGAGGGGATACCAAGCAGTAGGATCAAACCAATTCCAGAATTCCTGCAAGATATATTTTAGCATGGAATACTTGTGTTCAATACAGTGTAACAGACATAGAAACCTTTCGAAACCAGCACCCTGGTCGCCCGACTTTGAAGTCCTTTAGCATTTCCTTAGTTAGACCAACAGAACCACTCACTAATTGAACCATGGATCGCTTTACAAGACTTTCAGAGCATGAAGAAACGATAGATTTGTCAAACGTACAATTCATGGATTATACTCTCGAAGTTGATGACGGCAAATAAACGAGACGCGACAGCAGCACCCGAAATCAATGCAAGAGCCACTATGCGAAGCAACGACGCAATGTTTTTGACGTTCGAAGGTGAAATTTCAATAGGGTAAACCGTCGACATGGCGTTATAGCTACGCTCGTCGTCGTGAGCGGCGTTCACGTTGTCACGAACTGAAGTGCCCCTGACAAAGTAGGTACGAGTAATAGGTAAGAGTAAAGGATATGTGCGTCGACGACGTGTCTGCTTAGAGCTGCTTAGTCAGCCTAACATTTTCGTTTTTCGATTGACAGTGACAAAAAGGTTATTTTTGAACCTGGAAAAAATATTCCAGATGTTCAAATCCCGCTTTCCAAGGCTTCAAGAGGCTTCAAGGGGTATTCAGAGGTATGAGATTTACCCTTCATAGTGTAGCTTCTACTGACCACCTCCAAAAAAAGCCACTGCCGAAACAGGCATCTATCAATAGATGCAAATAAGGAAATGGTTGCATCACTTTCAGTGTCGAGGTTGTTGACCATTATCCTCTCGGGTTTCCTGTAATACACATTTAAGATGGACCAAGACCTTATAAAGCTTGTGAACAGGCTGCAAGACACTTTCCACAATCTTGGTGCGGAATTTCCGACTTCGACAGTTTCCAGACTAATATTATCGCTAAAGGTGGAGAGTTGGACATGCCCCAGCTTGTGGTGGTATGTCTTTGTGTAGTTAAATGGTGACATCAATTATGAACTCAGCTATTGGCAAGGTTGGCAGTCAGTCAGCCGGTAAATCTAGCGTTTTGGAAACGTTCGTGGTTTAGTCTTTTCCGTTGTGACTCAGTTGACCATCTCTCAGTATCGTTGGGCGGGACTTTCTTCCCCGAGGGCAGGGAATTGTCACGAGACGACCACTCATTCTCCAACTTATCCATTCCCCAGAATCTGACGAACCTACTCCGGCCAGTATACGAGAATGGGGACAGTTCCTACACATTGACAAGAAATTCACGAATTTTCAGGATATCAGGAAGGAGATTGAGCAGGAGACTTTCCGGGTTGCGGGTCAGAACAAGGGTATCAGCAAACTCCCCATATCTTTGCGGATATACAGTCCAGATGTCTTGGATTTGACGCTCGTTGATCTCCCTGGCCTGACAAAGGTCCGTGATTGTGTTCGATGAAACCAACACCTCAAATAATTCTTTTACAGATTCCCGTTGGAGACCAACCAAGCGATATTGAACGGCAAATCCGGAATCTTGTGCTGGATTATATCTCTAAATCCAACAGGTTTGCAACTCGTCTTCTTACCTTGTACCACTTTGATGATACAATTCCAGCGTCATTCTTGCAGTGTCACCCGCTAATGTCGATCTCGCTAACTCCGATTCCTTGAAACTTGCTCGTTCTGTAGACCCTCAAGGTCGTCGCACCATTGGCGTGCTCACAAAACTTGACCTTATGGATGCTGGTACCAATGCGCTCGATATACTCACTGGACGCGTTTATCCCTTGAAATTAGGCTTCATTGGTGTTGTTAACCGTAGTCAACAAGATATTAATTTGGAAAAGGCAATGTCCGACGCCTTGGAAACCGAGACCGAGTTCTTCAGGAATCATTCTGCTTATCGAAATATTTCGCATAAAAATGGCACAAAATATCTTGCCAGAACCCTGAATCAAGTTGGTTCAAATCATCCCTGCTCATGATCTAGACTTAAATCGTTTTTTACAGGTTCTGATAAATCACATTCGTGACAAGCTTCCTGACATGAAAGCTCGACTTAATACGTTGATTGGCCAAGCGCAACAGGAGCTTAATTCCTTTGGGGACGCTGCAGTATTCGGTGACAAAAATCAAGTAGGCTTTATTGTACTCGCCCAAATCTCTGGCTCACTATAAATCAGCAAGGAGCTCTTGTTCTCCGTCTCATGACCCAATTTGCCCGTGATTTCGTGTCGTCAATTGAAGGGACGAAGGTTGACATTTCGACCAAAGAACTTTCAGGAGGGGCACGCATATACTACATCTTCAACGACGTATTTGGCCGAGCACTTACCTCAATTGATGCCACAGGCAATTTAGACAATCAGGATATTCGAACGGCTATCCGCAATTCGACGGGACCCAGACCAAGTTTGTTCGTCCCGGAAATGGCGTTCGACATTTTGGTGAAGCCACAGATAAAGCTGTTGGAATCGCCTAGCTTGAGATGCGTGGAGTTGGTGTATGAAGAACTGGTTAAGATCTGCCATAATTGTACAAGTGTGGTAAGTCCTCTGCTTCTCGTCGTAGAAGCGCTGCGCATTGTAACAGTCATGTAATATTATAGGAACTGCAACGGTTTCCAAGACTTCATGCGCAGCTGATAGAGGTTGTTTCCGAGTTGCTCAGAGAACGGTTAGGGCCGACCTCGGACTATGCTCAAAGCTTGATTGAAATTCAGGCGGCATATGTTAATACTAATCATCCGGCCTTTATCTCTGGTTCAGCATTGGCTGCTCAGCAAATCCAAAATCCAAAACCTCAACTTCCCTCACGGGTTTGTGTTCATTTCAAGTTCACATGTTTACCAATTTGATTCTTTATGTAGCCACACTCGACAGAGCCTGTTAACGGCAATAGTCAACAACCTCAGGACGATGACGACGCCTTGTCAGATGATATACTCGCTACAAATGGTACTCAACCTCATGACGGTCGTTCTGTGTCTTCCACCCTTCACATTCGCTCACGGACCTCAGTTTCTAATGCAGCCTCCGCTACGGGCCTCAACAACGTGATTACGAAGAGGTCGCCGTCGAAGTCGCGAACGCAGCGAGTTTCGGGAGCGTCAAATCTTGCTGCAACCCAGCACCCAGTTCGACCGTACTCTGCGCTCGAACATCGAAAGGCATCAAGCGGTCAACACGCCAGCTCCAGTAGTGCCAGCTCGAGTCCGCCTTCTGGTTCGGCGAGGGAAACATTCCTCAATTACTTCTTCGGTCAAAACGGGCCTGGACCAATCGCAGGTTCGAGCGTTGATCGCGCACATTTAGGCCATAATGCCCAGCACTTGCTCCATCATCCAACTTCGCAGACCTCTGCGACGGACGTAACACAGATCATACCTTTTGGAAGGGATGTTTCCGAAGGCGAGACTTCTTTGACCTCTGGCTTAATGGCTGGGAAGAGGGGGATCATAAACAACAATGCTGCATATGATATGAAGAGTCTTGGCAAACATATTGAAGCGGTAAGCGTCCCTATTCAATTAATGGCGTTGCGCATAAAGCTCACTATTCTATTATCGTCCTTTGCTGATCTGCGACAGATACCCGCCAACGGAGCTCATCTAACAGCCCGCGAAGAGATGGAAACACAGCTCATCCGATCGCTTATTCAATCTTACTTCAATATTGTCCGACAGAGCATTCAAGATATCATTCCAAAGGCCATTATGCACTTCCTCGTCAATCATACCGCGCAACAAGTTCAAAATCGATTGGTTGCTGCATTATATAAACCGGAATTGTTTACAAATTTATTGAATGAGGATGAGGCACTAGTAGCGGAGAGGGCGAGGGTGAAGGCTCTCCTGGAAGCATACAAGGAGGCCTTCAAGACACTTGCTGATGTCAACCTGAAGTCGACATAGCCATTGAAGCACTAGGTTTCAATTATGATTATAATTAGATGTCAGAAATTAGACTCCTGGCTCTACCTGGTTAATTCACATCTCATTGCTTTTTGACATGATCATCCAATCTGGAAGCTCACAGGTACTAAACTTGGGAGGCTCATGTCACCCCCCGATTTCAATGTGGCAGGAAAGATTCTTGGCTCCTGATGCAGCAAACCCCTCCTCATTGCACCGAAACTTGTAGGTAGATTCATTTGATTTAAATATAAAAAGCTGGCAGTTTCGATTGGGTTTCGAGCGGATCCTTTGGCTGGCGTTACGGTCACGAAACACGTGCTTGGGACGTCGCGTCTAAGTACGACGCGACGCTCTGTTGAGCATGTAGGGCGTTGGTCTCCTGAATCACCTCATATCCTAGATCGGAACTTGCAACACGGCAGGCTAATGACCGCTGTACATTGCCTCATATGCTTAAACCACGTCTTCCTCAACTCCGAGAAATTTGCAATCTTTCCATGTGGTATGAACATGACGGTTTATCGTTGTGCACGACATCTTCTAATTAAGCTTACAGGGCATGGCTTTTGCACAACTTGTATCACCAGACTCTTTTTTGAACCGCGACCGAAATGTCCCAATTGCCGAGTGACACTTCACAAGGGAGATGCACACCCGGTCTTCATTGAGATTGTGGACCCACAGACCTTTCTGGAGACAACTTTAGTGGATGGTTTGAATCGAATGGGAAGTGATACGCCATCAGTCAGTGTTAAGAAGGCTGGGCAGAAACTGGGGAAGATCTTGGAAGGGTCGAAAACTGAGAGGGACAATTCGGTTCGTGTATATGCTCAGTCACTTTTTATTTGTGACAGAAATTGACTTGGATCAAAGTTCCTATTGTTCAACGCCATAGAAGATTTCAAAGAACGCATCACCCCTATCTTTGTCAAAGTGGAAACTCAGACCAGGGATATCACTAAACTGTGTGACGATGTATGCAGGTTGCGTCGTGACAAAGAGCTTCTACGAACTCAGCTGAAAAAAATAGAACCATTACAAGGCAAAGTTTTGCAGCTGAAGAAAGAACTTTCAGAAACAGAACGAAATACTGCGGAGGCACTACGTCTGGCGGAAGTTGCAAAGGATGAAGTAGCCGCGCACCATACTACAACAAATCAGTGGAAGAAACGAGCAGCAGAGTCAGAGCTAGAAAACAAACGGTATAAAGACATGCTGGAGCGTCAAGCTAACGCTGTACGTAGTACCCCAACGCTCTGGTTAAATGCTCAAGATAATCACTAGGCCCGTTTGCAAAAGGAGAAGACGAGAAAACTTAGCAAACAGGTGGCATTGTTGACCAGCAAGATAGCGAGAGAAGAGAAGGAACCCATATCAGCAACGTCCCATGTGCGTCCAGTCAGGGTCATGTAGATCATACCAATATCTTACCGACATATTGGACAGGACTACAATGGAGATTTCTCAACCCACGAGCATACGAAAGTTCGTAATAACTTCCAAATCCTATCTGGAACCCCATCAAAATTACGACACTATTCTTGCCAAGACGAAAACGACACACAACTAGAAGTTGAAGCCATGCCTCCGCCCAACTTCCCATCCGATCGGCAGATAGAAGGAAATGGCGTATTGAAAAAAAGAAACCTGAATGGAGGCATTGTCACAGGACACCGACGTGTC
>Ga0307514_10004365_pt1 | contig 13037 bp, 18 predicted proteins | sample 16_EM_MG_FD_203088 | JGI IMG/M metagenome (GOLD analysis project Ga0307514, IMG submission 203088) | Populus trichocarpa ectomycorrhiza microbial communities from riparian zone in the Pacific Northwest, United States - 16_EM | ecosystem: Host-associated > Plants > Roots > Unclassified | place... | reverse complement strand
AGGTTGAGGCCTGCGCAGCCTTCCGGTGGAGCCTGGCGCGAAGCGACAGTGCGGAACGGGAAGCGCGTAGCGCAGGCATTGCGTGCAAGTCAAGATTTTACAGGAGTGATAAATAATACTGGTGCCATCTTATAACTTAAGGTTCCATAGGCGAATAGAAGAGCAAAAAAAATAGGTAGTCCCAGCAGAGGCGATGGTTGAGGCAGCGATAGCAGAAGTTAGCAGTGGAAGGTTATCTCGATCGGGCATTTCAGGACTTGCATACTGTTGCACTTGATCCATGGCTATAGCGATGGGCTTTAGTAGGCCTCTGATTTAATTTATTATACTACGATAACTAGATAGAGTGCAAAAGCAGGACTTGCACAGCAAGAATTAATTACCAACTCAACCATGTGGTTTTGGCAGGTATATCGCGCTTGCCCCCAGGATTCGCGCGAGCGAAGCGAGCGTATCTGTCTCGTCTATAATGTACTGAAGTATTCACCCATCAAAGCGCGACCGTGCAAAACTTTACAAAGTAAGCAGTAAACCTGTGGATCAACGTCACACTATCACATACGTAGTAACGGGTGCGCTCAGGACTATGGTGGTCTGATTCAACTATCGCATATGTAGTAAAACGGGGATATTTCAAGAGCATAAATGGGGTTTAACGTGCGTTCAGGACCATGCTGATCTGATTCAACTATCGCATAATAGTAATAGGGATTTGCAAGGTAATTTCATAGAGACAGTGCAGTGACCCTTCCCACACCTCTATTCCTACCTCGATTCCCACCTTCGTTATCCCAGGGCCCCATTCCCACCTCCCTTATGTATCCCAGGCCCCGTTCCCACCTCCAATTCCCACCTCCAATTCCCACCTCCATTCCCACCTCCAATTCCCACCTCCGTTCCCACCTACAACATGCTCAGGGTCGCTCCTGATTCCGACTTTTTGGGTTGAGATATTGATTTTAAAGTTGATTTGGACACTAATTTGGATGCTGATTCTAGGTTGATTTAGACACTAATTTGGATGCTGATTCTAGGCTGATTTGGACACTAATTTGGATACTGATTCTAGGCTGATTCGGATGCTGAGATTTGGATGCTGATTCTAGGTTGATTTGGTTGCTGATTTCTGGGTTGATTAGGATTAGGTCCAAGGGATTTGGATTGGGTTGATTTGGATGCCGCTGATTTCGAAGTTGATTTGGACACCGATTCCCGAGTTAATGAAGCTATGGGATTTGGATTAGGCTGATTCTGAGGTTGAGTTTGACGCTGATTTTTAGGTTGATTTGGAAGGTGATTCTAGGACGCGGATTTACAGGTTGATTTGGAAGGTGATTCTAGGTTGATTAACTCTAAGAGATTTGGCTATTGATTTGGATGGTGATTTTTAGGTTCATTTGGGTGCTGATTTCGAGGTTGATTTTGACGCTGATTTCCAAGTTGATTAGGTCTAGGGGGTTTGGATTGGGGTGGTGGTTCTGGGTGGATTTGGATGCTGATTTCCAGATTGATTAGGTCCAGAGGATTTGAATTGAGTTGATTTGGCGCTGATTTCTAGGCTGATCTGGGTGGTGGTGTCGGAGTGAATTGAGCGGTGATTTCTCCACGTGCTATGAATTAGATACGCACTTCTCATCTAATGCTGATTGTTTTTTGCTGATGATCCCGTCAGTAGTTTTGACAAATATCACTACCAACACTGCCACCAATATCTGCACCCTGATCTTTGCAGTGATTTCTAGCGGTGGTGATTGCTGGCCGGGCTATTCTGGAGATATATGAGATCACTGTCATTATTATATAGTTAGGATTTAGGTGTGTATATCTAGCGGTGCAGGCAATGATAAATTGAACATTTAACACTACACGCTTGAGGGGATATAGTGGCATTGAACATCACTCTGAACAATTCCTATTCACTTATTTATTTTGAAAATCATTACTCACATTCAGACTATCTGGACCCCCGACCTGGAAAAGAAAAGCCTTGCTTACATCAACTTCCACCTGTTATTCCCATACTTAGGGCAATCCGCTGACAACATATTCGAGCCCCTCCCTCACAGTCATCGCACTCAGTGAATAGAGCTTCCCTTGCCATCCCACCCAACGCTCCTACAGGCAACAAATCCTACTCAAGAACTCACTACCAATTGCGGTTCTGCATTAAAGCAATCATTATTGTGACATTGATTAGGCCAATTCCCGTCTTGATTTAACATAGTGAGCTTGGATGGCGAGATGTCATAGTGAAATTATGCTTATAGTTGGTACCCCAAGTTGAGGCCTGCGCAGGCATTGCGTGCAAGTCAGGATTTTACAAGGGTGATAAATAATGCTCTAGGGATATCTTATAACTTAAGGTTCCGTAGACGAATAGATGGACCAAAAAAATAGGTAGTTAGCAGCGGGAGTTGCATCTCGATTGGGCATTCCAGGACTTGCATACTGTTGCACTTCATTCATGGCTGTGGCGATAGGCTTTAGTAGTAGGCCTCTGATTTAATTTATTATGGCTATGATAACTAGATGGAGCGAATTAAACACCATGATTTTGGTAGGTATATCGCTCTTGCCCCCAGGACTTCCGCGAGCGTAGCGAGCGGCAAAACGTCTCGTATATAATGTACTTTAGTAATCAGCAAACCATTTCTCAAAACTATGTGCCAACAAGCATATCAAGTACGCCAATATGGCCGCCAACAGAAGGTACTGCTACCTTCAGTTGACCCCTCGGTATCCTCAGCACTATAACCTGAGCATAGGTCTTGCATGTACCCTGCATCCAGAGCGTCACTCATATCCACGCCCAGAATTTCTCCGTCATGCTCAGCAGTTTGTGTGAAGTCGCTCTCCGAGACCGCATTCCAAACACTGTTGTCATCGCTATAATAATAATCATGAAGCTCACTGTTACATACATGGATTCCATCGCCCATAAACGGGCTAAATTCCACTGTATAGGATGGATACGCAACTTCCATCTTACTTTCAGTATAGTCTGGGAAACTTGGTCTGTATTGAGTATGGATTCCTGTGAATGAGTATTGTTCAGTTGGATGCTCTCGCATATGCCACTGCGAGGTGGATGGTAGTTTGTTCTGCGCCCTGTCTGTTGTACTATAGTCCATCAATATTGGTGCGTCTTGTGGATGAACCTCAGCACTTTCATGAGATTTCTGACAAAATACAAGCCCCTGTGATAATGGCAATGGACTGGGCTGTGTCTCGGTTCGTAGGTTGACATCTCTGCCTCGAATTGTACTGGTAGCTGCCGAAAATCTGATTGAGAGGGGCATTTGATAAGATAGGAGATCGTCACAAGCATGTAACAAACTCGAGAGTGGCGAAGGCGAGCGTGCCTGGTCTGTTAGAGAGCTCAAGCCTTGTTGAGACTATCACATATGGTATTCACTTACCTCTCCCTTTATACTAGCGTTAGATTCTTTGATTCCCTGGCATATGAGATCCTCACCACTAATATGGCCATTAGGGCCTTCCTCGGCTTGCCCAGCTGTCACACCTCCAGGTGGGTCAGATGCTTCTAAAGGCCTACCAACCTCCCCATTGTGCACTTTTAGTGATACACCTGGCCGAGCCTGTTGTAGGGTGGACAGTGGCTGCTCCTCCGGCTCTACATCTAGCTCCTCTTCATGGCCCTCTTCGAAATTCACCACCAGACACCCTTTGCTCCATTCAGTACCCACGATATTGCCCCTCTCGGTCAGTGGGGAAGTCTCTGAAGGCGTGCGCGGCGGACTGTTTTGTCTATAGTTACTATGAGCGGTTTGCTGGATTGTCGTTAAATTGGTTGCCAAAGGGACGACTGAGGGAGACTCTTGGCCCGCCGCGTAAGGGGTGAAAGGTGGAAACATTCTCTGGCCATCCTTGGTCCCCATATCCGTTACTAACGAGAGATATGATTGTGTCTTTGAAGGCTCTGGTGTGTTTTTACTCTCTGTCTCTCTCGAACCTGATCTGTTTCTATCACTACCTTTTAGAAATGCCATTTCACAAAACGTCAAATCTGGTACTGGTGTTCCTCTTAGCAACAATCAATAGTATATAGTACAAATGGAAACACACATCCTCGTTTCTCTACCTGTTCAGATGCTCGGCCATTCCTGAAGAGGCCAAGGCTATGATGTGTTTTCAATGGCTTCAACTACAAAGATCAGTCCTGTGTATGTGGGAACTGGTTTGTCGGGTAGAATTACCGTTAGACGAGTCCCCTTCCCATCAATGGTGGAGCTCTCTACCATCCCCTTCACTCCCTTTACCCTTTTTGCTTTTGGCCTGGAGGCTGTTCTGGATATTCCCTGTCCAGCCCTTCTCGATGTTTTGCTCGGGCCCACAGAAGCAGATACTGGATCGTCACGCATTTTGTGTCGAACTCGTTTTTGGTAGCTAGGTTCTAAAGCTTTCGAGGTCGCGTGAATCGCGCATGCCATGCCTTCATGGCCTCCAGGGCACGACTTGTGTGTGCTACTGGATACATGCCTCGGTTTGCCATCAGGTTGTTGGCGGATGTTATCGACAGTGGTTTCACCACAACTTTGCAGCTCATCTCTAGGCAGGTCTAGTAGATCAAATCCCTTAATGAAGGACTTATATAAGAGAGGCAGGTGATTGAATACGTTACCTACTTAGGCCCGTTTTCTCCCAATCGAAGTGTTCGTGACTGTTGCGTAGAACAATTTGCTCTGCGATATACCTGGATACATGGGCTTGTCTGTGCTCATTGTGGATGTTTGCAAGAGCTAGACTGGTGAGACTCATTGCCGCGATATCTATAAAATGCTGAAAATATTGATACTCGGGAATTCAAAATATGGGTATTTCTGATCCAGGAACCTCTGTACTGCCCTTTTGGGTTAGCGTATTCCGGCATTTTGGGCAACAGCGGAATTGTCATGTGATAGGCACGGAGGTATGTGACCATTATTGGAAACTCAAAAAGAAAAAAAACAACGTAAGTGCCTGCTATGTTGAGTACGGTAGTCTAGTGGGCACTAAGAAATCATATCCTGCATATTCTCGTGAAAAGGCACCAGGAAATATGGATACATATATATTTATTTAATATACAGTCTGGTGGAATATGAGAGCCTGGTTCTGCAATGGTCCTATCATTGCTGATGTGGGTAGCTGCCCTGCTGGGCGCTTTCGCGACAGCCTACCCTCGGGCGCCCTTTTCGATGAGGTGGACGACGGTTTCGATATGGATTTCTGCTAGTGATTTGGGGGATGGATGCTATAGGACGTCCAACTGGACTTTAAATGTATGTACGTAGTAATTCTCATCAATTGCAGTGCTAGCTAATTAATCAGGAGGGGCTTGTGCCAACCAGACTACATATATACGCATATTTGTCTACAGAGTATGTATACGCCTTTCCCCCGATAGGCTATGAGGTGGATTACTCTACCCTACTCAAGATCGATCAGTTTTGCAGCATACTTACTCGATACGGAGACTCGGTACTAGGTACCACGATGAATTGTCGCACGCTTCATGCACGCTGCAGATAATTGATTTTTCACCATACAAACACTACATATATATATATCTAGGTACAGCTTCTATCGTGTGCCAAGCTGATAGCTTAAAAATTATGTACTAACTGCTTACAGTACCTCACACTTACTGCCCAGATTTCCCCCAATCGACCGTACCCTACCCACCCATACACACACCTAGTTGATGAACACTTCTCCGGATCCAGCATAATCGGCACGAGTGGTGGTGCAATGTAGTAGCTGTTGAAATGCTGAAAAGCCACAGCGTAATGATCACTGTTCTTTATTCTTGCAAGCCTGTATTCTCTGACTAGTGTCATGATCGCTGTTCTTTGCAAGTTTTATTCTTTCAAGGCATTTCACGTATGTCATAGCATACGACATCCAGCACAATCATGTACGCTCACTCGCTCTATATAGTGGACTCTCGCTCGCTCTCTACTATATGGATAAGCTCAATGCTTAACAAGCTCTCTGACTCTACTCTGAAATATACGAGCGTATACATTCTGTCTGAACATACCGACATATCTATTGAGCTAAGTGATTCTTCATTGACCACATTTATGCACCGCAGCCTGTTGCTACTCATAACTTCTAATAGTAGCTGGCAAGAAGCAGAGAAGAGGAGAAGAGCAGGGCAAGATGGGAGTCTAAAAGCATAAAAACGCTCCTAAATGGATAAATGATGTGCGTGTTGAAATTCTTGACGGTACCGCGACAACTGGGAATCAAGACTCCTCCTAGTCGGTTTTTGAGACTTGTCTAAAAACAGAGCACATTAATACTAATTAAACATAGAACTGGTGTTTAGCCATGGGTCTGCTCAACATGAACGCTCTTTTATTTCCCAGTTGTCCCGGTACTAGTTTTCTGATTTTTTGTACCATTCCTTCCCCCCGGCCCACCTCACATTATTACTCTCAGGTGATACTTCTTTTCCCCCCATATTTATGTTGCCGCTCACAGATTCAATGATGTACCATTACTTACAATCCCTGCCCAAAAGTCTTGGTGAAAAATCTCGGAAGTGCCCTCGCACAAAAAATCTACAGTACCACGGGCTTGGCGTGGGGGGGGGGCGGATTAGACATGCTGAGACTAACCCAAATAGGCCTTGGCACAAGACTACCTAGATAGGAAGAAGCACCTCAATTGTCGCATCAATAGGCTCTAAGGCATGCTTGAGTTTTTTTTTTTTTGAGTCTATACGAGCCTAAAACTATGAGACGGGCATGCTTGAGATGTTGGTAGTTATGCGATTGCCGTTGTGGTCTCGTAGCACTCTTAGTTGGTGGCTTGCACTTCACCTTCAGCAATAATCAACACTCATACGTGATGGCACCATCACTGCCCTCAGTAACAGCGTATCAGCCACTTGAGGCGCATGTCGAAAGTCCCAGTCCAATTATTCAGTATAGTTATTCAGGTGTGTGGGAGACACCGTAAACGGAGTCGAAGGTGTCAGGCCAACCATACGGTACCTATATAGAATAGGTATAGCTAGACTGCCTAGAAAACACTAATGCACAGTGGGCTCTGTCTCAGGGTATCAGTATTAGTGCTTTATGCACATGTACTCGTACATTAGTTCTGACAATATCCCTGAGTTTTGTGGGTTTTTGCTTATGATATTGAGGAAGTGTGTTTGGCCAGGCACGGGAAGGATTATCAATCGGGGGTCCAAAGGTTTCGTTCAAAGGTTCTATGTAGTCTTATTCCAAGCCGAACTCACTGCGCTTGGAATAAGAAGGCTTCCAATAGGAAGGTACCTATGCTCGGCAAGGCCAATAAGTACTCAGAAGTATACTAACTACTTTAGTCTGGCGGACACACTCCCGCACTCGCTCTTTCTCAATTGATCTGCAGATTCATGTGATGAATAAGTAATGGACGAACAGACCAGGGTTAGCTCAGGGTATGCGACCTAGAATTCATTGAGTTTACATATGTTTCGAAATGCAAGGTAACTCCTTCTAAGACTAGTTAGCAGCCATGGTAGTCTCACAGAATGGTCTGGTTGCAACCAGATAAAGAAGGCCCCTTGTCATCAGTCTATCATAGGGAGACGCCTATCCCGGTCATGACATCACCTGACCATGACTATGGCGATGTGTTGGGTTTGGGTCATGCAGCAAACGACTGATGTGATGTGTTCCCGCCGCAATAAGCAAGTCAGCGTCTGATTTTTTACATCTACGAGGCTTGTGACAACCAACTATAGTAAACTGGGTGTAAACAGCTTAGGCTTGGGCACAGAGCGAGACTGCCAGAGCCCCTCAGACTACCAATCATATTTTCATTCCAGTCGGTGTAGTCTGGTTGGCTACATTCGTGGAAATGCATATTATGCATGGGGTGGGTGAAAACTTTTCCATTTTGGTGTGGAGCCCGTCCTCCTGTTTAGTCTGGTTGGCTCTCATGCCCAGACTCAAGTCTCCCACACAAATCGCAGGGTTTTTCTTTCTCCTTCCGTTCAACAACTTTCTCTGCTATCCCCTCAACCTCAACACCTCTCCTTTCCTTCCATTCGACCACAACCACAACTAAAACAAATAAGTCCCAGGTTTTTCTGGACTAGTCAGGCATGCATTATCTTCTTCTTGTGTCTCAATATCGCGGGCGGCCCTGGTCTTGCGAGATGGGTCCTTTGGTGTTAAACGGTGGTTCAGTTGCGTTCCAATCGGATATTCCAGACAAGAGTAATTGAGAATGTCGAAACTTTTCATTGGGTATGTTCACAGACTCCACATGGCCTTCTTTTCTATGCTCCTGCTGTTTGTCACTGCTGTTATCTCCATTTGGAGTATTTGCTAAAGGCTCTTTGTTCAAACTTTTAGGGGTCTTGCATGGCAGACAGATGATGTTAGGCTCAGAGAAAAGTTCGAGGAATTCGGTCAGGTCGAAGAAGCCGTAAGAATACCTTCCTTAAGTCTTCGTCGATGTACTGATCTCTATCTACTTAGGTTGTCGTCAAGGACCGTGACACTGGTAGGTCCAGGGGATTTGGCTTCGTCAGATTCACTAGTGACGATCAGGCTACTGCGGCAATGAATGCTATGAACGAGCAAGAGTAATACTCGTATATCCTTTCAGAGTTGCCAAAACTGACTTGAAAACAGGTTTGACGGCCGAAGAATCCGTGTTGACAAGGCAACCGATCGTGGCTCCAACAGATCAGGTGGAGGAGGTTAGTAGACTCCGTTGACACCCGTTATAATGCACACACTGACGATTCAGGCGGCTATGGTGGAGGAGGTGGCTACCAGAGTGGGGGTGGCGGCTATGGTGGTGGTGGCGGCGGCGGCGGATGGCACTAAGCGGGTCAATCGGTGCTGCTACTGATCGATATAAAAGGGCAAATCAACAATCTTGTACTTGAGCTTTGGGACACTTGTCAGTGCCGAGGGTTATGTTTCCTGTTGTTCTTATAGTTGATTCCTATGGACTAACGCAAATCGGAATGGCTCATTTTCTCTCCTCCTTGTCCATCCGCATCCTGTTATGGTTACGTTCCACTGTCGCCTCAGATTCTTCTAGGAGAGCCACTTTGCGCTGAAGATCATAGACGTGATCATCTTTACTATCCGAACAGAGTTCGACCAAGGACTTGTGAAGTTGGTAAAGGTATTCCCTAGTGAAGATTGTGAACATGTCTATGTATTTATGACAGCAACGAAAACGAACCTATTTTCACCGGAGGGTCCCCGGGAATGGTAAATGTGTCGAGCAAGATCAGTTGCGTTAGGCGGTGGGTTTCCGACAAATTGGGGATTGGATGGAGTTCCGATGTAAACTATTGCCGTAATTGTAGGAAGGCCTGGCTCCGACTGATGGACTTCAACCTGGTGGATGGAATACCCGTTGATTTCTCGAATATCAAGGTATTCCTTCACACTCTCAACCTCAGGGCTCACAATCCTATAAACCACCCCCCAAACAACATCGTCCACGGAGTGCTGTATTGTTAACATGTGTATATCTAGCCATGAAGTAGTGGCCTACATGGTCTGTAAGGGTATCCCAAACACTCCTCTCAATGAGGGTAACAACTCGACCAGGGCTGGAGCTTGTTAGCTTTGGCCTTCCCCCCTTGAGGTGCAAGCAAAGCTCACTTTGCAGGAGTGCCCCTGTGATCCTCACTAATTGTACGGAACGGGTGTCAGCCTTGCCGCAAGATAGACTTTCCTGACATGTTGCAGACCTTGCCTATATTTGATGAAACGCTTGTTAGCCCGTCGTCACCCTATCCCGAGGGAGAAGTGACTGACCTGCCAAAATCGCCTTACATAGCCTACATCACCAACCCAATTAGACCCTGAACATTCACATCACTGCAGGGCAGAATATTGGTTTTCAATGGCCACGGCTACCTTTGATGTATCCAGGCACACGCCGGTCTTGAGCTGACTGTCAGCGACATTGTAACATGATATTTCGGTGAATTTTGTCTCACCAAATGATGGCGGGGGTTTCCAAATGAGACTTCTGTGCATTTATATATATATAGACCATTAGTATCGTATGGGGTCGAGAAGCAAGCGCCAAGAGTACAAAACCCATACATACCCATATCCAAATATCCAGAATTCATTGTCTGGATTGAGGATTTGGACCTTAGGCACAGAATTTTCGCCCACAGTCATAGCGCCTCAGGGTGGCTTTGTGGGGTAGAGTAGATTATAACGTGGCCAGTAAACGTGAGGAATGAGTGCCCATATATTGCAGTAAGCCCCCTGAGGGGCCAAACCCCCAGGTACGGTTGCTGTGGGCAGCCTCCTCTTCAGCCGCATCCAGAGGATGTGGCCGCGCGTGCTTGGGTTATACTGTATATGCAGCGCAGCAACTTGGAAGCCAAAACATCACCTATCCAGCTCTGCTAATTCGACTTGTCACCTCCATTATCCTGGCAATACGAGGTGAGTAAGAAGCACAGAGGTTCGCCTGCCATAGCCTGCGTACTTAAGCATTTTGTTGTTGCATTGCTATACCAACGTTGTATCACCAGGTCTATATCTACATTGCATATATCCCCCCGCTCACCCCGCCCCAGCTCCTCAAAATATTATTTCTCAGGTTGACCTCAGCACTACCGGCCCTCTCAGCCATCGTTTCCGATTTACCCTTAATCCTGCTATCCCCCACCAGAGAGTGTTGAATCCAGGAAACATATCGTGCAACGACTTTAGTTGAACTTAGGTGGGATCGAAACGTTTACATAGAGGCCACAGAGATGGCATACCGACCGCAGCTCAACCCAGATGCTCTACCGATGTGAGTTCCCCAAGATTGCGAACGATCTGCCGCCTGTACCGTCCCCAGTCACAGGGTCTTCCCATCTGACAGGAGACATTCTCACGCTATTGGCCAGGCCAAGAATGATTGCTGATGCGTTGAATATACAGTCATGCAGAGCCCGAACAGGTGTGTGCTTGCGGTCCTCCCTCATAGTAAATAACATCAGGAAACTAAGGCTGGCATGATTGGGAATAAAAGGCAGCACAACTTCTAGGTGGAGGCCAACCTCCACGGCCCATGCCCCCTCCACAACAGCCACAAGCCCAGCAAGGCTACGGAAGACCACCAATGAACCAAGGATATAATCACCATAACCCTCATGGGTACCATCAAACCCCGCCACCACAGCAGTCCTTCTCCCCTCCGCCGCCTCAGGGTTATGGGCAACCTCAACGCCCCGGAAGCTCTAGACCACCCCCAACCCCTGCCCCACTACAGGGCGTAGATCCAACACTATTCCCGTTGTTCAAGGCAGTCGATAAAGACGGCAGTGGGCAGCTCAGCGAGAAGGAACTCCGAGCAGCGCTGGTGAATGGCGACTGGACGTCATTCGACCCACATACAGTTCGGATGATGATACGGTATTTGGTACCCATGTGAACGAAATGACCATCACATGGCTAACGTAACTGGAATAGGATGTTCGATACTGATCGATCTGGAACCATTGGGTTTAATGAATTCTGGTTCGTCACACCTTCATAGGTTTCAACTAGTGGTACTCACCAGTATTCAGTGGTCTCTGGGGGTTCCTAGCAGCATGGAGATCTCTCTTCGATCGCTTCGATGCCGACGGTAGCGGTAGCATCTCTTACCAGGAATATTCCAATGCCCTCGCTGGTAAGCCAGCCTTCAGCCCTGCCCATGGTGGCGCCCACAGTTAAGACCATATGTTAATTATCCGCTGTGAAACAGCATTTGGGTACCGACTGAGTCCCCAATTCGTCCAGCTTCTATTTAGAAGCTACGATAGACGAGGTGAGCAGCCTCAACAAATGAGCGCAAGTGCCAGCGCTCCTCCAGGTGCGGATTTCAAATCAGCATCTGTACGCAAGTTTGGGCAACAAGAGGATATGCTGACGAATCGGGTGGTACTGCAGGCCAGAATGCTATAAGCTTCGATTTGTTTGTGCAAAGCTGTATTAGTTTGAAGAGGATGACTGAGGTGTTCAAGAAGTATGATGATGATAGAGATGGATATATTACACTGAGCTTGTAAGTGGAATATGGAATCACTGATGAGTTACTCTGAGTGAAGTTACTGACCCGTTGCAGTGAGGAATTCCTGACGGAAATACTTCGACAACGCTAATTTTTCTTAATTTGGCACTTATTCTATTTGTTCTTAATCATGACTCAACGTTATTTGGAGGAGGACTTGTGAGCTACTGTGCTACTATCTGATTATAGAAAGATGGAGCAGACCATAAGATGCTCTTATATAATTGATTTGCCCATACCACTTTAAACATCTTTTGTTTGTACCATGGTTATATGTACACTGGTCAGGCTGGTTTCATGACAGCTACCGCTGTGTCCTCCTATCATGAATGATTGGTTCTATTCAGCTTGAGCATAGCCTGAAAACAAATCACCAATAAAATCACCCCATAATGCGATCCAATCAACGATTATTACATGAATTAAACTCTGCATAACATGAACATTGCAATGCAGCAATCAGATATCCAAGCCACATATCTTTAGATTCACACGTAAAGGAGACATTCCAATTCAAGTCCATCAGTTTTTCCAATATGGCCATCTACCCATTCACATCATTCTATACCCACGTTCACCGCTTCAACTAGCCCCTAAAGTCTTCAAAGCTGCCCTCAGCTCCTTCACTGCAGTAGGTATATCGTCATAATTCAACGCACTAATTGCCCACTTTGCATGCTTCTGCGCCTTTGTAATACTCTCTTCATCCACAAATGACTGTTGCGGGGCGGGCTTCGGAGGGTGGTAGTACTGTGACTGCAGTTGTGGCCCTCGTTGCGGTTGTGGCTGTAGTTGTGGCTGTGGCTGTGGCTGTGACTGTGGGGCGGATATCGGGGGCGAAGTATGCACCAGCGTGCTTGTGGGCGGGGATGTAGAGTAATATTGATGTGAGAGACTCGGCGTGCCGTAGGGCATACTTGGTGGTGGTGGCGGGGGGGTGTAGTGATGGCTGATATGTAAGGCTGAGCTTTGATCGAAATGCTGAGGCGGGAATTGCG
>Ga0307514_10004364_pt1 | contig 13038 bp, 20 predicted proteins | sample 16_EM_MG_FD_203088 | JGI IMG/M metagenome (GOLD analysis project Ga0307514, IMG submission 203088) | Populus trichocarpa ectomycorrhiza microbial communities from riparian zone in the Pacific Northwest, United States - 16_EM | ecosystem: Host-associated > Plants > Roots > Unclassified | place... | reverse complement strand
ATTTCTCTTTCTCTCCGACGTTGAGACGATGTTGGACTGACCTATTCCATGAACCTGCGGCTCACAGAGTGAACACGATCTTAATCCCAGTCATGGCATCACGGCTCATGCTCTCTTTGAAGAAAGCCATCGTTCAACCGGACAATGTGTGGTCTCTTGGGACCCTGACTGATATCAGCACGGGAAGGTCAACTGGAGATGGGGCCATCCACTTCTCACCACCCCTGAGCAACGAGCTGCACGAGATCTCGCAAACTTGCGCAGCATCGAAAGAAGAGGGTATAGAGCTCGACGTTTTTCCTCGATCGCCTCCGGATCGGGGTCCACACGATGCGTATTAGTTCTAGCATTCGTCCTTTGGATCAACATACGTGCGTACAATACTGGTAGACATGGGCTCCCTCGTCTCATTACAGTTCGTTTATTCAACAGTTGTCGGTTGCTTTGTTTGCTTATTATTACAGTTACTTCTGGATTGATGACTCGTACTGTATGTACCATCTTCCGTTTCGGAGAGAACGGAGTGGACCCACACACACAATGTTCAGGGTCGTGGGCTTGACCTCGGGTTTCCCCGTGACGTCTGACGTGCATGATACAAGCTTAGTTCTCAGAACAGAAAAGGTCAGGACGCGAGGTTGCGCTCAACGTGGGCGGAATTTTCCCGTAACAACGGGAGAAAAAGGAGACATTGATAAACTTCGCGCCGAGATACTGAATTGAATGACCCAGGATTCAATCAGTACGATCCTCTTCCTCTCCCTTAACTGGGGATGTCCCATCCATTCTTTCTCCCCCGTTCCTTCACCCTGCAGCCCGCGTCGACGGCTCACCATACCTCCGGGGCTGAACTCCCTGATCCTTAACAGCACTCGGCATTCGTGAAGGTTGACCGGCTTAAATGGATGAACAGGAACTGGCGGCCGTGGTTTTGGCCGGGGAGCAGCTGTGCGTGCTCATCTCCCCTCTCCTTTCACGCTGAATTCCGAACTTCTACAGACATATGGTCAAGGTAGTTCTCTTCCGATCCCAAACGCGTGTGGGCGGTGAAGTCTAATCGACGCACAACGACACAGTTACTCATTACTGGTGTGAACGCTCTATGGGTCTACGACTACCTTCTGACCCTAGGAGATGAGGTTCTCTACCATTTTCTGAGAGAGATGTCAGGTTCTGATCGTTACGCAGATAACCTACGCTTGGTCTGCTGGGCCATCCTGGAGTAAGCCTACCCGCCCTCAACTAAATGCCCAATAATTTATACGCCTTTTGCGTAGCATTTGCACTCTTCATCGCTGTATGATATCCCGAAATCGAAATCCCTAAATTCACAACGGGTTGACTGTGTACTACAGAATAGGTATTTTCCCACGGTGCACCTCATCTGGGTCAACATCACCATGTTTCACTACGGAAAACCTGTAAGTCCCTATCCGCGATGCCGCTTTGATACCATGCTCATGAGACGTGCTGCAGTTGTGCGTTTCCACTTTGTATACTCGCTACCGGTCCTCACCCCGTTCAACAACCCGACAGTTGCGAACACACCAAGTGGATACCGATCTTTCATTCGACTGGCGTTACGGCTCTCGCTCAAATAGTAGTTGGGTTAAGGTTTGGACACTCTCCCAGTATCGAAAAGAATCCCTGTTGAAATCAGGTGCTGTGGTTTGCATACAGGGTATATGCCGTGACCGGGCGGAACAAGCTCATTGGCGGTTTGCTTGCCCTTTTCATTTTCGCCCAGGGTTGTCAAGGACTTTCCTCGGTTGTGTTACTTGGGTTGCGTCCACGTAGGTCTTGACAATTTGACCGTTTGTGTGTGGACTCATCGGTTCCTAGTGCAACCGTTACCCGAGATAAACCTGGATGTGTTCAAGATTTGTATCTACAAACGGTGGAGACTAGGGGAACTCGTGTACTACCACCTCGCGATTGCATTCGGTATGCCTTTGCCCTTCAGCCGTCGACATCTTTTCACCCGGAAGGTCTGATATGTGGCGTCATAGACATTGTTGCGTTCTTGATCATTCTGATCACCGCCAGGAGATCGCGTGTTGCTAGATATCCAGGCATGCCCACTATCTTGGACACCATTTTACGGGACGCGACGCACTACTTCGTGCTCATGTTCATCGTTCAGCTTGTATCCGTGTTGTTCGACCTTTTTGCCCCGGTGGGTGGTATATGACTTGTTCAAGGTGACCCGGTTTGTGCTCATCGTGTACGATATAATCAGGAAGAAATCCAGCTCATGCCAGGGATGTAAGTTCTCTTTCTCTTCAATGTCGAAATGACGTTGGACTGACCTACCCATGAACCTGTGGCCTACAGAGCAAACACGATTTTTGTCCCAGTCATGGCGTCACGTCTCATGCTCTCTTTGAAGAAAGCCGTCGTTCGACGGGGTAAGCCGTGGACTCTCGGGACCTTTACCAGTAGGAGAGCGGGAATGACAACTGGAGATGAGGCCATCCGGTTCGCACCATTGCTGCGCAGCGAACTGCACGGGGTCTCACAAACCTGCGCAGCAGCGAAAGAAGAGGATATAGAGCTCGATTCTGCGCCTCGATTGCCTCCGAATCGTCATTCACACGATGCGTGTTAGTTCCAGCGTGTCTATATGATGTTCTCGGTTGAGTGCCCTCTTTGTGTTTTGGATCAACGCGCGTGTGGTGAACATGGGTCCTCTCGTCTTATTACGGTTCGTTTATTCAGTAGTTGTCGATTATTTCGTTTGTGCACTATTGCATTTACTTCCGGATTGACGGCTCGTTCGCGAACGAATCGTGGTGGTACTTATATCGTGTATCTTACGTAATAGAATGGACTAGGTTTGACTTCGGGTTTCCCCGTGACGCGTGACGTCTGACGTGCAGAATGCAGACTTCTCAAAGAAGGAAAGGTCAGGGTGCGGTCGCGCTTAACGTGGGCGGAGTTTTCTTGTAGCGATGGGGGGAACGTCAATGATGCTTGACCCAAGATCCAATCGGTTATGATCCTCTTCCGAGCCCTTAACTTAGGATGCCCCGTCCCGTTTCCCCCTCGTTCCCCCACCACGCAGCCCGCATCGGCGGTTCACCTTTCCTCTCCCTTATCTCACCATACCCCCGAGGTCGGACTTCCTGACCCTTGACAGCACTCGGCATTGGTCGGTTTAAATGGATGAACAGGAATTGGCGGCTGTGGTTCTGGTTGGGAAGCAGTTGTGCGTGTCGGTCCCCCTTACCTTTCACGCTGAATTTCGAACTTTTACAGACACACGATCAAGGTAATTCTCTTCCTATCCCAAACGCATGCGGGCAGTAATCAGCGTGTAACAACACAGCTGCTCACTACTGCTGTGAACGGTCTATGGATTTATGACTACTTTCTGACCCTGGGAGATGAGGTCCGATACCATTTTTTGGGAGATGTCTGGCTCTGATTGTTGCAAAGATAACCTACGCATGGGCTTCGGGGAGATCCTGGGGTGAGCCCACTCGGTCTGGACTTAACGCTCAATAATTCATACGTTTGTTGCGTAGTACTCGCGCTATTCATTGCTGTATGGCCTCCCGAAATCCCTAGATTCACAACGGGCTTGACTGCGCTACAGAATAGGTATTTCCCCGTGGTGTTCCTCGTCTGGGTCAACTTCACTATTTTTCACTACGAAAAACCTGTAAGTTCCTATCCGCGATGCCGTTTCGATGCCATGTTCATGAGACGTGCTGTAGTTGTGTGTTTCCACTTTGTATACCCGATACCGGTCCTCACCCCGTTCAACAACTCGACAGTTGCGAATACACCAAGTGGATACCGATCCTTCATTCAGCTGCCGTTGCCGTTCTCGCTCAAACGGTGATTGGGTTGAGGTTTGGAATTCTTTCCGTTTCGAGATGAATCCCCGTCGAGATCAAATGTTGTGGTTTGCGCACAGGGTATATGCCGTGGCCGGGCGGAACAAGTTCATTGGTGGTTTGCTTGCCCTTTTGGTCTTCGCCCAGACTTGTCAAGGAATTATCTCGGTTGTGTGGATCGCATTGCGTCCACGTAAGTCTCGACGATTTGGCCGTTTGTGTGTTGACCCATCGGTTCCTAGTGGAACCGTTGCCCGAGATAAACTTGGATGCGTTCAAGTTCTGTATTTACAAACGGTGGAAATTAGGGGAACTCACGTATTACTACCTCACGCTTGCATTCGGTATGTCTTTGCCCTTCGGTCGTCGACATCCTTTCACCCAGAAGGTCTGATATGTATCGATTTGTGGCGTCATAGATATTGTTGCGTTCTTGATCATTCTCGTCACCGCCAGAAGATCGCGTGCGGCCAGATATCCAGGCATGCCCACTATCTTGGACACCATTGTACGGGATGCGACGCACTACTTCATGTTAATATTCTTCGTTCAACTTATGTCCGTGGCGTTCGAGCTTTTTGCCCCGGTGGGTGATACATTATTCGTTCCAAGGTGGTAACCAAAGTTATGCTTACCGTATACGGTATGATCAGGCGGGAATCCAGCTCATGCCAGGGGTGTAGGTTCTCATTCTCTTTGAGGTCAACACGATGTTGGACTGACCTATCCCATGAACCTGTGGCCCACAGAGCGAACATGATTTTTATCCCAGTCATGGCATCACGGCTCATGCTCTCTTTGAAGAAAGCTATCGCTGAACCGGAGAAGCAGTGGTCTCTCGGGACCTTGACCGGCAGGAGAGCGGGAACGTCAGCTAGAGATGGCACCATCCGTTTCGCACCGCTGTCGCGCAGCGAACCGCAGGGGGTCTCACAAACCTGCGCAGTACCGAAAGAAGGGGATATAGAGCTCGACGCTGTGCTTCGAATGCCTCTGGATCGCGGTTCACGCGATATTGCGTGTTAGTTCCAGCGCGTCCGCGTCAGTCTATATAATGCTCTCGGTTGAGTGCCCTCTTCGTACTTTCGATCAATATTACTGGTAGTCGTAGGATCCATCGGCCTATCACTGTTTGTTTTTTGTTCTACAGTTGCCGATCATTTTGTTTGGGGATTATTACGGCTACTTTATTGTGCTGAGGTGTACACGTGTAAGGCTTGTCCTTCCGGCCCAGTTTGGTCTGGCCTGACAATTCCCTTCGCGATTGACGTTTATTGCGTGGTACGGCTACTTCTGGAATCACAGCCCGCTTTCAAAAAGAATGCGCACAGGTTCTCTGTCTACGTGTGGGTGTGGGCATGGAAGCTCGGGAGGAAAGCTGATGCGTCCACGACCTCCGGGTGATGGGGGGTAGTAAGAGTTGGCAAATGTGGCCCTTTGGTACTTCTCGAAAACGAGCTATCGACTTGCGAGCAGCCCTAGCCGCTTGCGTGGCGATTGAACGGTCAATCGTACGTTCTCTCACGTTTGCACCACCCGCTATGGTTCGGAGCGAACCAGTGGGGACCGGTTGCCGATCGACAGTGACGGTCGGTTATGTAACACCCAAAATTCACTGCAGGGCTCGGAAAGTATCGATCCAGCACGAGGTTGCGGACGATTAGTGAACTACAGGAGCCAGGAAGTGGAGTTCTAGTGTAACAGCGTTTCCTATCTCACAAGAAGACACTCGACCTGACAAGAAGTCTAGGCTTGGTTGCGTACCATCTGCGAGCAAAAGCCCTGGAGCGAAACCGCTAGCAAGGGTCCAACCCATGAAAGTGGGTTCCTATACTCGCGCTGTCAGCATATAGTTTTCGAGCAACACCCAGCCTGACCCACAACCGTCCGTCAGCCTCCCCAAACTCAACGCTCATGTTCAACTTCTCTCATCAACAGACGCCTCCCCACTCCTGATTTTCCCCAAATCAACAAGGACGTAATACGAGAACGTCCTGATCTCCGGTTGTTTGTTCGTATTCGCAAGCGATGAACTGGGGGGGTTCGTAGTTCGAACTGGGGATCTATCGACGTCCCCATCCTCCTCGCCGATATCCATATCGTCTACGGTATCGTTTCGATATGTGAACGTCACCATCATGAGGAACTAGAGGACGTCCCGATCAGCAACTAGGGTGCAGAGAGGAAGAAATCCCCATACCTTGACATCCCCTTTAGCTTGCTTCCCGATGACGACTTCCCCACCAATATAGGTGGTGTTCGTTTTCTTCTCCAGGACTCCTACGGTCTTCGCCTTTCCACCTCGACCAGGAGTGGTCCTATTCGAGGCAGAGGCTTGCCTTCGGTCATCAACCAAATCTGCGTACTCATCCTCGACCGCATCGTCTTCGTCCTCGTCGTCGTATTCCCAAGCCTCTGCGAAAGCAGCGACACTGAAGGTGAACGTCGGTAGTGTGACCGCGAATGGGGGACGTCGTTTCTCCGGCTGGGGAGCCGCGCCCGATTCATCCATTGAAGCTGTTGTGTCCGCAGTGGGGATAGGGGACCGTAAAACGTTGAGCCGGATTTGTATGGGGTCGTACATTGGGTTCGTGAACGATAAGACGAATGGGTACGTCCGTCCTCCAACCATGACCGGATTGTTCAATGGGGAATTCTTATCTTCTTCCCACATGGCCCCTGGTCTGATGGAGCGCTTTGTCATGTGGGCCGCAGTGGTGGGGTTGTTGAGGAAGGGAAGGGAGATGCCCATGAGCGGGAGGTAACTGGTGGCGGAAATTTTAATTTTGAACCGTACAGATTGGGGTTTCTGTTCGGGCTTGATGAGGATGTGGCGACAAGTTGGGCATCGTTTGGATTTCTTGGAATGAAGGGGTATTCTTAGGGGTTTGAGATCGCTGCAGCAAGAAGATCAGCAAATGCATGTACACAACTGGGTATCGATCGAACCGACCTGACGAGTACCGAAGATGTCCAGCTATTAATCCACCTCTGTTCCAATGTGGCGATCTCGTCTGGATTTTCGATCCTCCGAAGAGCTTCTACGTTGGCGCTGTCACACCCAGTCAACGAAACATCCATTCGGCTCCTGTATTCTGGCATCTCGTCGCGGTTTGGCTTATCACGTCCAACGCGGCTACGAGAAAGGGGATTGTACTTGCTGACTCCGGGAACATCCCGGGAGATTGCATCCGAAGCGGCGGCGGTCACCGGATTCGAATGGATGTGTTGGGTGGGACGTAGGTGGTGTGAAGTAGAGGACGAAGCGGACGAGGCACGGATGAATGGTTCAAAGTGTTCTTTGAGACGTTCGAATTCTAGATTGTCTGGAGCGGAATCTTCGTGTCTCTGGAGTTGATCTGGAGGGATTACGTTGTAAATAACTTGATGGGGAGGCGGGAATGGTACGCACGGGCAAGACTTGTGGGTTTCTCGAAAGTGATTCCCACTTCAGCAGAGTCCCAGCGACAGTGACTGCAGTATAAAAAGAACGGCGGATCTCCAAGTGTGTTTATGGTCGACATCCTGCCATCTGCAGATTCTGGGGGATCAGACGACACGACGATCAAGGTGTTCTTGCAGGAGGGACACAGGAAGCAGTTCCGAGCACATCTAAACAAGTGAGAAGAATCGGACGAGTTACGCATCGAGCACAAACATACCTATTCTTTTCTCCCCTTACGCTCGCACTCGGAACTTCAAATAGACAGTTCGGACAATAATACCCGCTGACCTCAACAGAGACGCATCTGTTGCACCTTATCGAATCGCATTCCTCGCAGAAGTAAAGGTCGTGGATTTCGTGATACGAGTAAGAAGATGAGGGAAGGTTTGGCGGGGGTGGAAGTGAGGTTGGGTTGAGACACGGACAGTAGACCTTGAGTGAAGGGGCGGACATTTACCAGTGCGGAGATGATGAATCGCCGACGAACGCGTCGCGTCCTTTGCCTTTCGATCAACTTTCAAAAAATGTCCCAGTCACCAGCTCCCGTCCACCCAAGTCCGTATCTCGAAATTTCTGCTTAAATGCGGTGCTGACCGGTCGAATGGATGGACAGATTACCACTCAAACATCCAGGCGTGGTCGAGTTCATCCACACCACCTCCAAGAGCTTCGACGTCCAGGACAACGCGAAGCAGAACGACAAGGTCAAGCAATCTGGCCGCCCAACCTTCTCAGCCATCCCCGCTCCAACCTCAGCAAACCCAATCCTACAACATTCCGTATTACCAACCTCCTCCTGTCCAACCGCAGTACTTTTCTCCCCCGAAAACGCGGACTAATCCACCGAGACCTGTGCTATCGACGACACCGCAGGCTCTTCATTCCACCTATGCCTCACGTTTACGCACCGGATCCACGTTGCTTATGCAACCGAATCTCAACGCGACTTCCGCCGCGTTGGGAGGTGGAGATGGTGGCATGAGAGGTGGGGGTGGTGCGGCCGGTCGTTCAAGACGATCCACTGCCATAAACTACGCTGAACCTCCGTCTGGAGACGAGGGATTGGACGCCGGTGCGATTGATTCGGATGATTCTGATTTCGTCGCCAGCGGTGGAGTGAGGACTTCGATCCGAAGAGCGGGAAGACCATCCGGTGGTACCCCATATGGCAGGGGCACACCTCAACCTGGTCCCAGTGGGGAACTGGACCAGAGTTATCTGGGGCTGATTCCCCCGTCGAGGTTTATCACGGCCAAGCCAATCCTTGCGACCACACACGAATATTTGTACGTCTTAACCCTCATTTCCCTATCTCATGCTCATAGTGTCGTCTTTCGCCGTAACTCAGCTCGGACGACAAACTCGAAGCCCAAGCCTCCAAACCCTCAGGTCTAATCCCAATTCGCGTCGAATTCGAGACCGACACACATCGAATACGAGATTGTTTCGTTTGGAATTCCAACGAAATCCTCATCACACCTGAGAAGTTTGCCTCAGTCTTCTGTGCAGACCTGGATCTACCCCAGAGACCATGGGTCGAGATGGTCGCCAATCAGATACGAGCTCAGATTGAGGAACACGAGCCTGTGGCTACTATGGATTTATCCCCCATCGTGGAATACTCCGTGGCTCCTGCGCTGAGCGCTCCCAGTGCGGACATGGGCGGGATGATGATCCCAGATTGTCGCGTTATCTTGAGTGTCGGTGTTTTCCCGCAATTTCCCTTCTTGCACTGACGCTCATACATTCATCCTTGGCAGATCGATGTACAAATTGCTACTCACCATTTAATCGACCACGTAGAATGGGATCTTCATTCTCAACTAACTCCTGAAGAGTTCGCCATCAAAATTTGCGCGGACCTCGGTCTCTCAGGGGAAGCTCCGCCGCTGGTTGCGCACGCGATTCACGAAGAGCTCATCAAACACAAACGCGATGCAATCGAGTGGGGTGTCGTTGGTGGTGATTACGACATGCTGAATAACCCCGAGGGAGGCAGCAATCTGAGTTTGCTCAAAGACAAAACTGGACTGGGCCTTGGATGGGGTAGGACCCCGAGAGACGGAAGAGGTCCCAAGACGTTACGGAGCGCGTGGAGAGATTGGGCGGAGGCGGAAGAGTTTAGGACCAAGTTCGAGGTTCTCACTGCTGACGAAGTGGAACGGAGGGATATGGAGAGGGATCGTGCCACGAGGTTTGTGGTTTCCATATATCGAGCATTCTCCTTGGCTGACATTCAGCTTAGACGACTACGGAGAGAGACATCAAAGTTCCAGACCCAGGCTGGACGCCGGAGGTTCCGCTAATTCAATCGGCTACATACATACATCCCTAGTGCTTCATTGCAATACAAACAATGTGAAAATCATCTCAAAGCTCAGTCGGGGTGAAGAGGTCAAGCGATTCCAGAATCCGCCTCACCACGTACACTGTACTCGTACCGACCAGCTGTGGCGTTCGTTCTTCGTTCGTGATAGTGATCAGCGTATCTGTGTCTTGAGTTCAACTCTTGTCGTCCTGGAACATTGGCTATGACGAGTAGGTGGAATGTGCGGCACTTCAGCTTCAGTTCCCAGCAACCCAAAAAAAAAACCCCCCCGATCCGATACTCACCTCTACAACTGCGACACCGTAACGAGACCCTTCTTCCTAAGTCCACTGAACATCTTGCTCCCATTGACAGCTCGTACGACCTCCTTCGGCCCGTTCACCCTGACCACCACCTCAAACTCCACCCCGGGACCCCCGACCCCGACATACTCCGCCAGCGCACAAAGCGCTTGATCGACAGGTACCCACGAAGCCAAATCCACATCCGCATCAAACTTCCTCTGACAGCTCACCTCCCCACACACGACATCGAGGACGACCTTGTTGAGGTCGAGGGAATCGATTGTAGACAAGGTAAGAGGGACAAAGTCGCAAGGGCGTCTGATCGTCACCATTCGAAAGTGAATTTGTTGGAGGTCGTTGCATTTCGCGAGAATGTATTTCTCTGGTTGAGATTCTAAAGTGGACGTGCGGAACCCCACGAAGAAGGATGAGAGAAGGGAGAAGAAGAGGTGTCAGAGAAGGGATGGTTTGGAGTTGGTACGGTGCAACGCACGAGATTTGGTCAGTTCGATGCACAGACGTTGTAGATTGTGCGCAGGGGAAGCGAAGAGGGTATCCAACGAGAAAAATCTTCCAGACTTTGTCGTCGCGGTAATACTTGCCTCCTGGACCTTCCAAGGGATTTCGTATAGCCAGAGAGGCATGGTGGCCCTATCGAGGTCGACCTTGACTTGAACGGTACAATTCACCCCAGACATACCACGCAACTCCACCACGACTCCAGGGTCCTTTGTCGAAGAAGTGTCGGACACGAAAAGATCCTCTAGTCGGGTAAAGTGTTTCAGTAGTTCGAGGTACGTCCCGGTGGAAGACCTGCAGCTCTCGAGTCGTAACGACTGAGCCGAGGAACCGAGTTGTCCAAAATACCTTGGGAAGGTGATTTCGTTGAAGGGTTTGAGGTCTACATCGTGTACGTCCAAGGTTCGCACCTTCCTGAGGGAAGTGAAGTGGACGAAATGCTGTTCGAGGACTTGGGGTCTGATCCACCTTCCACCGAGCTCGAGGGTTCTAACGAAAGAAGAGATTCCGGAGGACAGAGGTGGGATTGTCGCGCACCAGCTTTGAAAGCGAGGTTCGTTCCAGAGGGAGACGTGTTTGAAGAGGATCAGCTGACTTCGAATCCTCCACGATCTGCAGATCAACGAGCAGCAGCGCAAAGTGGAGAGGTCGTGACCGTGAAAGTAGGAGAGAACTTCGTCGATGAGTTCGGCTGGGAGACCGTCCAGGTTCTTCCTTGGGCGCTGCATGACGAAAGGTTAGGTTGACAGCGAGCCAACGGGAGTTGGAGGATCGTCGGTGATACTCGGTTACTGTTGTTTGGGAAAACCGCGAGGGTGGCACTTGGTCTCGCATGGCCGGTAACTCCCGCCAAAGCTTGTCCTCTGGCGCCTGGAACACTCTTCCGCGGGATCTACCTCGGAAGAAGAAGTGAACCACCTCGAGACTCCAATTCGTCCAGAGACTGGAGTGTGTGAGTCCCTCCTGTCGAGATCGTCTTGGACAACACTGGAGATACATCATAGGCATCCCGGACCCGGCCTTGCTCCTACCCCCCCCAGAGATAACGGTCTCCCGTTTGCAACGGGGGAGACCTGAAATCTCGGGGCTTCACCACCCTCGAAAGCGTTTTGGGCTTTCATCTTTAACCGCGACTCTTAAGGAGACCTGCGATCGCCTATCTGCCGGGACCTGTCCGATTTTTCTCAGGAAACGAGACCCCTTGGGAGCCAAGATCAAAATCATAGTCCCTGCGCACTGAACTTTCCACTTCCTCCTAACTACTTCAGTGCGATCCCTCTGAACTGGCTCACGTAATCTCGACAAGACTCGATGACCTCTCCGAACACCTCGTAACAGGAACCTGATCTCCCCGGTTCGTTCGGTGCCAGGCCCAACAGTCTGTTGATTTCGTGCCGGAAGACGGCTTGCATAACATCCAAACGGGTCACTGACAATTGTTCGCTCTTTTACTATAGGCCCATCAGCAGTCACTCCACTGATGTGTTTCGCGTCCTTCCAGACTCTGCTCCAAACAGGAGAAGTGGATCGGCGCCATGGGACTTCGGTCCTAGGTAGTGCGTGTGGTGGAATCCGTTTAGGCTTAAACAACGCATGGCTTATTGAATGAATCTGTAGTTGTGCTCACGGCACGCCGTAGAACCATACGACTGGACCCGGCCCGCCCGTAAAACAAATTGTATCACTACAAATAGATTGGGTGTCGAGGATACCAAGCTTGGTCGCCCCACCCGCTCACCTAAAAAGTCCAATGAGCGACGCTAGTCGCGAACTCCAGGATATGAGTTCGAGGAACGGAGCAGGTTTGTTTTTCTTTACACGGGCTATACGGCGGAGTTCGGAATCCGACTCAACAGTTTCCGAACCCCCCATCTCCTCCCATGCACATCTTTGGCTTTGTTCCGCCGGATATCCGCTCGCGCATACATAGTAGGTTGCTCCCTGGTACTCTGCCGCCCCGGCCATCGCATTCATAACAAACACCTTATTTAACGTCATGGAACTTCGCTATTGGCCCACCCCCAAGGAAATTCCACTCCTCAGCTGAGCCATCTTGGTAGCCACGAGTAGGTCTTGGTTGGGACGACGAAAGTCAAGAACTTGTCAATGGGGTGTGCGATCAAAGTCGGAGCGAGAGGTGCAATCAACGGTTCCGGTGACCGGAAGGTGTCAATGGTCCCCGAACCTCCGGGAATGGACTCGATCCGATTCCCCGAGTCAATTACTGCTCGACATGCCTTTTTTTTCTGCATTTTTCTGTCAGATGTGAGGGAGAATGTGGCGTGCTGTGAGCTGAACTTCGCGTTTTCGTGCCAGGAAAGTGAACGGCCGCCTATCGAAAACACATTTGGTGGAATGCGTGCAAGTCGGTACGGGTCGTCGACTGCACCCGTTGGGGGAGGGTTGGATGTGAAAGCAGTAAACTCGAGCGCGTTGGAATCTGGTTGACCTGGGACGCGCAGGGGGCCGGAGGGGTCAGGCCTTCAAGTGTTGGAGGTGGAAGGGTTACACGTCGCGTCTCAGCCGAACCATTTTGCGAGCTCACAGGAGACTGGGGAACTGAAGACTGGCCCTTCGTGTCCATCATGCATTACCAAGCAATGGAACAAGGTTCACGCT
>Ga0307514_10004363_pt1 | contig 13039 bp, 10 predicted proteins | sample 16_EM_MG_FD_203088 | JGI IMG/M metagenome (GOLD analysis project Ga0307514, IMG submission 203088) | Populus trichocarpa ectomycorrhiza microbial communities from riparian zone in the Pacific Northwest, United States - 16_EM | ecosystem: Host-associated > Plants > Roots > Unclassified | place... | reverse complement strand
AAAAAAAAAAAAAAACATACCTTGATAGAGGAATAAAAACTATTATGCTTCCTAAGAGTGTGCTGGCCACGATAGTATTGTTAGATGCATCCATCTTTGTAATAACACCATCACACCCCGTTAATATATCATCAGCAGGGAGTTTATATGTAAATGATCCCTACAAGAAACATAATTTGACAAAGATTAAATGAGGAAATAGTGATAAAAATCAATCAGTTTGCTAAACAACCACCCAAACCCCAGTGGCAGTAATTAATTGTCTAAAATTATACGAAGACACTAACCACCTCAAAGCATTTCTGTAGAATTCATCCACTAAAGAAACGGTGCGAGGGAAAAAAGAATAAAGCCTACTAGAAATACAAAAATTCCTTATATCCTATTGAAGAACACAAACATCCAAAACCACCCCAAACCACCATCCCCCAGTTCATTTGATGATGGAGGCGTCACTCTCACTTCTAAGGTTCAGTTTCAGCACACTCCCTTGCTGCAATGGGTTTCTTTCTTCCACACACTTAAATCCTTACATGATTTTGACATAGCATGATACCAAATAAACAAAAGACATCAGACATTTAGCTACAATGCCTGATTATAAATATCAAGCATGTGTTGGCACTTGAGCAACATACATATCCTTTCCCTTTTCTGCTATGTGCTTGTCCAGAATTATGAAATCATCGTGCCTTGTAATTTCAATGACAATACTGAGGATAATATCCTTCAAACACTTACCAGATGAACAATCATATCCTCTAGCTTTGGAAAACTATCAGGACTTGACAAAACAATGTTCATATTACCATGTACCTTGGTATAACAGTTACAGTGACAGAAAGAACTACCTTCCTGATGCTCATTGCTATCTCACCCATATAATAAGCACAATTCAATGTCAAGTTGCACTCTGGACTTCCAGTACCTAGGACAGAGAGAGGCTTTATATTGATACATCCAATAAGAAAACAGAAAATATTGGTAGTAAAACAGCCAGTTGCTTGTAATCGCAGAGGAGTTGACATAGTACATACACTCAAATCGATCAGAACGTGACAACACAGCAATGCTTCCCTTCCGATCTGAAACCACTGCTGTATCAACATCCATAAGGACACAACCAGCAACTAATCTCTGAGACGGGTCACAATAAAGTTGCTCCAGTTTTTTGGACTCCTGGCATGATAGAAAGAGCAGTGACACAAGTTCAGAACAAGCATAGAAGCAACAGCTCATACTCCCGTTATTCCAGAGGGAAATTGCAAAAAGAAAAGGCTTCCAATAAATAAAAGGGAAATTAAAAGCAAATAAGATGAAAAACCAGGCTCTGTCTAGCCTGGAATTGCCTGAAAACGATATCACATACCACATGATAAGCATAGAAAAGGATACCATCGCGGCAATCACCAACAGCAATTCTGGTGTGATATGCAGTCAAGGACATTATCATAAAACGTGTCCTTCCAACAGCAAACTTTTTCACTCTTTTATTATCATTTGCGAAACCACATACATAAAACTGAGAAAAAAGGAAGACCAACTTTATCAGCAACAGCAACAAATAAACCATACCACACCAACCTCTTTAAAACATGGGACTTTACTACTTACAGAATTACCAGCAGAAGCCAAGAAAAAACGGTCAAGATATGGACAAATCGCAAGCACCATTCCAGGCAATGTTGTGGCAGAAACAAATCGCAACTGCCATGTTTCAGTTTCTTCAAGTTTGACTCCATCGCAGCTAGTATCATCTGGGCTACTGCAAAGACTACTGCTTGATAGCTGCTCAGCAGCATAACCAACAATTTCACGAAATGGTGATGTTCGTTGAGAAGATGACCCTGCCTTTGAGCAGAATGTCATTGAGCCACTATCTGAATTTTGCAAGTTTTCTAGGCAGAGGACTATTACTCGGCCCTTGGTACTGCAGAAAAAATGCCCAGATATGAAATGACATTGAATGGGATGACTTCCAAGTAAAATTGTTAGGTCTTTCAAAACCAATCAAATTTATTTTTGAGATCATTAAAACTTGTATTTTGATCCAAAAGAAACTTGAAGACATCACATCATTGGGTGACAAGCCTCGCGTTCTAGCAAAGTCATTAGTATTGCTTAATCCTTCAATTTTAAAAAACAACAATAAAGTAAAATAATAGGCACAAGACAGATGATATGATATACCTTTCGGCTTCACCACTAGGCATAATAGCTGGGCCAGAAGACAGACTGGTTCCAATTACCAGAACCTGTTCATTTCCAATCTTCACCAGCTCCATGGATTTTCCTGTTTCTCCACGTTCAAGTTTAAATGATGACACAGTTGAACCACTCAGGGGGTCAACACAACATATATCAGATGAACATGTATCATTGTCATTGCTTAGTTCAGTCCTCATAACAAGTAACAACTTGCTTTCACTATGGTACTGGACCTTCCGTGGAGTGCCTCCAAGATGAAACTTCTGCACATTAAGCCTCGTGCTATGCACCATTTCCACCTGAAGCGTCATGAATCAAAGATCATATGCATTAGTTTGACCCTGGGAGACTAGGTTTAGGACCTGTATATCCAACTTCGAGACAAAACATTCAAGAACTACAAAAAGAAAGAGACCCTTGCTAATATAAAATTCAAGAACTAGGTTTAGGGCCTGTATATCCATCTTCGAGACAAAACATTCAAGAACTACAAAAAGAAAGAGATCCTTGCTAAAATAAAATTCAAAGGACCGCTATTTCAGTTTTTTACCACTTATTGTGATAAGTCAGAAAGTGGAGCCACCTAGAAACTCTAATGACATCAAAATAATGTAATAAACAGAGAGGCTCACAAAATTTTACATTATTATGCTACCTGTAGGTACAGTTTCATCGAGTACTCTTTTTTTTTCTTAGTGAAATTGCACAAAGCACAAGACAACAGAGTCTAAAATTCCAACTTGGCTATAGGGTTAGTCCCATGAGATCTCCAACCTATGAAGACAAGCTACATATAGGAGCATTTGGTATGGGAATGCAGAATTCAAATCAAATGAAATCTAAGATTCCAAGGGCTCCTGTTATTGGTTTGATAAAGAAATCACTTCTAGGAAATCTAGCATGACCTAATACTCCCACAACCAATTTCAGGAAATGCAGTCCACACCTTTTTGGTTAGGAATATGGCATTTCCAGGCATCAGGTTCCCAAAACCTTATGTCCCAGGAATGCTATTTTTTTCATGCCAAACCTTCCATTTCACAGATGATCAGCTCTTAGCCCTAATTACTATGTGGAAGAGGAATAGGAAAATCTCTACTTTTGGATCTAATTCTTCATATCATTTCTGTGCGGACACAAAAAACATTCAATAAAATAAAAATATTTATAAACTGGATGGGAACTTCATAAAAATAGTCACATTAGGGTGGTTCACCATGAGTGCTACTTTTTAGCACCATATTTCTTTTGTATCCTCTGCAGATGAAATATAGTTTTTAACATGCTGAAACAAGAAACAGTAACTTAGACAGATAATGCTAAAGAATCAGAACAGCTCATATAATTACAAGCAAGAATGCTCACCAAATGAAGACTGTTGTCTGCAACAAATAAAATTCCCTTCGGGCATTCAACAGAGCATACAGGTGTTGCATGTGTTGAAGGCTGAAAGGAGATTGAAGTGTAAGAGAGGCTGTGCCTCGCAGCGTGCAATAACCATGGCCGATCACTGAGAGCAATCATATCTGAGTCAAGAGAATCACTCAAAGGAACCAGGAAAACAGGAGTAATGCCAATGCGACGGGTGGCAATCAATTGCAGATTAATAGGAAGGTCATCCATTGTGTTGTCAATTGAATCAACAGCAAGCATTTTTGGCTCAAAAGAAATTGCAGCTGTATTTGATATAGCAGTATCAGAACTTAGCATACAGGAACCAATAGAACATCCATGACTGGGAATTTCCACTGAAAACATTGAAGAGGCAGAAGGCCATTCAAATCGAAGCAACATTCCATTCCTTAAACCAGAAAGAACATAAAACCGATCAGCCAGTACAAGCCTTACATCTTGAGGGATGCAACCACTAACAGTGGTTCCCAAAGAACTTGTTAATGATATTGTTCCAGAAGCAATAATTCTTAGGCCATCACCAGGCACAAAAGACACAACTTCCACTGAAGGTTTATGTGTCCCGATAACAAAGGTATTGCCAGTGTCAACCCCAACTGGAAGGGCAGCTGCACAACTACCAACCGCATGATTCATAAAACTTGATCGTCTTCGCTCAAAATATTTTTGAGGAATGGAGATGCAGGATAACTCATTCAGCAATCTCAAATGTTGCATTTCAAATATTTCGTAATGAAATGGTGAAAGACATCTCACCCCGAGAATATATAGGAAACAAGGATTAGAAGTAGAAACAACAATCAGGTCATGTCCAACAGCCCCCAAATTGATACCCATGTTAGCTGGAAACCAAGATGAGCAAACTGGGGAAGACAAAGGAATACCTTCTGGATGGGCAGCCCTGGTAGGCAAACAAAGTCTAACTGCAGTTTGATGAATTTGGACCAGCAATCCATCACCTACCAGACCACATGCCAGAGTACAGACATCAGGCTGAAAACCAACCAAATCCGTCACATCAGTAAAACTTAATCCAACTGAGAGTACCCTAGTCTCTTCAACAAATGATAGAACAAGAAAAGAATGGTGCAAATCAGCTACTTTCATTCCAACAGTCCAGGTCCCAGTAATGCCTTGATATATAGGGGCAGTCTTCAGTAGCTTTTCAACAATGATACCACTTCTAATAATCCTTAATGACCCCTCAGGTGCGACCCCACAGCAGGCAAACATTTGATCACGCTCCTCATCATGATAATCCACGATGGACATATCCAAGATGGGTGCAACATTTTGAATAGGACTTATATATTGTAGGCTTTCATTTTCCATTTTCAGGACAATCCCATCTCCCATCTCCACAAGAGCTGCCAGGAATCCATCTTCAACCCACAAAAGTGTCTTACATGATAGGTCTTTGTAAAGACAATCTGAAAGATTAACTTTAAGATCTTCCCCGTCATAAGAAATCTCAATCATGAAAAATTCTCCTGTGTCTGCACAAAAAACCATCCTAGGGTTTTTATCATTATCTGGCTCCCAGCTCCAAGAGCATGCATGTTTCAAAGTTGATTTTACATTGCTCCCTTCACCATCAATACACATGGGATCATAATCTTGAAGCTCCAGTAAAGCACGTGCAGCAACATTAAATGAACCATCTTCATCAAAATCAGTAACTCTACTGTCTTCAACAAAATTCTGCTCCTCCACTGCATTGGGAAAATAATTCAAGCTTGTTCTACAGACACAACGTGGGTGGAGAGCATCTCTAAGATCCATTAGGAGAACATCACCAACCCTGAACATAAGGGCAAATCCATTGGAATGAGGAACTTCAACGATGTCATGCGCTAGCGGTCCAGATTCAACAAACTGCGAAATATAGCTTATAGCATGGTCTCTAATGTCCCATCTCAATAACAGCAGTTCATTTAGGAGCGCTCCCCTCCTGCACAACAAAAAAAATATCAGTTTCTCTTAAATTAACGTTGGCAAAATGCCTAAACATAGATAAAGAGGAAAAAGTTTCATCCTAAAGTTGCTGCATAACAGAAAACATCTTTCAGGTTTCCCAAAAATGTAGCACAAGCATACTAAATCGTCATACCTATTTAGAATAATGGCTAGTACAGGATTATGCTCCTTACTTGGATGGCTAGAATCCCTCGAAATGAAGCACATACTCCATATGGTACCAGATGTGAGTGGTCTCTGGATACTTCTGGCAACATTTGCATTCCCTTCATTTTCAGGAGGATAAAGAATTCTCTAAAAGTGTGGCAAATTGAAGCATTTCAATAATTGTGCTTACATTCATATTATCACAAAATAAACTATATAGGATAACTCCATCTTCTGATCTTCTAACATAATAGAAGTAGAGTAAATATATAGGTATCAACCTCATCAATGATCTCACTGCCACCAGATGCTGAAAGGGAAAACAAAGCCAATTGGTCTTCATATGCGCTAGTAGCAACAAAACAGCCACTGAGAAATGAAAAGCCCAACAGTTAGGATTCTTTCAGTCATTTCTTTCAATACAAACTGAATTATGCCCTTACACATGTGAACTTAACTAGAAAAGGTTAAGAAGGAAAATTGAACACAAATAATGTTAGTGCCAGTAGGAAATCAGTTGATGGGTTTTCAAAAAAGTATCATGATTGTAGCTATGTCTACATGTTCTCTCAGACAAGCAAGACTTTTCAGAACTAATTGCTGGCTTGTGAACCATAAAGTCATCTTGACCCTAACCTAAACTCCTATTAATGAAGAGAAAACAATACTCTCAAGTCACATCACCTATGTAAAGTACCAAATACGCTCTTAATCATACAGTAAACAAGGCAACTACATCTAAATAATTCACATAAATGATAATCAAGAGATTTTTGTTTTGATTTCAAAAGGGAGCCTTGCTAAGAGCCTGATTAGCCAGGAACTCTGATAGCAAGCTAACTGTTTTGTTGGCCTTTCATCCAGGGTAGGGGATCGTCAAAAAAACATCTATCACCAAGCTGCACAATCAGCACCCTCTTCAATTGTCAGACAGCTAGCAGTTTTTATAAGAGCACCAGGCAAAGTACAAATTTGTAACTGAGGATTTAAGAACACATGTTTGGAATAAAATGTATAAAAGATTACAAGAGAACAAACTGTATGGGAGAAAAGCTAAAAATCTTAGGGCAAGAAGGATGAAAGCTAAAGGTGGAAAGACCTTCTCTTGTAGCACAGAGAAGAAGAATCTTGCATCATTATGCAATGGTTAACTCAATAAGTTGGTGCTGCAATTATCTAAACCTTCCCTGTCACCCACCTTTAATATCGCTAACATAAGATCTCGTCTATATTTAATAAAGATTGTTTGTGTCCTTTAGTATGATGCTATTTAGCAGATGAAGCTCATACAAAGTTAAATAGCATAAAATTCAATGTTGCTCTTTCCACATCCCTAGCAATTTGACCAAGCCAAAGGCAATGTAGGTAGCTGACGAGTTAAACAATTGAAACTCAATTACATACCCTCCCCTGGTTGAGAGGCAAGAAAGATTATCTGAGTTAAGAGGCAAAGTTCATAACTTAGAGAACAGCTACACAAAAGAAATATTCTGTTGATAAAAGCTGCTTGCCTGGAATCTACGGCTAGCATTCTTCCAAGTTGATGTCTTGAGTTTCCAGGATTCGAAAGTTGAATGTGTGTCAACGGAAAAAACCTATTCACAAGAAAACAGCAACATCATGTTACTCCAGTAACATTCCCATTTGTATGAATGAACTTAGAAAAAGGAAAAGGAAAAAAACCTGTGCATTTCATTGCAAAATGTGAGAAATGTAAGCTTCCCAGAATCAGATATAACAACCAAATGGTCTTTTCCTTGCACCTAAAAAAAAGGACCATTCCTTATCAAATAAACATCTCTTCAAGTAATACAACATATAAAGGGACGTCCTATAAAGAGTTCAGAATTCATAGACTAGCAGACCCGTGGAGTCTGCGCATGGAATTTGTCATTCCAAGGTACAACAGCCATATCTTTAATCGTGCCAAATAAAGGTTGTTCACATATTGCCTGTACAATTCCATCTTCCCCTATTATCGCCAACTCTATTGACGTCTCCTGCAACAAAAAATATCCATAACAACAAAATAAACAATCCGAATCAGGGGTTCATGATTGAGCAGTAATAGGAGTAGTAATTTAGTTCGTTTTCTTAGCAATGATAAGCTAAGAAGACTATTCAAAATTCAAGTAACCTAAGAGAAAAGGGAATAAATTAGTGCCTAATTAGCAGTTAATAGTACGGAGTAACGCAGTTAATTAAGTAAAAAGGAGAGAAGTATGTATCTGACCTTGCCAAAAACGATGTCGTAAGAGAACGAAGAACGGAAGTGACCGTAAATAGCGTGTAAAACAGCGCTGCCTCTCAGAACGGACTTAGCTAAGTAGTGAACGCCGTTAGATGGCGCAGAGGATGAAGAAGAAGATGGTGATGATGATGATCTGACCTTTGCATTAGAGCACTCTTCCTCTGATACTGCCATTTATTTTTGTGGTCTCCTTTTTTCGGTTTACTTGAAAGCTAGGGTTTGATTCGCCAGAAAGTGGAATTGAGCATCCCCTGATCCTCCTGGTTTCTAGAGAGATGTAGTAATGGTGGTGGTTGGATTTGGAGCGTTGTGTTTCAGGAGGACCATCACAGTTAACAGGTGTACAAAATACAACGAAGAGAGGGATAGACCAGATACGGGGGTTTTCTTTCACTTGGTTTTTTTTTAAGAGTTACTTGCAATTTAGTCCCTGAAACTAGCTGCTAATAATAATTACACCTTAAGAGTTTCAGAATATTATGTATTTAATCCGTTTATAACTTTTCCCATCTATCAATAGTATTTTCTAATTTATTTATTTTTATTTTTAAAAAATATAAAATTGTTTTCTGGCATCTAGGAGTGCGGCTCAAAGAGAATTTTGCAAAAATTCAAAAAATTATTTGTTTAAAATTAATTTTTTTATATTTTCAGATTATTTTAATATATTAATATAAAAAATAAATTTTAAAAAATAAAAAATATATTATTTTTATATATTTCTGAGTGAAAAGCATTTTAAAAAATCATTGTTACCACACTCATAAACACTCCATGTTTGTCTCATCTCAATATCTTTTACAAGGCATAGATGGAAATGATTTTTTTTAAACTAACACGGTTTCAAGAAAGTTAATAGGGAATGACACAGTTTGGAAAAGTTTTGGAAAAATAACATAGTTTGTAAAGAACTGTTGCTGGGAATCACAATTGTTGAAGAACCATTATTTAGAATAACGTGTCATAACCTAATTTTTAAATTTTTCAAAAAATATAAAAATAAAAGAATAAAAAATATATTTGAGAATGAGGATAAGACAACACAAATTGAAAGTTTGAGGATGAAATTGTTAAATCTAGGAGTCAATTTGGTCATAAATTAAAAAGAATTGATAAGTTTGGGGACTTAATTAAACTTTGATTTAATTAATTAATGAAATCATGGGCTTAATTAAAAAAAAATACCAAAGTTTGGGGCTGATTCGAGGCACAATTGCAAGAAATTAAAGTCTAAAGACCAAAGTGAAATGGTGGGGTTACTTTAGGGAGTTTAATTAATGTTTCAAAGGATAATTTTAAAAAAATTAAAAGTTAAAAAGTTAATTAAATACCAAATTGAATAATCCAGAAACCAAAGACTGCTTTGTAAATGACGTTATAATTCAGCGGTCCAATTGCAATTGATCCAGAGGCAAAATTAAAAATTGATTTTCATTAATTAGGGACTCAATTGTTAAATTTCAGAAGTTCAGGGGCCAAGTTGAAAATAGTCATTTCCATATACAAACGGCGCCGTTTTGAACCACTGTTCATCGCCTTCTTCATCTCCAGACCAGGGACCGATTCAACAAGAAACCAAAACCGTTTTGGGCCACGTCTCACATGAACGTCTCTTCAACTGCCCATTATCTTCTAAAGGCCACGTTGAACAATCCTGCAATAGCAGGACTGTTATTCCCCTGTTTCTTCTCAAAGTAACAGAGGCGTTCGTGCCTCATGATTGTGGGGCACGAACACATGAACAGAGGCCATCATATGGCTTTATAAAAAAGCCATAGAAGGCCACAAACGAGAGGAGAAATGAGGAAAAACCCAGAGGGGGAGAGACAGAGGAGAGGGGAGCAAAAAAAAATAGAGAAAGGCCACGAACCAGGGGGAACTGAGAGCAAACTGAGAGAACCGGAGGACGAACAACACAGGAGAACACGAACGAAGAAGAACATAAACACAGACACAGAGAGACAAATACAGAGAGAGAACAGGCGACCCAAGAAAGTGAAAGACGAGAAGAAGCAGATGAGAGAGTTTCTTTTCGGCCAGCAACCTCACGCCTTCATCATCGTCCTCGACTTGCAGCAACCAGGTAAGTTCTTCATTCCCCCCTCGTGTACAATTATAATTGCATAGGTACTGTTCATATGCAATTTTAATTCACTCTTTCTGTTTCAACAATTATAATTCACGCATGCCTGCTACCCAGCCATGACACTGGCTTCGGCTAGTGACCAGGCTAGGTTCAGCCCAGTCTGTACAGGCTAAGTTAGATTCAGTTCTAGAAAAATAAAAATAAAAATTTTATTCAAATTTTATGAATTTATTCATTTACGCCAGAGTCAGAAATACCATATTGTTTGGGTTACGTTATAGTTATTAACGTCAGAGTTGAGAAATATTCATAAGTGAATATTCACTCATGCCAGAGTCAGGAATACTACAAGCATACCATCAGCAGTATAATACAACAAACCCTTAATAATTTAAGACAAAACCAGCAATGCAGTCTGTCTCATGTATGACGCTTAAGGGGTAATAATATTTTCTATTTTGCATAACTAGTCTCGTACTCTAGAATTTTTATTGACCGGTTAAGGTTCTTAGTGACCATAATACTAGGTGGCGACTTCTTAAACAACACCTTTCCTCGTTGAAGAACAAGATGCTAAAAACATGTTCTTTTCACTGAAATATTTTTAAGATCGCCACGATGTCGAGTGCAATATAACGATTTAAATAAAAATTGTGATTCAGAATCATAGTTTTAATATGTTGGAAACAATATAGGCAATGTTATCTTGAATAAGAGTTGCAACCGCTGATGTTGGTAAATTGCACCATAAGTTCAAAGTTTCTTATTGTAAAGCATGGGTTGCAAAACAAAAGATACTTGAGGAATTTTTCGGAACACATGAGTACTAATTTGAAATGTTACCTAAATTGTTTGTGGCTTTACAAAAATCAAATTCTGGAACAGTTGTTGAGTGGAAACATAATGGATAGCTTGATAGTGAAACAATTGTCTTGGTAGTGTTTTATAGGCATTTGGTCCAGCAATTGAAGGGTTCAAGTCTTGTAGGCCAATTATCAGTGTGTATGGCACCCATCTATATAAAAGGTTCAGTAGAAAGTTGTTGATTGCAGTTGCTTTTGATACAGACAATGAGATTTTTTCGTTGGATTATGCATCAATTGAATAAGAAAATAATGTCAACTGGAGATGGTTTTCACTACTTATTCAACATCACATTACATGTGACCTTAGTGGTATATGCATAATATTGGATAGGCATGTTAGTATTAAACATGAAATGACAATAATCTGGCTTGAACTGATTGAATATCATCAGTATTGTGTTAGACACCTGGCAAGCAACTTCAATCACAAATTCAAAGATTTGTCAGCTAAAAAGAAGTTGTTTAGGATGTGCTATGAATCTTCGAAGTGTAAATTTGATGTATGGTTTGATGATATGGGTAATAGTCATTTATAATGGAAAGAATGGCTTGAGCGAGAACCGAAAGAAATATTGACATCTTTTTATGACGAGGGTAACTAATATGACATATTACAACAAACTTTATTCATAGGTTGATGTTGGTAAATAATGAGAAATAATTGCATTGTTGATGTTTCAATTGGTTGTATGAAATCCTTATTCAGAAGATGGTATGGCAACTGCTCCTGTTATATGCACATCGATCATAGATTTATGGACAACAGTTGTCCCTCTTATATTTTTTAAGCTTGTTGAGATACATTCATCAGACCGTGTAATGCAACAATTTATCTTTAAGCAATACATCTCGTCTAACATAGATACGAGCGATCAGTTGTATTCCATTAGTCGTTAGGGTAAGCACATTAATTATAATTGGATGATCCACCATCTCCAACATGTATCGATGTGGGGTACATGAAGAAATTTTATTTTTAAAGAGATGTATCCTATAATTTCTAAGGAGGAATACAACAACTGGTACTTGAGTATAACACGCTAAATCATTACACCTAACCTATCGCAAGTTCCTCCATGCAAGGAGATGGAGTATGAGCCGCATGCACGTCGGATTCAAAATATTATAAGTATTTGTTACTTTTTATAGGCTTTGACAAAAAAAAATGTTGTATTTTATTTATGGATTAATAATTTCTATTTACTTCATATTAGGTTGGACAGTTGTTACACGATAATCGACTGTTGCGGCTGATCTTTGTTATCTTGACAATGATGATGGATTTGCTTGTTATTATGCATCTTTTAGGTTCGAGACATGTCGTACTACACTTGACCTGTTATGAGAGATATTAAGCCCATATGATGTTGTCTCGGAGGATAAGACCACACAGACAGGTGTAAGTCGTGCTATTGATGAAGTTGGTCCAGCCACTCATCGTCACAGAAGACATACATAGACTCAAATGTATTATTATGTTGTGTATAGTTATGTAGTGTTATTTTTCTAGTTAAGAGTTATTTTTATTATCACTACTTTTGTAATATGTTTTTGCTAATTGTCATGTTGATTTTAAAATTTTCTTACATATTATACATTTGTATACTTGGTTTATATATAAGCATGATTTAATATCGTTAATTAACAACTGAACATGTGAACGTGTTGTTTAAAATTTCAAATCATCCATCAACAACATAAAAAATACATATAAATAAAAACATTTTAAAAAAAACACAAGCATTAATTTGGGATTATAATTAACAAATAAAAATGATGTTAAAATAACTTTTGTTCCAATTATGGGTTTGAGATTTGGTAATTTATGGTTTTGTTTTGCCTTTGGTTGTGGTGGTTTAGACTTTGTGGTTTTGTTTGGCCTTTGATTGTGGTGATTTAAACTTTATTTTATGTAAAATCTTAGAGTTGATTGTGCTACTTGACATAAATACAACAGCTAATGACAATAGCAAGTGTTTACAACCGTTATTACCATTAACAATTGTTAATAAAATCGTGTTTTCCAATAACAGTTGAGTTGAAAGTACGCTACTTCTCAAATACTTTTCTCTCTTGTGCTATTTTTTTTTT
>Ga0307514_10004362_pt1 | contig 13039 bp, 12 predicted proteins | sample 16_EM_MG_FD_203088 | JGI IMG/M metagenome (GOLD analysis project Ga0307514, IMG submission 203088) | Populus trichocarpa ectomycorrhiza microbial communities from riparian zone in the Pacific Northwest, United States - 16_EM | ecosystem: Host-associated > Plants > Roots > Unclassified | place... | reverse complement strand
AACCGGGATTTACAAGGTGCCCCGCTACCAGCTTGTTTGGTGTGGGCGCTGGACGCGCCCACACCCCTAATAAGGCGCCTGGGCCGTATGCATGAGGTGAACCTTTCTTATCCCTCTATTTACTCTCCTCCCGCTAGCCGAACACCATCTTGTGTTTGACAAGCGTTGCATCATTAACGCTCCCTCAACATGGCACCAGCGGTCGATCTTGGTACGAACAATGCGTTTTACTCCCTCCACCATTACATTTTCACCTGCGACAATATGAAGCAGGGAAGAATCATGTCGAATCCGCGCCGCAATATTAACGACTATTTGGACACGCTGGAGAATATCCCCACCTTTAGTCTACATATGAACCCAGTGCTCGCGCCAATCGAGTTCGCCAACTACTCGACCCTTTCGTCAAAATCTGATAGCCAAACAAGGCCACATCCTCGCTCTATATCATGCGCTGCGTTCCTCCACCGACTCCACACTTGCCTCTGTCGGAAAGCCGGAGGGGCTGATTATCAACATTACCGGCAACGGACCACCACCTGCAGGACTGAAGGAACATCTCAATTGCATTTGGAATAAGCGTCAGGATATTTTAGCACTGCAAAAGGAAGCACGGACTAATGGTGACCACCCGATTCTCCAGAGTCGAATATGGGCAAGTCACCGCAAGCAGTGGGGTCTACTGAAGGAGCTCAGGCATAATTAACCAAGCAACTTTACGATGACATTCGCTTGTTTTGTTTCGGATAAACACGAGCCCGTTTGCGGAAATTCGTGTACGCTTGGAATAGCTTCTTCCCATTCTTCCTCTTTAACTATCGAAACCAAGACTATTCGTGGAAATATCAAGGTTCACAATCCCCCCGCCGTGATTTGTTGCGCTCTGAACGTCATTCTTAATGGGTTGTCGGAATGTAGTCCGGGGTTCTTTGCAACCTATTCAGATTTGTGGCGTTCTTACTGGCGACTGTTGAGACTTGACTACAGGGACGGCTGGTACGATGGCCTCATGTTTGTTCAGAAAATTTTCATGGATGGTGAGTATTCCCTCCTACACATAAGGGTACGTCCGGTCCTTACATGAACTAACATAATCTCTACCAGTTTAGCTGCAACCTTTTTTCGCTAATTCAAATAATTCGGAAGGCGAAGAAGCTTAACGCCAGTTTCCAAACTGTTCTCAACATTGAATTCTCTCCTCGGATGCTTCACTGGCTTTAGTGCGGGCTAGATAACCTAGATGTGAACTTGGTGTATTCCGGTCCTGGCGACTCCCATTTCCCACTCAAAGCTACCTTGAAGCGTGTGTTCGAAACATAGCTGCGGCCACAGATCCTTCTACAGTTTATGCTCGATATCCGGCCGAAGCAAAGAAGAAATTGACGGCCGCAAAGCTGCTCTGATTGCAGAACTACTAGACAAAATACCGACCGTTCTTGACCCATCGGCGTTAATGAAGCTAAATTAATTAGATCCACCAAGGCAAAAGAAAGGCTACCCGATCATTATGGCTCGATCAGTAAAAAGAATGTCAGTCTGCAACAAATGACACCTTATGCCCTCTTGGCATATCTACATCAATCGTTCGAGCCGGGAGTCAATTTAGCTACATCGCTGTTACGAAACTCAGCTACTTCAGTTACTAGCTATTATTTAAGGCCTACTGCGGACAGTACCAACACACGAAATGCTGCTTCATCGTTCATGGTTGGCTCTCGGACACAAGCCATCCATAGGTAATTCCGGATTTCAAAAAGAACCTTCCCCGGAAACAGCATGCTGAGAGCACATCTTGAAGTATAGAATCTTCAAATTGTTTGTGCTGCAATTAAAAAGTTGAATAGGACCCGCATGGATAGTCATACAATGATTCCAACAGTCTGGACGATATCAGTCTGAGATAGGGCTCAGTACGGTCCGGTCCAGCGGGGAGGGCAGACTGAACCGAGCCACAGACTGCCAGTTCTGCACTGGACGATCCCGGTGCGAACCAGAGCCGAGAGCTAATATATTGAGAAGCCAGTTCCATTGTAGCTGGAGTCTAGTTACATGAAAGTCTAGTAACATTAAAAGCGGGCAGGGATTCTCAGCCGAGAAAATTGCAATCCGGGTCGGGCACAGCTCTGCCCGGACAAGACGGACGGTTGGGAAGGCTTACGTCGACTCAGATTTCCGCCAGAGACTTTGGGAATCACTTACCCGCGACTACAAGGAAGCCAATCTTGTTGACACGCGGATGTTGTAGTGTGCGTGAAGAACTCGTGAATCGTCTGAATTCTAAAGAGCAGAAGAGAAAAAAAGGAGAAAGCTAAAGTATACGATATTAAGACAGCTATACTGGGAGTGGCCCACGTAACAGCCAAGCAATGACACGATGCCCGTCGATGCTCGGGCGAAAGCCGTATTTCCGTCGACAAATCTTATTGAAATGGGTAACAAGACCTTCACTTTCTTTAGTAGATTCCCTTTCGTGGACACAGTCTCTGAGAACCGCCTTGGATATGCCGTAGGATTTAATATAGAGCTCCTGGGATTGCAATGAATCGTATACAACATATTTTCACAGATGCTATTATCGGTTGGACTCGCTTGTTTGTTATTGCACGACTCTATGATGATCTGCATAGACAAGACATTAACAATAGCTTCCTCTACATCATCTATCGAATATGACTGAGATCTTTGCGTTGCCAGCAATCAGTGCAGACTGGTTATATATTTTCCGACAGATGGGCGAATCTGTCAGTTTGCAAACTTTTGGGGACAGTTCGCGAGATAATGGGTCGCAAACTGGTAATTTTATACGAACTCAAAAGAATGAGATGGATGTATTATGAATATGCACAACCATCGTCTTCCACTTCATGTACCTTTCTACAAGCTGATATCTGGGACGGAGTTCTATCTAAACTATCGCATTTTAATCCCTTCCTCACGGAGTATGAGGCAGCACTGCTCCTCGCCGTTCCCTTGCTCTTATATGTACTACAGCCCAGGCTAAGAGAGAAAATACATACTAGTACATCTTCAACCCCCAATAGCCCATATTAACATACCAATATTAGTAATACAGTAAACTTACTGTATTCTTGCTCCCAAACACAGAAATCCATCCGCTAATACTGTTCTTGTACAGTATTATTGTTCCCCAACAAAGGAATCTATCCGATTATACAGTGGCTAGTAGGGCTGCAGTTGACCTCCCCGCCATCTACTAGGTGTAAGCTTTTAGCAAGGTTGCATATTAACCTCTGGGTTCGCAGATTGACCTCTAGATTCGAATATTGCCTTTGGAGTTTGAGAACTGTCGGAAGATCACAAACTGAGCTATCCAGTTCCCGTACCGGCAAAGGTCGTGTAGCGGTCGGAACATATACGCCTTCGTAACCCCGTTACCTTCGCCGGCGGCTCCGCAACCATACAATCAATACGATTACACTCTAGATCACCCACCGTGTAATATTCCGCATATTTCGCGTTCCGTAGATTCACTACCCCGCGGGACATATATCATAAGTATTGTCCGTCCATCTCCCGCTTCCTGAGACCGGGAAGTGATCCAAGTAGCTACTGTATGGTGCTGTTCCATATGCGTCCCTTGAAAATTGGTGCTTATACTCGCATGATTTAGCCGGGATTCAGAGTGGCCAAGTTTTATCAATGGATATATCTTCTATCTGCCCGGTTCATGTATGGTAATGGATTAGGAGATATGCCATTTTTCTCAATTTCTAAGTTATCAGTTATTAAATAGTTACTTTGTTTACATACCATACATGGTAAGTGCATTTTAGGCGGTTTTATATCTAAAAATACCTACTAGCGCTAATGTCAGAGACATCCTCTCCTGGGTGGAAGGTTAGATGTTGAGTTTTACGTGCATATCCCACTGGCTTGTGTTTTGGTATTGTTCAGCACTGAGTTATGTTATTACAAACTGAGAACTGTTGTTAAGAATCACGTTCTGACTTAAATATTCCTTGCACGTGACTGGAAATTTACTAACGTCCTCTGCCACCATCTCTGGTAATACATACACTCCACGGCAGACGAACAACCTCCCCCCATCTCACATTCAAACAATAGCCACGATGTCTGCCGAGTCCACTTCAGGCCCAACTGAAGTGGCAACTAACGTTCCTCGGCAGCAACACACGAGCGGTCAACATGCCCAAAACTCTCTAGCCCATACTTGCGACTCCTCAGCGTTCCTTCAACTTGGTCCTATTTCGATTGACGAACTCTTCTCCACTCAGAGATCGAAAGAAATCTGGAGCTTAGGAAATTCCGATCAGCCAACAACCGAGCACGAGATCGACTGCTCAACTTCAATTTCGTTCCCTCCACTTGCTCACTCTCCTATCGCATCCTACGAGCAACTACCTCAATTTGTTGATTCTAGCTCCGATTCTGGTTCCGATTCTAGCTCTGTCCCAGATGCGAAGACTGTGCTAGAAGCGATTTTGCGACTTCGGCACAAGAACATCAGCACAACACAAATTGTCAACGCGTGGAAGAAATTACAGAACGAACAAGCACGCAAGGACTTCTGGGATAAGTACCAAAGAGCGATGCATCAAGAGAGTTACTACAACCCTGCTGCAGCCCAACAGCCGCACGGATATCCTGGAGTACAAAACCCGCAGAACGTCACTCTCTTTGCTTATCCAGCTATAGGTAACCAGGATTTCTCACAACCTGATTTGACATACGAATTAACTTCAATAACATTGATAGACCCAACAGCGGAAAGCACTGCACAGTCTCTTCGATCGATATCCGGGAACGCCCAGCGACAGCCACTAGCAGGCCATCATGGAAGTATTCCAAAACTCTCGGATACTATTCCGATGCCATCTCCGACTACGGGGATTGCAGAGCGTAGAAACATGGCAGACAGTCTCCCTACCCTCAAGCTTGGATCCATCCACCCCCATCGACGACCTACAATCGGCAGACGGGTCCAACAACCACTCCCAGCTAGATCTCGTCCAGATTACAAAAGAAATATGGGTGGCGTGCGTAACTTGGAGAAAAACGCACCCAACCAGCAGAGGTTGCAGTCTCATCAGCCCATAAAGGGAAGTAAATTACGACATTCTGAAACGATCCATAATTTCACCACCGGTGTTAGTCAAGGCGTACCAATGATCTCCTCCGACCCGGCGCAGAACGGACCGTTTCACTACACCGCATATCTGAACTCTAACAACATGTATACTGCTAACAGCGAGATGGATTTTTGCTCACAATATGGATCCTTCGCCAGTGCGGCCGATAATGCAGAGTTCCCCTTTCTAGGTTATGCGCAATCACCGAATGAGATATTTGCGTCTCTGAACGCGCCATTGACAACTGAAGAATGGGCTAAGGTTGGTATTCCTGGCAGCGTTGAACCATATGCCATGCCGCCTTGGGAACAACAGTATAACCAACGACTAGAAAATAGCATTTTGACTGAACGATATGCTCAACTCGAGCGGAACGATCCGGAGCTATTTTCGGCTTTGGCTGCGCTGTACGACAGGGCTAAACCGTCCGGTTCAGGTCACATGGTAGCGAGGCTGATGGAAGCAATCTGGGATGATCAGAACTTGGGGCTCCCAGCTAATCTGAGAGCATAAGGTGATGGGAAGAGGGTTCATGAGTTTGGAGTACAAGTTCGGATTTTGGCGGTTAAAATTATGGGAGTATAGTCCGTGCTATGACGGTGGCTCCTCATAGCCGTACACAATCTGATACAGGGATATGCGCCAGTAACATCAGTAACTTACTAACGTCGATCTTGTTGGTAGTATCTTTGTCACATGAAGCATAAATATCGATTCATGGTATTTTCATTACATGGAAGTGGTTGACTAGTAGGGGTTCCTGAACTTTCATTCAACGTGTCATCTAGCGTCCTCGCAAACTTCATCCTTGATGTTTAGACAGATACATAGCTAGGTGATCTAACCAAACTATATACATAGCATCTCTCTAATGTATTATACGTACGTCGAAAATTGCTGCTGGTTGAGTTAGGACTCAGAATAACTGACAAGCAATTTCGAGCTGACATTCAGAACCATAGCTATGGTATCCCACAATCATCCCTCGCCATGACTCAAGACAATGATATATCCCTCACAACCTGCAACACCCACATCTGCTATGCTCACACTCGGTACATGTCGGATTCCAGCCGCGAAGTGTGGAGGAATGGTCACACTCACAGCAAATCCATTTCGTCTCCTGTGGAACGATGCGGATACCAACAAGCGCGATGTGGCTGCGCATATTCTCTTCAATAGCCCCTGCGACCGAGGGCTTGCAGCATGGTAAATATTTTGGCGTTACGGCACCAGGAGATTGGTTTTTGGGTTCCATTGTTGAGATTCGGGCTGGTATGATGGGGTAATAGTTGTTGGACGAAGCGGCATGCTATTGCTTGATCTGGGGATTAGTCGGTTTATAAAGGTTCTAGGCTAAATTACGTTCAAATTGAATGTTTGGTTGCGTTAGATAGTCACTAATATTGTATTATCAACAATACCACGATCAGGATGAATGCAATGCTGAATTGCACACCAAATCACTCGAGTTTACTATCCCTACACGCTCGATTTTGTAGATTGGTCACAATACCGAGGAATACTAATCAATGGGTGGTAGAGCTTCTGATTAGTGGAGTGCACATTATGTATAAGTGATCATTTCGGCTTACATCGCCCCACATCAGGTGTAACTGACCACCCAACTATTGTGACCAATCTACAAAATCGAGCGTGTAGAAGACTGTTAATAGTATTTCATAAGTAAAATACAAAGACCCGACAAAGTATAAGACACACAACTCGTTTGTATATAACTCAAATCATTCGTCTTCTCTTCTCTCTGTACTTTATGTGTATTCACGCACAAAGCTCTCCCCTCCATAGCGCAACGGGTAGAGTTGCATATCCGGTTGCAAGAGTGGCAAAGGGTGGCACAGGCGTACCCCAGGATATACCCCAAGTTTTAATCGAAGTGTTTTCTCCTTCATCTCACAACAGGTTAAGAGCCTAGTGGTTGCATTTCTATCTATATCTTTGCACTTCTAAAATCTCAAATCTATTGTTACAACGAACACAAGACGTCGAACCCTAACCTGTATCCTCCCCTTCACCTAGCATTACCTTGTGCTGAAGCTTACGGGCACCAGCAATGTTGACTAAGAGATTTAGCCTGAAGGCTACCAGAACTAAAACAAGTACTATCTCAGTTATCTGGACTAAGACAGAGACTAACTTTAGCCTACAGACCATTGGTTCTAAGGTATGTACTGGACTTAGTAAGCTATGAACAGATTCTATATCCCAGTGAGCCCTGAGCTTGGTGTAGTGTCAATCTCCCCACAAGCCTCGGAGTTAGTACAGTGTCTATTTCGCCATAAGTGACAAGATTACAGTGATATTTATCATCTGGTCAGCATTCAGTGTATATAGTACATTTTCATAATTCTTTGTTTTCAGTACTTTAGATGATTTATTTTCTTATATATATCTCTTTCTTTTCTGTACCATAGATAGTTTAGTCATTATTATTAAGATCACTCTTCTCTAAATGTATTATCAGATTGTTGTTGTTTGTTTGTAGATTATTCATACTGTATACACTCTTACTAGAGTATGACAGAACCTAATACCTCCTCTGCCTCGGGGCGAGCTGGCTCGATGGTGGAGCTCCTCCCCCATATATTATCAGGTTATAAGGTTGGTACATTCAAGCTTTTGATAGTATCAGTACAGTTTGAGAAAAGATAATTATCTGGTGATTGTTGAGATCTATCTTGGCTAACATCTGATATACTCTGCTGATATACTGGTAGTAACAGAATCAACTACTGCTTATATCTTGCCAGATTATTATAATTCTTTGTATAACTCTTCATCTCAATTAGTATATTGCTTCTATATTACACATCGTGATGTATTGTTTCTATACTACAGAGAACAAACAACTCAGTCTTAATTGAGATATAACACTATTGGTTTGCTTCTTAAGCTATGTAAATGCAATGGCTACAGAAATAATAAGTTCAACCATATCGTAATATTGAGGAAAGCCATTCACACCACTGTCAAATAAAATGGTAAGTATAAAGATCAGTCTAAGATTATATATCTAACTAATATATAATTTGCTAATTACTTAACCATTTCTAAATGTTAGGGGTTTTCATGTAGTAGCAGTAATGATATATGTTTGAACAAAGTAGGTACAAGTGACAAATTATTGGGATGATCATGTGCAAAAGACCTACCTGCCAATATGGAAACATGTTTATCAGTCAAGTGAATCTTAGCAGGTTTACACTTGAGCCACATGTCAATCAATTAGTGACGATTACAGTTGCACTAGCAGATTCAACTATGATAATGCAATTATGTCGCTATAGCCGGCAAACGAAAAAAACTTTCGCAGTGCACATAATCATTGACCACGCCTCCAATACACAAGCCACAGGGACAACTCACAGGTAAGTTGCGATAATATAGACATACGTAAGCTGCGGACGTTGATGTAATATCCAGGTAAGAGGGATCTGCAAGCACATATGCCGAGCGGTAAGAGCACCTTAAGGCACTCCCAGGTAAAAGAAAGGTCTAGACTTAAGCATGCAGTCTCTGCGGGATTAATGACATCAGCTGAAGATTTGAGGCCAGAACCAAACCAGCTCATTGAGTTGAGACCAGATGCATCGCAACGTAATACTAAATACGGATACGAGATTGATGTGCCATAATATAAAGTGGCGGAGTATTGGGTGGACGTTGATTCAATCTCTGATGCAATGCCGACTAGCCAAATTAAGAGGCAAGGCAATCAGTAACCACGAGTTATTAAAACATATTGCGATAAGCACTGATAAGACTAAGGTCGTCAGTTTTTCCAGCTACTGAACAAATGAGAAGCAAGCTGTTGAACACATAGATATGAGCTGTCATTTTGCGCATTTGATATCATCATCACGAGGATGGCCCACAGGGGACGTAACATCTGAAAACCACTCGTGCATGAAAACGATAACCAAGGGGACCTTGTGGCACTATCAATGAGGCACCCCAGCTGTTCTCAGAAATCAGCTATCAAACTATCATGGTGTCATGACGGATTTCCGAAGGCAAGCTTGATCTGAGGGACTGATTATAAAAAGTTCACATTGTCCCCAATGATAAGAAGAATCCAACTCTAGCAGTAATCCACAGTCAGACACTACCAGCGAAGAACACCTTAAAATATCATTAAGAATTGTATCAACAAAACTATTCAATATTACATCCCTAATTCACCTACGTGAATATGCACTATCTGAGTTCGTGGAAACCAACACATTCCCATGACGCACACCAGAGGGTCATTGCATCTTTCGGAGAGCTCATTCTATACAACAATGAGCGGGCTTTAACCCACATCTCTCGAGCATGTTCGTACTTGGCCATTATTGACATGGTTGGATAAGCGGTTCACCGGCAGATCAGTTGTAACACAGGGAGATCCAGTCTAAGCCGTAATTAATAAAAGCCCCTAATGACTTCCGGACTAATAAAGAGAGCAATGATATAGTATCACTCACGATGCGTAGATGGATTACCACCCACGAGAAACAACGTAACTTTCCGTTCTCTGCTCCCAATAGATAGTATTGACTGGAGAGTATCGTCTTATGCTATTAGTATACTGATGTACACGCCTCAAGAGTATCCTACTCAGAAGATCCTCAGAACCAACATACTATCGTACAGGCCTTCAGACTCCCTTCGGACTCAAGAGTATCATTCCAGCAACAGGGACGTATACTCCAGGACCGACTGTCCTCAAGTGCAACGACTCCAAGTATCGACTTGTCTAATCAGAAACAGGAAAGTAGTTTCGCCTCAGCAGAAGGAGTAGTGCCAACTCAAGAGTATCCTAGCAGAGGTATTCTCTGGACTACCACGCCATCGGGTTTGCCTTGGACTTCCTTCAGACTCTAGAGTATCGGCTTGCTCTCTTCCAGACGAATGACTTGCTTCGATGAAGGTACTGAGAATGAGAAAGTATAAAGAGGGATAAGTTGTATCCCTGATACAGAACTAAAGAATGAACGTACAATGACGGGCTTCAGGTGAGAAGTATCCTCGTTGACTTCAATACAGAAGTAATACCCAATATACAGTAATATAGTAAAGGGTTAACATCGAGGTCGAGAAGGTCAATAGTTATCTGTAGACAAATCTTACTGTAGATTGTATGTTCGATAGTAGATAACCTATGTCCTTCCTCCAGGTTGGTACCACTGTTATATATCAGACGATCCACACCCGTAACTATCCTAAGACAGCCAAAGCCTTTTTCGGAGATCCCATACATTACTGCCTCATCATCCTTGCCTTCTACCATTGAAGTTCGAGTTCAAACTCCCAGGAGTAATAACTAGGTCATCAAGATAATGAGCATGTATTGCGACACAATTTGCTCTTGGTGATACCTTGTATGATTACGAGTTTATCTGAAGCCAATTAAAAACAAATAGGTTTGTGCCACCAAGAGCCAGTAAGAGTACCCTCTCATATCTCGACCGGGTATGTAACAGTTTAACAATCATGGCAAACGACAGATTGCTTAATTTGACTACGTTTTATTGGGGCATACTATACAGTCATCTGCAACTGAGCTGTTTTACCATATATCGAACGGAGAGTATCCTGCACCACTCAGGACATATGAATCACAAGTGCTATTTGCCCAGACCATGAAGGTGTGGTCGAATTACGGGTTGATTCGTAAAAGTCCATTCGGTTGACAGGACTCCAATATATCAATTATTGGTTACAACTTGCACAGATATCTTCTGTATGACTCTACATATCTCGAGATGTTGTAGTGGTTTGATATTACCGACATCTCATCTTATACGGAAGGAACCATTGGAGCATAAGAGAATAGTCATTTCTTTGGTGACTAGGAATAAGATTTCCTGCCGATAAGGAGTGACTATTGACAAGAGAGATCCCACGACCATTAACTGATTTAAAGATGATACACATCTTACACATGCCTGGTGTGATCGCTGTCTTTGATCTATTGATACAATGGTAGGGTAATGGAGATGTGAGTAATTGGTGAACTAATCTGGAAGGTAGATTGAATACGGAAATCCGAGTGATAATTCATGATACCGGATCGAGTATCCATATTAGGATTATTGAGTGATCCAGTATGATCCCAGAAATATACCTGTAACACCAAAGGTGTACTATCAGTACTGGAGCTTTGGCTTTTGAAGTGTGGTCCGAAGAGGGACCTTGGACAGATGAGGCAGAGTGGTGAGCTTCTATTTTTAAGCAAATAAAAGATTGCATCGGCAAAAGTGCAAATCGACTAAACACTGATCTACGCGCACACACGCACACACGCACCTCATGGCAAGCTTCCCGTGGACCCCTGTGCTATGCGCAGCCTATAGTCATCTATAGTCAATTCATAGAGATGTGCGCGTGGACCTATGGAACTACATACAGCTGGCGGCCGGAGATAGACCTATACCAGTCTTCACTGCCTGCAGTCTTCGCTGCTATACCGGTACTGTACACTATCGCTGAGAGCCCGCTTGAGCGCCTGCTTGGGAGCCTGCTTGGGAGCCTGCTTGGGAGCCTGCTTGGGAGCCTGCTTGATAGCCTGCTTGAGAGCCTGCTTGAAAGCCTCTGTGAAAGCCGCTTGAGGGCCTTCTTGGGAGAGCCTCGCACCGGGAGGAGTAGAGTTTTCCACGACAAGCTTTTGGCCGATGGAAAACTCTGAGTTTGTGGAAGCTTTGGCTAATAGTAGAAGGCTCTAAGTCTGTGGAAGCTTTGGCTAATAGAAGGCTCTAAGTCTGAGGAAGCTTTGATGCTATCGTTGACGTAGCCAACCTACTTGTCTATGTGCTTCTGGTACGATGATCACCATCACCGACGCCATCATCATCGCCATCATCACCATCGCCATCATCACCATCATCACCATCGCCATCATCACCATCAGTACCAAATGCGGACACATACGCCCACAATCGGTGTGAAGCGAGCAGTAGATTCCGCTGGAAAATCTGAGTCGGAGATCTGCTCTCCCCAAGATCCCATTGTCTACCTATCCTACAGAATCGAAGGCTGCAATTGCCAACACCATGGCCATGAGGCATTGTGAGATCTTGTCTGGGTGGCCATGCTAAAGATCAGATTCAGACTATGATATCGACTGACGTCAAGATTTCGGCAGGCCGCCACCTGCCACTTGCCACATGCCTCCAGGTGCCTTGCGGCTGCATCTCAACAAGTCTCTAGATTGAGTATGCAAGAGCATATTCGGGAGGAGTAGAGTTTTCCATAGGAAGCTTTTGGCCGATGGAAAACTCTGGGTTTGTGGAAGCTTTGGCTAATAGAAGGCTCTAGGTCTGTGGAAGCTTTGGCTAGTAGAAGGCTCTAAGTCTGTGGAAGCTTTGATGCTGACGTTGACGTAGCCAACCTACTTGTCTAAGTACTTCTGGTACTATGATCACTATCACCAACACCAACACCATCGCCATCACCATCGCCATCGCCATCGCCAACGTCATCGCCATCGCCATCGTCACCATCTCCATCAGCCCCAGACCGAATGCGCACACATATGCCCACAATTGATGGGAAGCGAGTACCACATTCCGCTGGAAAATCTGAGTCGGAGATCTGCTCTCCCCAAGTTCGAATTGTCTACCTTTCCTGCGGAATTGATGGCTACACTTGTCAACACCATGACCACGAGGCATCATGAGATTTTGTCACGGTGGTCGCGCTAAAGATAAGGTTTAGACTATGATATCTACCGACGTCATGATTTCGGCCACCATATGCCACCAGCCACCCGCCACCTGCCACCCGCCACCCGCCACCCGCCACCCGCAACCCGCCACCCGTCACCCGTCACCCGCCACCCGCCACCTGCCACCCGCCACCTGCCACCCGCAACCCGCCACCCGTCACCCGTCACCCGCCACCTGCCACCTGCCACCCGCCACCCG
>Ga0307514_10004361_pt1 | contig 13041 bp, 13 predicted proteins | sample 16_EM_MG_FD_203088 | JGI IMG/M metagenome (GOLD analysis project Ga0307514, IMG submission 203088) | Populus trichocarpa ectomycorrhiza microbial communities from riparian zone in the Pacific Northwest, United States - 16_EM | ecosystem: Host-associated > Plants > Roots > Unclassified | place... | reverse complement strand
CAAGACCCATGTGGGCCGCATCCTGACCAAGTTGGGGCTCCGGGACCGGGTGCAGGTGGTCGTCCTGGCGTACGAGACGGGGCTGGTGCGCGCGGGCGGGCACGGTTAGCGGCTGAGGGCTGAGGGCACCGGTCGGCGGTCGGCGGTCAGTGGTCAGTGGTCAGCGCAGGATCCCTTCCAGGAAGTCGCTGCCCAGCCGGGCCACCACGCTGACGTCCAGTTGGTGCAGGACGTACCGGCCGCGGCGGCGCGTGGTGATCAGGCCCGCCTTCTTCAGCACACCCAGGTGCCGGGATATCTCGGGGGCCGTCACACCGTGCACCTGGGCCAGCTCGCTCGTGGTGTGCGCGCTGCGGGCCAGATGGCGGCAGATCCGCATCCGGGCGGGGTGCGAGAGCGCGGTCATCCGCAGGGCCAGCTGGTCCAGCGACGGCGGCGCGGCGAGCTCGGGCGTACCGACCGGGTAGTGCAGCACCGGCTGCCAGCCGTACCGGTGCAGAACGCTCAGGTGCGGCCAGCCCAGGCTCGTCGGGACGAGCAGGAGCCCGCCGTCCCCGGTGGCCGAACGGCCGTCGCCCAGCTTGTCCACGGTGATCCGGGCCGCTGACTCGTCGAGCGTCACCGCGGGCGACACCGAGGCCAGCGCCTCGGCCAGGCCTCTGCGCCGCAGGAGGTCCGTCTTGTGGCGGGCGTCCGCCGCGAGCTGCTGCCGCAGCCGGGACCAGGCCTCCGCGAAGAACGCCTCGTCGCAGTCCTCCACGAACTGCCGGAACCAGGTCCGGACCCACGGCGGGTCGGCCAGCAGGCGCTCGCTGAAGCGCACCTGCTGCGGCCCGCGCGACGCGGCAAGCTCCAGCGCGCGTCGCCGGATCCGCGCGTCGGTCAGGATCGCGGGGCCTCCCCAGGAGTACGGCATTTCGCAGGTGAACTCCAGGGCCGCGTCCACGAACTGTTCGTCCGACAGCTTGTCCAGGAGCCTCAGGTCCTCGGCGAGGGTCGCGCCGGGAAGGGTGCGGCGGCCCGGGACGCCGGCGAACGGCAGGAAGAGGTCCGAGAACGTCGTCCGCCACAGGAAGTCGGCCTCGCACATCCGGTCGGCCAGGTGCGCGTCGAGCCGGGCGGTCACGCCCGTCACCCAGCCCTGCAGGGCGGGATGGTGCCCCGGTTCGGACAGCGCGTGCAGCGCCATGCCGAGTTCGGCCAGGGGCGAGGTCGCGACGGCGACCCTCTCCGGCCGCAGCTCCGCGACGTCGATGTGCACGCTCATGACCTCATGGTGCACCCCGCCACTGACAACGCCGGCCCCGATTGACGCCGCCCGTCAATCGACGCGACTTCACCGCCGTACCGGCGCAGCCTGGGACCACGGGGCAGCCGCGGAGCCCGATCCCACGTCCGGAGATCCCAAGAGCCCGAGAACCCGAGAAGGGGCCGTCCGCCATGAGCATCACGCAGCAGTACCTCCTCGACACGTACCGCGCCGACCGGCTCGGTGAACCGGCGCCGCCCGCACCCGGCGCCCACGACTGGCAGGTCGTCCGAGAACTGCGTGACCGTCGCGCGTTCCGGGCGGTTCTCGCCGAGCGCCCGGCTCGCGGACGGATACGCCGTGCCGTGCGACGCCGGCTGCGTCCTCGGTCCCGTTCCGCCCGCTGACCACCTGACGGCCCCTTCGGTCAGCGGGGATCGGCCAGCCTGGAGACGAAGTCCGCGACCGCCGACCTCACGTCGTCGCGCGTCCACTCCAGGCCGGCCGCCCGTACGTAGACCTCCGTACAGGAGAGGCCGGGGCCCTTCTGGTCCCAGGGTTCGGCGAACAGCAGGGTCCCCGTCTCCTGGGCCTGCCGCACCGCGGCCTCCGAGACGAGATCGACGTCGTACGGCAGCCAGACCTGGAAGTCGTGGGTGTGCGGCACCTCGGGGTGGACGCGCGCCCACGGCACCCCGGCCTCCTTGAATCCCGTGCGCAGCGCGTCGGCCACCACGCGCGCGTGGGCCACGTACTCCGGCAGCCGGGGCAGCTCGCGCTCCAGGCCGATCAGCGCCGACAGCGCGGTCGGGAACTGCTGGAAGAGCGTGCCGCCGTACCGGTGCCGCCAGGCCTTCGCCTCCTCGACCAGCGTTCTGGGGCCGGCCAGGGCCGCGCCGCCGTACCCGTCGAGGGACTTGTAGAACGACACGTAGACACTGTCCGCCAGGCCCGCGATCTCCTCCAGGGGTCGGCCGAAGTGCACGGTGGACTCCCACAGGCGGGCCCCGTCGAAGTGGACCACGGCGTCGCGTTCCCTGGCCGCCTCCACCACCTCGGTGAGCTCCTCCCAGGAAGGCAGCACGAAACCGGCGTCCCTGAGGGGGAGTTCGAGCATCAGCGCTCCGAAGGGCTCCTCGAAGTCGCGTATCTCGTCCGCGGTCGGCAGTCGGGGCTCGCTCGTGACCCGGACCGGGCGCAATCCACTGACCTGGCTGAACGCGTTCCGTTCGTGCACCTCCGGGTGGGCCAGCCCCTGCAGGGCGACCGTCGCGTCACCGGTGCGGCCCGCCCAGCAGCGCAGGGCCACCTGCTGGGCCATCGTGCCCGTCGGGAAGAACGCGGCGGCCTCGGTGCCGAGCAGGCCCGCGACCTTCTCCTCCAGGGCCTCGACCACGCCGTTGCCGTACATGTCCGACGTCTCGTCCAGGTCGTACACCTCCGCCGCCGCGTCCAGCAGGGCCAGGCGCTCCCTCAGCGTGCCGAGGGCTCCCAGGCGTGCGAGGACGCGCTCGGCGCCTCGGACGGCGGCGATGCGTCGCGCCCTGCGCCGGGTACGCCGTTCCTCGTCGGAGACCCGCTCAGGCTCTTCCCGGTCGGAGACCCGCTCGGGCTCCCCCTCACCTGAGACCTGCTTCGGCCCGATCGCGTCCTGTGTCTGCTCCGCCGTATCGCTCATGCCCGGATCATGCCCGTGGCCCTCCATGCGGGCATCCGGATTTCCGCACATCCGTCCATGGGTACCCGGCGTGCGGAAACCCACAGCCTGTGGACAACCGGACGCCCCCCGAACCAATCGCGTTAACATGACGAGAAATCGTCCGGTACCCGGAGCGGACTGGAACGGGAAGGCCTCCGTCGCGTGAGTACATTCCAACAGCCAGACCCCCAGGACCGCCCCGCGCGGCTCACCGTCGGTGTCGTCGGTGCCGGCCGCGTGGGCCCCGCGCTCGCCGCGTCCCTCCAGCTCGCCGGACACCGTCCGGTAGCCGTCTCCGGGGTCTCGGACGCCTCCCGGCGCCGGGCCGAGCAGATGCTGCCCGACGTGCCGGTCGTGCCGCCCGCCGAGGTCATGGAGCGCGCCGACCTGGTGCTGTTGACCGTCCCCGACGACACCCTGCCCGGTCTCGTCGAAGGCCTCGCCGAGACCGGTGCCGTACGGCCGGGACAGCTGCTGGTGCACACCTCGGGGCGATACGGCTCGAAGGTCCTGGACCCCGCCCTGCGCGTGGGCGCGCTGCCGCTGGCCCTGCACCCGGCGATGACCTTCACCGGCACGCCCGTGGACGTTCAACGCCTGGCCGGATGCTCCTTCGGCGTCACCGCGCCCGAGGAACTGCGGCTGGCGGCCGAGGCCCTCGTCATCGAGATGGGCGGCGAACCCGAGTGGATCGCCGAGGAGATGCGGCCGCTCTACCACGCGGCGCTCGCGCTGGGCGCCAACCACCTGGTGACGCTGGTCGCGCAGTCCATGGAGCTGCTGCGCGCGGCCGGTGTCGAGGCTCCCGACCGGATGCTCGGCCCGCTGCTCGGCGCCGCCCTCGACAACGCCCTGCGCTCCGGCGACGCGGCCCTCACCGGCCCCGTCGCGCGCGGGGACGCGGGAACTGTCGCCGCCCACGTCGAACAGCTGCGCAAGCACGCGCCGCAGGCCGTCGCCGGCTACCTGGCGATGGCCCGCACCACGGCGGACCGGGCGCTCGCCCACGGCCTGTTGAAGCCGGAACTCGCGGAGGACCTCCTCGGGGTACTCGCCGACGGCACCGAAGGGGACGCCCGATGACCACCGTCCTGCTGCGCACCGCCGACGAACTGCACGCACGTGCGCGCGGGGGCCACCGCGCCGTCGTGATGACCATGGGCGCACTGCACGAGGGGCACGCCACGCTGATCCGCACCGCACGCGAGATCGCAGGACCTCACGGCGAGGTCGTCGTCACGGTCTTCGTGAACCCCCTGCAGTTCGGTGAGGGCGAGGACCTCGACCGCTATCCGCGCACCCTGGAGGCCGACCTCAAGATCGCCGAGGAGTCGGGCGCGGACGTCGTCTTCGCGCCCGCCGTCGACGAGGTCTATCCGGGCGGCGCGCCCCAGGTCCGTGTCAGCGCCGGACCCATGGGGGAGCGCCTGGAGGGCGGTGCGCGGCCCGGCCACTTCGACGGCATGCTCACCGTCGTCGCCAAGCTGCTCCACCTCACCCGCCCCGACACGGCGCTCTACGGCCAGAAGGACGCCCAGCAACTCGCCCTGATCCGCCGGATGGCGCGGGACCTGAACTTCGGCATCCAGATCGTCGGCGTGCCCACCGTGCGCGAGGAGGACGGGCTGGCCCTGTCCAGCCGCAACCGCTACCTCTCGCCGACCGAGCGGCGCACCGCCCTCGCGCTGTCCCGCGCGCTGTTCGCGGGCGGCGACCGGCACGCGGCGCAGGAGGCACTGCGCGCCCGGGCCCGTGAGGTGCCCGCCACGCGTGCGCGTGCCGAGGCCCTGAGCGCCATAGGGGAGTCCCGGGCCGCCGCCGACACCCACGCCGTCGCCAAGGCCACTCCGGGCGGCCCCGCGACCGTCCGCGCGGCCGCCCGGCTGGTCCTCGACGACGCCGCCCGCCTGGATCCGCCGCTCGCCCTGGACTATCTGGCGCTGGTCGACCCGTCCGACTTCGCCGAGATCGAGGACGACTTCACCGGCGAGGCGGTTCTCGCCGTCGCCGCCCGGGTCGGGACGACCCGGCTGATCGACAACATTCCCCTCACCTTCGGAGCCGCCTCGTGACCAGCACAGGCATACGACTGCACGCGCCCGCCCCCGGATGGTCCATCGCCGCGGACGTCGTGGTCGTCGGCTCCGGAGTCGCCGGCCTCACCGCGGCCCTGCGCTGCGAGGCCGCCGGCCTGAACACGGTCGTCGTCACCAAGGCCCGCCTCGACGACGGCTCCACCCGCTGGGCGCAGGGCGGCATCGCCGCGGCCCTCGGCGAGGGCGACACCCCCGAACAGCACCTGGACGACACACTCGTCGCGGGCGCGGGCCTGTGCGACGAGGAGGCCGTACGGATCCTCGTCACCGAGGGCCCCGACGCCGTCCGCCGGCTGATCGAGACGGGCGCCCACTTCGACGAGTCCGCCGAAGGACGACTGGAACTCACCCGCGAGGGCGGCCACCACCGCCGTCGCATCGCGCACGCCGGCGGCGACGCGACCGGCGCCGAGATCTCCCGGGCGCTCGTCGAGGCGGTCAACGAGGCGATGCCGGCGGGCACGCGCGCGCGGGGGCTGCGCACGATCGAGAACGCGCTCGTCCTGGACCTGCTCACGGACGCCGACGGCCGTACCGCCGGCGTAACCCTGCACGTCATGGGCGAGGGCCAGCACGACGGCGTGGGTGCCGTGCACGCCCCCGCGGTCGTCCTCGCGACCGGCGGCATGGGCCAGGTCTTCTCGGCGACCACCAACCCGTCCGTCTCGACGGGCGACGGAGTGGCGCTCGCCCTGCGCGCGGGCGCGGAGGTCTCCGACCTCGAGTTCGTGCAGTTCCACCCCACCGTGCTGTTCCTGGGCGCGGACGCGGAGGGCCAGCAGCCCCTGGTCTCCGAGGCGGTCCGCGGCGAAGGCGCCCACCTGGTGGACGCCGCAGGTGTGCGCTTCATGGTCGGCCAGCACGAACTGGCCGAACTCGCGCCCCGGGACATCGTCGCCAAGGGCATCATGCGCCGCATGCGGGAGCAGGGCGCCGAGCACATGTTCCTGGACGCCCGGCACTTCGGCGCCGACATGTGGGAGCACCGCTTCCCGACGATCCTCGCCGCCTGCCGTACCCACGGCATCGACCCGGTCCACGAGCCCATCCCGATAGCCCCGGCGGCCCACTACGCCTCCGGCGGTGTCCGCACCGACGAGCACGGCCGAACCACCGTTCCCGGCCTCTACGCGTGCGGCGAGGTCGCCTGCACCGGCGTGCACGGCGCGAACCGGCTCGCGTCGAACTCCCTCCTGGAAGGGCTGGTCTACGCGGAGCGCATCGCCGCCGACATCGCGGAGAGCCGCGCCGTGAACGGTCTCCACGCGCGCGTGCCCGCGCCGGTCGAGCACCCCGAGAAGCCCGCCCACCCCCTGCTCGCCCCGGAGTCCAGGTTCGCGATCCAGCGGATCATGACGCGCGGCGCGTGCGTCCTGCGCTCCGCCGAGTCCCTGGCCACCGCCGAGGACGCCCTCCAGCGCCTGCACGCCGACGCCCGCGACGCCCTCGACGAGAACGGCAAGACCGCCGAGCCCGGCGTCGACACCTGGGAGGCCACCAACCTCCTGTGTGTCGCCCGCGTCCTGGTCGCCGCCGCGCGCCTGCGCGAGGAGACCCGGGGCTGCCACTGGCGCGAGGACCACGCCGAGCGCGACGACACCGCGTGGCGCCGCCACATCGTCGTACGGCTCAATCCGGACCGCACACTCGCCGTACACACCACCGATACCGCAGACTTCCCCCCGACCCGGCACCGCCAGCGCCTTCAGGAGCAGTGACAGACGTGAGCACCCCCGACCTTCCCCTAGTCCAGAGCGGCGGCTGCGGCGACGGCTGTGCCTGTGGCGCCGACGCCGGCGTCGGCGGCGAGGAGTACCTGGAGTGCGGGCTCGATCCCGCGCTCGCCCAGCTCCTGGCCGACGCCGGACTCGACCCCGTGGAGGTCGAGGACATCGCCAACGTCGCCATCCAGGAGGACCTCGACCACGGCGTGGACGTGACGACCGTCGCGACCATCCCCGAGGACGCCGTCGCCACCGCGGACTTCACCGCGCGCGAGGCCGGCGTGGTGGCCGGCCTCCGGGTCGCCGAGGCGGTCGTCTCGGTGGTCTGTACGGACGACTTCGAGGTCGAGCGGCACGTGGAGGACGGCGACCGCGTCGAGGCCGGGCAGAAGCTCCTGTCGGTCACCACGCTCACGCGTGACCTCCTGACCGCCGAACGCAGTGCCCTCAACCTCCTGTGCCGCCTGTCGGGCATCGCGACCGCCACGCGCGCGTGGGCGGACGTCCTGGACGGCACCAAAACCCGTGTGCGGGACACCCGTAAGACGACGCCCGGCCTGCGCTCCCTGGAGAAGTACGCGGTGCGCTGCGGCGGCGGCGTCAACCACCGCATGTCGCTGTCCGACGCGGCCCTCGTCAAGGACAACCACGTGGTCGCCGCGGGCGGCGTCGCCCAGGCCTTCAAGTCCGTACGGGAGGCCTTCCCCGAGGTGCCGATCGAGGTCGAGGTCGACACCCTGCACCAGCTGCGCGAGGTCGTGGACGCCGGAGCCGACCTGATCCTGCTGGACAACTTCACGCCGGGCGAGTGCGAGGAGGCGGTGGCCGTGGTGCACGGGCGCGCGGCCCTGGAGGCCTCCGGCCGCCTCACCCTGGGGAACGCCAAGGCCTACGCGGACACCGGCGTCGACTACCTCGCCGTAGGGGCCCTCACCCACTCCTCGCCGATCCTGGACATCGGCCTGGACCTGCGCGAGACGGAGTAGCGCGATGCTCCTCACCATCGACGTGGGCAACACGCACACGGTTCTGGGTCTGTTCGACGGCGAGGACATCCTCGAGCACTGGCGGATCTCGACGGACGCCCGCCGCACCGCCGACGAGCTGGCGGTGCTCCTGCGGGGCCTGATGGGCATGCACCCGCTCCTCGGCGACGAGCTGGGGGACGGCATCGACGGCATCGCGATCTGCGCGACCGTGCCGTCCGTGCTGCACGAGCTGCGCGAGGTGACACGGCGCTACTACGGCGACGTACCCGCGGTCCTCGTCGAACCCGGCGTGAAGACGGGCGTGCCGATCCTGACCGACAACCCCAAGGAGGTCGGCGCGGACCGGATCATCAACGCGGCGGCCGCCGTCGAGCTGTACGGCGGGCCCGCCATCGTCGTGGACTTCGGTACGGCGACGACCTTCGACGCGGTGTCCGCGCGCGGGGAGTACGTCGGCGGTGTCATCTCGCCCGGTATCGAGATCTCCGTGGAGGCCCTCGGCGTGAAGGGCGCGCAGCTGCGGAAGATCGAGGTGGCGCGACCGCGGAGCGTGATCGGCAAGAACACGGTCGAGGCGATGCAGGCCGGGATCATCTACGGGTTCGCGGGCCAGGTCGACGGTGTGGTGAGCCGGATGGCGCGGGAGCTGGCGGACGACCCGGAGGACGTGACGGTCATCGCGACGGGCGGGCTCGCGCCCATGGTGCTCGGGGAGTCCTCGGTGATCGACGAGCACGAGCCGTGGCTGACGCTGATCGGCCTGCGGCTGGTGTACGAGCGGAACGTCTCGCGGATGTGACCCGCGGTGCGGGCCGGCGCGGCTCCGCGTCGGCCTCGCGCCGTGGCTGTGCACATCAGGGGCCGTGCACATCAGTGGCCGTGGAAATCAGTGGCCGCACATCAGTTGCCGCGCACATCAAGTGCGCGCGATCCGAGGGCTTGAGGTCGCAGGTCCGGGTGGGTGGCCACGGGCGCCACACCCGGCGCCCTTATGTCAAATTTGTCTGATTAGCGCGTATCGTCGCCGCATGCCCACGCCATACGGATCCCGCGGCGGCATGGCGTTCGGTGTGGAGGAGCTGCGTGTGCTCCGCCGCGCTCTCGCCCTCGCCCTCCACCCCACGCCCGCCCCGGCCGAGGACGTCCAGGACTGTCTCCGCCTAGCCGAGTCCCTCGACGAGGCGACACGCGAGGGCGCTCGGCTGCGTGCCTTCCTGGTGGCCGACCTCGCACGCTACCGCGCCGCCCTCCCCGGCACCGCCGCCGGTTATCTCACGCTCCTGGAGGAGGCCCTGGGCGCCGGATACCGCCCGGACCCCGATGATCTGGCCGCCCTCCGGGCCCTGCGCGGCAACCCCGTCGCGGCCGTCCTCCTGGACCGTTGCCGGGCGCTGGCCGACCAGGACGTGCGCGCCCGTCCGACCCGTGGTCCCGCCCGCCACTTCGTCCCGGCCACCCCGACCGTCCCCCCTTCCCGTACGCGCTTCCTGGCCCTCCCCGGAGGCCGTTCCGCCGCCACCGAGCACCCGGCCGGACGACACGGCGTCGAGGAGCGGGCCAATCGCCACGCGAAAGCCTCCGCCGGGGTCCTTTCCTCGGATGCCGCCAAGGAGCCGGCCAAGGAACCGGCCAAGGATCCGGACAGGGGACCTGGCCGAAAGCCCCCGCAGAAGCCCACCGAGCGGCCCGAGCGGCCCGCCACCCCCAGGCCGGCGTCCCCCGCCGCGCCGAAGCCTTCCCGCCCCATCCCCACCCCGGGCGAGGTCTTCCCGCGTCGCAAACCGACCACCCCGCCGCCCGCGGGCCCTCCGCAGCAGCGGGCCGCGGGCTGAGGCGTCCGCCGCCGCCCTGGCTCCCGGGGAACGCTCCGCCCCACCCCGCCCCGGGCGTCCCCCGGTCCGTGGCTACTCTGGACACATGGACTACGTCTCCGCGCTCGTGCCGCCGGTCGTCATGGCCGTGTTCTTCATCGGTCTGATCAGGGTGATCGTGAAGACCCAGGGCGGGGCCAACAAGGCCAAGGAGGACGCGGCCGTCGACGCCGCCCTCGCGCGCGCGGAGGGCGTCCGTCAGAGCACCGCGAACAGCGACGCCTGAGCGGTAGCCGCACAGGGGCGGTGACAGTCGCCCCCGCCCACTCCCGACGGAGTGCCATGGGCGGACGACTCCGGATTTCCCGAGCCGTCCGCCCTTTTTGCGCTTGTTTGCCGGTGTGGTGCCCGTCCGTCAGGCCAATACCGGGATCTGCCACTATTGTGCTGAACTGTGCCTCGCCCATTGGGAGAACTCGAAGACGCGGTCATGACGCGGGTGTGGAAGTGGAACCGCCCGGTGACTGTTCGAGAAGTCCTGGAAGATCTCCAGCAGGAACGGTCCATCGCGTACACCACCGTGATGACCGTCCTGGACAATCTCCATCAGAAGGGCTGGGTACGCCGCGAGGCGGAAGCCCGGGCCTATCGATATGAGGCGGTCTCCACCCGGGCCGCGTACGCCGCGGCGCTGATGAACGACGCCTGGTCCCAGAGTGACAACCCGGCCGCGGCTCTCGTCGCGTTCTTCGGCATGATGAGCGAGGAACAGCGGCATGCCCTGCGAGATGCCGTGCGCATGGTGCAGGGTCCGGAAACATCCGAAGCCCCTCCCGGCACACCCGCCGATACCGCCGGGACGAACCCCGGCTCGGCGCCGGAGGGTGACGGGCGATAGCGTCCGCTCATGTCAGCAGAGAGCTCAGCGGAGACTCCGTCCGCGGAGAGTCCCGAAGTCACCGCGAAAGCCATCACCGTCCGGCGGGCCCGCACCGGCGATGTCCCGGCCGTGCGTCGCCTCCTTGACGCGTACGTCCGTGGCCGCATCCTGCTCGACAAAGCGACGGTGACCCTTTACGAGGACATCCAGGAGTTCTGGGTCGCCGAACGGGACGACAACGCCGAGGTCGTCGGCTGCGGCGCCCTGCATGTGATGTGGGAAGACCTCGCGGAAGTCCGTACTCTCGCGGTGAAGGACGGTCTGAAGGGGGCCGGTGTCGGCCATCAGTTGCTGGAGAAGTTGCTGCACACGGCGCGCTGGCTCGGTGTTCGTCGCGTTTTCTGTCTGACCTTCGAAGTGGACTTCTTCGGCAAGCACGGCTTCGTCGAGATCGGTGAGACGCCCGTCGACACCGATGTCTACGCGGAGCTCCTGCGTTCCTATGACGAAGGCGTGGCTGAGTTCCTCGGTCTCGAACGAGTGAAACCGAACACCTTGGGCAACAGTCGGATGCTTCTGCATCTGTGATCGCCAAGGTGTGGCATGGGGCGACAAGGACAGATGGGGAAGACCAATTCCGCCCGGCCGTGCCCTGCCCAGGTTCCCTATGTCCGAAACGCGCATGTTTCCGGACTGTGGGAGGTCGGTCGATCCCTCCCGGGGGTTTGTGTTTTTCCAGCAAAAGCGGTTTGCTTTCCGACGTACTGCAGTACTGCATATAACAGGGGACGGCGAAACGGCGGACGCCGCAGACCCCCGGTCCTCGAGTTATCGATGAAAGGAAATCCGGTGGCACAGAAGGTTCAGGTCCTTCTTGTCGATGACATCGACGGCGGCGAGGCGGACGAGACCGTCACGTTCGCGTTGGACGGCAAGACCTACGAGATCGATCTCACGACCACCAATGCGGACAAGCTGCGTGGTCTTCTTGAGCCTTACGTGAAGGGTGGTCGCCGCACCGGGGGCCGTGCTTCGGGTGGACGCGGAAAGGCGCGTGCCGCTTCCGGCGGCAGCCAGGACACCGCGCAGATCCGCGCTTGGGCCAAGGAGAACGGTTACGAGGTCAATGACCGCGGCCGCGTTCCGCAGTCCATTCGCGAGGCTTACGAGAAGGCCAACGGCTGATCGAGGTATCCGGCTCGGCGTGGATCCGGCCCGAAGTGGTGCCTGGCTCAGTGCCGGGCTTGGGGGACGGCCGACGGCCGGGCGCACGCGTGTCGCAGCCGCAGGCGGTGACACTGCGTTGCCACGGTGCTCAGAACGCGTACGAGATCGGGGGCGCCCCCACCGCCCCCCATGGCCGACAGTGTCGGCAGCGAGGCCTCGACCTCGCACCCGGGCTCGGGGGGCCGCACCCACACGGCGGCCTCCTGCACGGCCCCGAAACGGCCCAGCGAGCGCACCCCGGCAGGTCCCGGGGGCGAGGGAAGCCGTGGACCGGCTTCCCGGAGCGGCCAGGCCGCCACGGCCTGCCCGGGCTCATCGAGAACCGCCTCCCCGGGCCGTGCGTAAAGCAGCCCCGCGTGCCGTGTCTCGTAGAGCAGCCCCGGCTCGTGCGGCAGCCCCGTCTGTCCCGCCTCCGGCGGCGAGGGCGCGTCCAGCACCCCTCCCTCGCCGAGCATCGTGAGGTCGAGCGGCAGCGTGCCCCACTCCAGCCAGTCCAGTACCCCCGGCAGTTCCTCCGCGCTGCCCGCGGCCACCAGGATCCGCATCCGGCCGCCCTGCAGAGCCACCGGGGACGCCGCGACCAGGTGACGCAGCGCCGCCCGTCCCGCCTCGGCCGGCACATCCAGAACGTCGAAGCGCAGGCCCACCGAGAGTTGTACGAGGGCCCCGGGGATGCCCGGAGTGCCGGGCCGTCCGGGCGGCACGGGAGGCCCGGGCACTGTCGGCCAGCCCAGTTCGTTCTCGTACCACCGGCGGATCCGATCGCTCGGATCGAGTGGTCGACGGGGGAGCGGAATCGTGGGGGATCCGGTGGTGACCGGGGGGAGGGTGCCAACCATGCCAAGTGCAACAGTCGAAGAGGCACGAGAGTTACGATGCGTGCCCTCTCGTATGCGAAGAGTGGTGGATCGGGGGCGTTCGGGGGTGCGGAGAGGCGCGAGGTTGTTCGCCCATAGCGGAGCGAACCGGTGTGCGCGGCATGGAGTGTGTCAGCCCCAGCGGGTAAGACATCCCTAGTGGGAGGGGGCGACACGCAGGACAGGCCGTCTCACGTTCGCCATCGGCGTACTGATGGTGAGGGTAACTGCCTGGCCTGCGGGAACATCGTCTCGCACCATCGGGTTGGAGCAGATGTCGGCGTTCGGGGTCAGGAGGCCATCGACGGTGTCGGCAGTTGGAATGAGCGGTCCCCGCTTGCGGGACTAAGCTGCGGAAGGACAGGGAGGGGAAGTTCCCCCCACTGCCTGACCGCTCTGAGGAGCGATTAACGATGTTCGAGAGGTTCACCGACCGCGCGCGGCGGGTTGTCGTCCTGGCTCAGGAAGAAGCCCGGATGCTCAACCACAACTACATCGGCACCGAGCAC
>Ga0307514_10004360_pt1 | contig 13041 bp, 13 predicted proteins | sample 16_EM_MG_FD_203088 | JGI IMG/M metagenome (GOLD analysis project Ga0307514, IMG submission 203088) | Populus trichocarpa ectomycorrhiza microbial communities from riparian zone in the Pacific Northwest, United States - 16_EM | ecosystem: Host-associated > Plants > Roots > Unclassified | place... | reverse complement strand
GCCGCTGGAAGCAGAGAAACAGTCCCTCAAAAAATACGAAATCTCCACCAAAAACTCGCTGGGCTTGCACTCAATGTGACCGGCCACTGTGTCTCAATGATGAAAGGAATTGTTTTGTTGAGTTCCATCAGCTGTAAAGGGGTGGGGTGGGTGGTGGTGCAGGGAGAGGGGGTAGGGTGGTAGCTGGAGGGGGTGGATTTTGGAGGGGTAGCTGTGTTGACAAAGCCACACTTGATGTAATTTACAATTTGTTTAGATAGAAAGTTATATTTGCTACTAGAGAAGACTTTATTAAAAGGAGAGACTCTGGTGGTTTTTTTTGGGGTGTGGTCATGGTGGTTGCGTGGGCGGACCGTATGGTCCGGGAACCAGTTACGATCCAGGGGATAACTCTCCTTCTAGCTTGCCAGGTAGGTAAGCTATCCAATGAGACAATGACAAAGTGAAGAAGATACACTCCAATGTAAGGGTATCCGGTTACACAAAATGGTTTGGAGAGCACGCTGCCAGCGAGCGGGTGTGATTTTAGTACAGTTCCACTACTTGGTCATTCCACGCCTTGTGACCGCTACACAACGGTTGACAGCCCGCAATGTGAAATTGTTAAAACAGTTATAATAAATTGCAAGATGAGGGTTTGAAGCAATGTGGTGGACACATCTCGGACTTACTTCTTCACGCTAAGTATTTTCGCGGTGTTCCCGAGGTGCGCAGCTGGTCCAACTACAAGTTTAAAGAAAATTGCGTTTGGCAATAGCGAGCTGGTGATGTGCCACTGAACTGTAGGTGGTGCAGATGGTATTATTGACAGCCTGGAAGATAAGTACTTAGAAGTATATATCTGTACGGCGGTACTATGTACTTGAGTGAAGATGTCCGCAAAACGGTTGTCACATCACGTGTCAACTCATCTCACACGCTCCGTCCCACCATCACTACTTCGAAAACCGTGTGAACCTGGGTTTCTCTTCTCTCAAGGTTACTGGGCCGGTGCTCAATGACTAATGAACACCAATGATTCGAGAATTGTGAGAATCCAATCCCTGTCTCTGGATTCCGGCCTCGAGAGTCGAACAATCGTCTCGCTGGGTCGCTACGTATCTATCCATACATTCACCTGTCCAGTTCTTCTCAAGTCTAGCCACGACTTTGATAAAAGGGGCGGCACTGTTTGCTGCCGTTCTTACCGATGCCACCGTATACCGAGAGTAAGGGCTCGCTCATGCAACATGCATCGATATCACGGAGGTCCCGTCGGAAAGAGACCTTTATGACGGCTTTTGCGAACACGTCTGGTAGAATGATGGTTCGTTTATATTACAGTCGACATGGTCCATCGATATTATGATGCCTTGGAATAACCCCAGCCCTTCCACTTGCAAGTGCAGTTGTTCAAACCGAAGCTACCGGTAAGTGGCTAGCACTTAGCCACGAGCTCTTTGTGTCTGAATCTAGCGGTGGGATAAAAGATTTGTAAATAAACAGAGCGTGGGTGTTCAGTAATATCGTTGAGGTTGATAGCCTACACTGCCCTGCGTAGATCTCGCTGGTTGATAAACTGCTTCACCAATCGATAAGATCTTATCTAACGTGTCCGCAGTCAGTGCCACCCCTCCATGTCGGTGAAGAAGCCGAACCATGCTACCACGTGTTCACATCCCGTCTTATTGCCTGTTTATCTCTGCTTTAAATATTGCACCTTCTATATTCAAGTGCGTCTACCTTCATCTCGTTCTCCTTCTCAATCCTACCGCGTGGTCTTGATGGCTTGAAGTGGAGGCCGTATATATCTGGCTAGCTGGTGCCCTTTTTGTCTGGAAGATACACTGGTTGCAGTCTCTTGACCAATATATTTGTCGTTGTGACATTACATCGGAGTCAGTGCCAGGTTATGAAATCAATGCTGATACAACACCAGTCGTGCATTCTTCGCCGCCGTCGGAAGCCTAACTCACTCGTATCGCACATAGGCCAGTCCAGCCCAAATCGTGGGCCGTGGCTTCAGCTCTAAGGTGGTTATGCCAACTTCTGGTAACGAGTTCAGCATTTGGATTCAGCTGTTTGGATACTAACGAGCCTGAAAATGTCGCTGCTTGAGCATCGATAAAGAGGACTTGAATTATAGGGTAGTGTTGAGAATGTTTATCAACTTACAGCATCATCAGGATCACTTAGTGATCGAATATTGCAAGAGGGATGGAGAAGGCAGTTTGTATCTATGGCGGTCTATTGTGGCGGGTGTGAGCTAGCTGGATCCGCTGGGGTTAAAGGCTGCAGCGTATTTCTTAGGCGGTCTGGAGTGCTTGTAGAATGCCCGGAAAAAGGTACTTCGATGTGAGTGAGGATTCTGAGACCAAGAGTCCAGTTCTTCACACCGCGGGAGTTTGATGGTTTCGGAACCGGACATATCCCACATTAAGTAGTTACGATCGTATGGTACAACTTCCCAACATCTACTACTTGCCCTAGAAAGTTGGGGCTGACCGCCAGTAGTGGGCTATATCTCAGTGCCGCAGCTCTATTCTGAAGCTCTAGCACGCTTATGAATCAACTTGGAGGCTTTCATGAACCCCCGAGTTATGACTGCTCGTGCTTCTTATCTAGGTTTAGTTTACACTGACCTCCATCATTGTCAATATTATAATCTATCTACTATACTGAGATGGAGAGAAACCCTGATATACGGAGAGCCGTACCAATATTCGACCGCTATTTAAACTGCCCAATCTCCGGCCGCACTTGACAACCTCTAGCGACTTATCTTGCCTCCTTCTACCACCAGCACATACTTCCGCTGAGCTCACACTTCAGAGATCGAATGATGGGCTAGCATACCAACAGATGAGGTTGGAGCGTCACCAATTATCGGCAGGTTTGCTTCATAGTTAGCATTGTAAAGCGTCATTTCAGCCCGATCCACAGGCAAGATTGTTTGGCCATCTTGTCATCTGTGTGTATAAAATAGAGTACAGTAGTTCAATACTTGTCCTCTCCGTTTCATCTCCTTTTAGTCCCCATCACTCCCTTTCATCACTTATCCACACTTCACATCACTTTACCCCGGTTCATTCATCAGGGTCGTCATTTCACTCTGGTTTATAAATAAAACTGTTTGTTTTCATGTGGCCGCCCGGATCGTCTCGATTCTCGCCGTCATGTCAAGACGATGGGGTATAAAATTCATCGAATGACTCTAACCCTCTCAGTGTACTAAAATCGCGGACGGTTTTAAATAACTAAATCTACATTACCTACTGTTTTTGCGTGCAAGACTAAGTAACTCGACTGGAGTTCAGTGTTCCCGAGTTTAAGCGCGTAGCTACGTAGGCGTACGTGCTGACCGATCACACGCCTCTACCTCCTTTGTGCTACCAAATTGTACTATACGTAAAGCCCCTTACCGGCGGCATAGTGGTTCCCCTTTTACCAGGCAACCAGCGAAGGGTGAGAAATAAGTGCGGCTGAATACCGGTAGGATCCCCCTGCTTCTCGCTCAATTGACAAAATAATTGGCTATACGGGATGCCAAGGATATTTATACCCAATCCAGTATATGTGTACGGCAGGAGTATTCTAGATTTATCCACTCTCTAGTCCAGATATGGGAAGCTACTGTTGGATTTTATAATTAGTGATTGTGTTGGCTACGTATACTGACAAGATTTTGTAAAGGTTTGATGTATAACTGAAAAGTAGCAAAGGGGGAGGGATTTTAGTACCTGTCAGGGCTGACACGCGGAATCCCGGGTTCCGGGTTCATAGCCGTGCGGTTCGATAGAATAAACAAGTTGGGCATCGAGTACGTACTCCACTTCGTTCGTGAAACGTTTGTATCACTGAGCCTAGCCTTATGCACATGCGGGTAGTGTTTAAAAAAGTCTCACCGACTCCAGCGCTACCTGGGCGCTACATAAGGGGTAAAGCTATAACATAGCGAAGTTTTCCCACAATTTCTCCTCATCTCGAACCTGCACAATGGTCGGCATTCTCACGAACGGGTATGTTTCCAGGCCATATGTGCCATTTCCATCCGGCTAATCCTTTGCCAGAACCAAAAAGGAGGATCCTTTCGCCTCAGCCGTCTCCGAATTCATCGACTCCCTTACTCCCTCCGAAAAATCCATCTTCCAGGCGACCACCGCCGTTGACCACCTCCTTGCCGATGCCGCCCTTGCAAATGCAAACCATGAGGCAGCAAGCCGCTCTCGAGCACTGACGTCGCAGCTGCGGCCCCTTATGGAAGGGGTGTTGCAGTACGAGTCCGCACTCAATGTGTTCGCGGGTTCGAACAATGTGTTGGGTCCCATCTGGGGCTGTTTGCGGATAGTTCTCCATGTGAGTTCTCCTGCGTGAGAAGGGGGTGGTGCTGATGAGAGGTACATAGTTGGCGACCGAATTTGGTGACTACTTCGACAAGCTGGCAAATATGTTTGAACAAATTGGGTACAATCTGTCGCGGCTTCGACGGTACCCCCGGCTATACCCAGACAACGAGCAATTGATGAAGGCCCTGGTCGAGGTTTACAAGCACGTCATCAAGTTCTGTACCAAGGCGCGGGCGGTATTTACGGAGGGGAAGTCGAAGAAGGGTCGATGTAAGATATCTAAGTCTGATGCAATTCTCATGACCAAGCTGACGGGGGTGCGGAAAGTATTCGAGTCAACCGGGCTTCGTACGGCAATGAAGCTGCTATGGAAACCTTTTAAGCAGCAGTTTGGCGATACGCAGGACGGGATGGCATTTTACATTGATATCATCGAGCTGGAGGTTTCCGCGGCGGAGAAGGAAGAGGCACACAATGAGCGCGCAAAGGCTGAGAACGAGAGAGCACTACAAACAGTGCATCGGCAAAAGAATGAAAGACACCTGGAGGATGCGGAGAGATTCTTTGAAGGTAAGGACTAGTGGACAACACTTCCGGCTCTACGAAACACTGACAATCCGACATAGAGCATGGTGCTCGCAGGATGATAGATTGGTTGTCGCCAGCCAATGTTGAGGCCAACCATAGGGCTGCCACTACGGCCAAACAGGAAGGCACAGGGTCGTGGTTCCTGGAGAACCCAATATTTACAAAATGGCTAGATGATGGGGACCGGGGGCTTATGTGGCTATATGCTATCCCGTGAGTTTGCATTCTACTCTCAATATGTAGCAACTGACACTCGGACAGAGGAGCCGGAAAAACTGTGTTGGCTTCATCCATTATAAATCACCTTACTGCCACCCGCAAGAGCAGCGATGTGGGGGTCATCTACTTCTACTGCGACTACAAAGAACCACAGCAACAATGCCCAACAAGGATTCTGGCGACATTACTTGCCATGTTGTCTACACAGAACAAGGCGGCGTTTATGGAAACCCAATCATACTTCCAAAAGCAGTTCAAAGACAATCCGGCATATCAAATAAGCTACGATGAGCTTCGAAATGTCTTCCCGATTGTTGCAAGGCGATTCCGTCAGGTGCTCGTGGTCATTGATGCACTTGACGAAAGTGCTAGCGATCGGGCATGTTTCATTAAAACCCTTCTTGAGCTCAGCGATGAGGATTCGGGATGTATCAAAACACTGGTAACTAGTAGGAACGTTTACGATATTGCAGATGCATTTCGAGGACTGCCAACGGTGTGCATCGGCAAGAACGATATCGCAGCCGATATCGAGAACTACATCACTGCCCAGATCAAAGACCGGATCGAGGACCGGAAATTAAAGCTACGAGATGCAAGTCTTGAGCAAGAGATCATCTCAGTTCTACAGCATAAGGCCGAAGGAATGTGAGTTATCCAATCAAAGCTCTTGAAGGCCGAGTGAGTGAAACTGATGTCTACTCTCAGGTTCCAATGGGTTAAGTGCCAAATTCAATATCTCTGCAGTATGCGAAGCGACAAAGCTATACGAGCGGCACTACTCAAGCTTCCCAAAGATCTGGATGACACATACTTCCGTATCCTCGAACATGTGAAATCGCTACCAGATGACGAAAGCATCTCCAATGTCCAAAAGGTTTTGCGTTGGCTTGTACACGGCAACAAAAGCCTCACCCTCCCTGAGATTGCCGAAGCCATATCCATCGATCTTGAAGACAAAGAATCATGTGAGCGCATGGACTTTAGCGCTGTGATGACTGAACCCGAGGATGTTTTGGAGTATTGTGGCAGCCTTGTTACGGTTACTGATGATATGACCGTGTCGCTCGCGCACTATTCGGTCAAGGAGTTTTTGGTCTCGGATCGAGTCAAGGATGCCATGGTTGGATTCTATATGGGAGGGCCGGAGGTCTCTATTGAGCTGGCAACGACATGCCTGACGTATCTGTGTTTCGAAGACTTTGAACAAGTGCCCGAAAGTGATGAGGAACTGGAAGAAAAGCTGGAGGAATACAAATTCCTAAGATATGCTGCGCATTCGTGGGCTGAGCATTCCGCTGAGTGCAAGGACAAGAATGACCCCAGTGTTCAGGAACTGACTCTAAAACTACTTACTCTCGGCAACGGGAACTTTGAGTTTTGGAGGATGGTGTACCACTATCGCGGAAAGCAGAGGAGAAGGGACGATGTTCACGAAGAACCACTCTATTTTGCATCGTTGTTTGGCTTATGTGGAACAGTGCAGGCCTTGATTGACAATGATGAAGCGACTTTGAAGGGTGGTGAACTCCAAGCCGCTGCATCCGAGGTACATTCCTCCCTGGCTGGCTCACTTTCGAGACTGACATTCAATAGGGACATGCAGAGATTGTGAAGGTATTGCTTAAGTTCTGTGACCCTGAAGAAGAAGAGGAAGAGATTGCACGTTCGCTCTATTTCGCCGCTTTTAAAGGACATGACAAAGTGGTAGCGTTGCTTCTGAATAAAGGCGCCAACACAGAGTTCAAAGGCAGACGTGGCACGCCGCTTCAAGTAGCTGCTTTTGGTGCGCCCTCCTCCACACTAGATCCGTAGCACTAATTGGCTAACGTTATCACGAACAGAGGGAAGGCTAAAGGTTGTGGAATTGTTGCTAAGGAATGGTGCAAATCTCAAAGCCAAACATGAGCGATTCGGAACTCCTCTCCATACCGCGTCAGAAAAGGGTAGCTATCTTCTCATCCTCGAGACCCCGACCAAGTGTTAATGTATCCCCGTCTAGGACACGAAAAGATCGTACGAGAATTGCTCCGAAAAGGTGCTGACCCTAATCGGCGTGGCGGATGGTATTGCTATCCTCTGCAGTCGGCAATAGTAGCGCAGAGCGAAGCGATCGTGAAGCTACTCCTAAATAGCGGTGCCGAGGTTAATGCAACGGGTGGGAGACACCAACACGCACTTATTGCGGCCGCAGACCTCGGTAAGTCCAATATTGTATCTAGCGTGGTTTCCATGATACTGAACTTTCTCCTAGGGAATCTAAAGTTGGTAAAACTCTTGATCGAACGGGGAGCCGAAGTCAATGACCACAACGAAAAAGGAGCGGATGCTTTACATGCTGCATGCTGCGGTGGATATCTCGACGTCGTCGAACTGCTGATCGAGAACGGCGCCGATGTGAATGCCAGAGGTGGTAAATGCCGCAACGCCCTCAACGCAGCTAGCACACATGGCCATCCAGCTATTGTGGAAAAGTTGTTAGAGGCAGGCGCAGATTTGCACTTCCGTGATTCCAACTACGGTGATGCTCTCCAGGCAGCTGCTAGAAGAGGTCACAACGAAGTGATCAAAGTATTGCACAAAGCTGGTGCGAAGCTTAATAATCGTGGCAGCGCTAAGCATGGAACGGCTATTGTTTGTGCAGCTTTCAATGGACACGTCGAGACAATCCGCCTGCTTTTTGAATTAGGCCTTAGGAAAGGGTCTAAACGCGAAAACAACAAAGCATTAGTAACTGCTGTTTATCGGCGACACACGGAAGTCATACGAACACTGGTGGAGTTTGGAGCTAATATCAATGGAGCCATTCAAACACGGATCCATGAGGACTTGTGTACTCCTCTTCAAGTTGCAGCTCTCGAAGGTAAAACCGTTTGAATCCTAGTTGGCAATATGTTCTGATTCTTTGGCGGAACAGGTGATGAGGAGACCGTGCGCCTTCTGTTGAGTCTCGGGGCTGATGTCAATGTAATTGCCGGTGTGTACGGTTCAGCATTATCGGCTGCCATTGTTTCGGAAGAACGTAGTGCCGGTGAAGTTGTTGATATCCTACTGGAATCAGGCGCCAATGTGAATGCAATTGGGTGCCAACAGTACGGAACGCCATTGACCGCCGCAGTCCGCCTGGAACGCAAAGCCATCGCCTATAAGCTACTGCGGCGTGGTGCCAATCCCAACCTTATTGTGCCAGAAAGGATTAATGCAGTCGAGCATGCTGTTGCAATCGCAGGACATACTGGTGACGAAGAACTTTTGGACATGCTACTCGAGTACGAAGCGGATATCAATATTTTCCACGAGGTTTCATTTGACTATGATTCGACTCCACTCCAGTCAGTTTGCGGATATGGAAATAAAATGCTGGTCAGAAAACTCATTCTAAAGCATAAAGCGAACATCTGCATAGGACGTGAGTGTCGGCGTCTTGGAAGGTCACACCAGGTGTCAGCACTGGTTAGGGCATGTGTCAACGGACACATAGATGTTGCCCAAATATTAATCGGCTTTGGTGCTGATGTAAATGTCCGAGGAGGGTGCTACGGCACACCGCTGCAAGCGACTATAGCTATGTACGCACCCCGTCTTGCACCTGAGTTAGAGTTAGTCGTTAACCAGCACTAGATTTCAAGGCGAGAATGACATATTTGATGTCCTCAACGTAAGTCATCTTTACCATCTAACTAACTAAGCAAATATTAACAAGGCAACAGTTTCTCATCGATCATGGAGCTGATGTCAATGCTGAGACGGGACTCGATGGTAGCCCCCTAATCGCAGCAGTCGCACAAGGCCGCGAAGACATTGTACGGTTTTTAGTCAAAAAAGGTGCCAACATCAATGCCGTTACAAGAGGCCGCCACGGATTCGCTCTGCAAGAAGCTGCCGTGAAAGACAATACTTCCATGCTGCGCCTACTGCTCAGTCTCGGTGCCGACTCTAATCTTACTGGTGGTTTGTACCATACGGCTCTCCAAGCTGCCTGCCTTCAACCGAAAGATGACGATGATGATAATGAACCCGCCCGAGGCGAAGAGAACGATTGGGAAGATGATAAAACTGACGACGGAGTTAATCGTGACGATGACAGTGAGGATGAAGCTGTTGACAGCAGTAACGACGATGAAAAAGGCGGGAGCACCGCGGAAGAAGATGCCGCTGAAGAAAATGAGAAAGATGAAGACCAAGACGATGGCAAGAGCGCCTATGAAATATTAGTGGAAGCGGGGGCAGATGTCAACGCCAACGGCGGGAAGTTTGGAACAGCGCTCCAAACGGCTCACTCGTATGTGTCTTCTACCACGAAGCCCTACAATAAGCTCTATTGTCTAGTATAGATTACTAACCTTGACATTCCAGATGGGGTGCTTACGACGTTTTGTCATACCTGTTAGACCACGGTGCGTCGAGGAACCTCGCCGGCGGAAATCACCACACAGCTCTCGGTGGAGCACTCGCAGGTTCTTGTAACGGCATTCTATCAGTGTACTGGACGCGATATGCCCTACAAGAAGATGCCAACCTAGACTTCGCAAATATCCCCGGGGGACAACATGGCCCACCTCTGCACCATGCCATTCAAGACTGGACTGAGCGATCGGCCTTTTGTTATAATCTAATCAATCAGATGAAAGCCGACATCAACCTCAATGACAAGACATGGGGAACTCCACTGATCGTTGCCTGCAGTGTTGCTAATCGCGACCCGGAGGTGATGGAAGAAGAGGGTCTGACAGGTCTGATACAATTCATACATGAGTTGGTTGATAGAGGAGCGGATGTCAATGCTCGTGGTGGCAACTATGGCAATGCGCTGCAGGCTTGTGTCAACGGGCCGCTAGAATTGGCAACTTATCTCCTTGAGAAGGGATGCGATGTCAACGCGATTGGTGGCGCCTCAGGCTTGAGTTCACCACTCTCTAGGGCAGCCCTTATGGGGGAAACGGACATGGTGCGCCTGTTCCTCGAACATGACGCCAATCCTAACATCGGAGGGGGCAAATGGGGGTTTGCGCTTCACGCCGCTGCCAACGAAGGGCATATCGATATCGCAGAATTACTGGTCAAACACGGCGCCAATGTAAACCTCCGACACAAACGATATGGATCTCCACTGGCAGCAGCAATGGCGGACCCGCGACATTTCAACCCGGCTCTTATTGACTTTCTTCTGGAGAATGGCGCAGACGTTGATACGCAAGGTGGACGATTTGGTTGTCCTTTAACTGCTGCCGCACTTGGTGGATACGATGATGTCGCGGCGAAGTTAGTCGCAAAAGGCGCAAACGTCAACCAAAAAGGCGGACGTTTTGGATATCCTCTCCAGGCAGCGGCTGTGAAGGGCTCAGTCAAGACGGTTTCCTTGCTCCTCGAGAATGGGGCGGACATCAATGCTGTCGGAGGTAGTTATGGCACTGCCTTGGTCGCCGCAGTAGCCAATGGTCGTGAGGCTGTAGCACAACTTCTGATCGATCATGGTGTCAGCAAATCGGATGCGGGAGATTGGTGGAGGAATATGCGGATCCACAAGCGGAAGCGCCACGCAGAGTTAGCAAAGCGATTTCTTGATATCGACAAATTTTATTTTGAGACATTCATTTCTTTACAGAATGGTTTATCGGTTGCATCGGATATGTAAAAGGTAGTCAAAGAGCATGAAAAAGGATTGGGTAGGGTTTATTAGATAGATTTTTGCAAAAATAGAATATTAATATTTCGGACTTGTTTGATCCCAAACCTCGACATCTACTGCTCCAACTTCACTCCCACTCCCGTCCAATACCGACACCTCTCCCTCTGTTGTTTTGGAACCCTCTCCATCTCCGTAGCATTAGTCTGCATTCGCAACCTTCTCCGTCCCACTTCAAATCCCTCCCAGTTCGGTGCTTCTCGGTACTTCAGCGTATTCGGGTTCAATGTTCTCACGAAAGAGATGAAATAGTGCATAACTACTGGCACAATTGGTGCGTTATACGTCTTATACCCCTTGCCATCGCCATACAAAATCCCAACATTTCCCAATCCAAATACCGCTGGGATTATCCATGTATGAGGGACTCCCAGGCCAGCAGCCAAATTCGCGGCATCCAGAACATTGTAGCGATAGTTCCACGACTTCAGGTGTCTAGCGAGGACTTCAGAGACATACAGTCCGGGGCAGATAAAGGTACACTCTCCATAAGCAGCTGAGGCGGAGGGGAAATACGCACTGTGTTTAGGAACGGGCGGCATAAGTGGGTACAGTTTATTGATAACCTTGGCGTCCTTACCTGAAAGCTTTGGATAGTTATTTTTCATGAACTCGGTCACTTCGGTTGGAGAAGTAGCGTTGGGGGCCAGTACGGACCCCTCATCCGTTTCATCTCCCCAGATTGTGGGAACTTTGATGAACTTCCCTTGCGCGAATAGACGGTATGGATAGTCTTGTAGAAAGTCTCCATCGACAGTGGGTGTGAAGTACCAGAATGGCTGGCTGCTGCGACCAGGATAAGGCGTTCCATGGTTGGCAATTTGCAGAGTACCGGTATCTTTGGAACGCAGACATCGGAGCTGGTCCGCCGCATTACCGCATCCAGCCGCAATAGAAAATCGATCAAACTGCCATTCCAGGTCTTCAACTTTGGGTTGTGTGGGGAAGAAAGGCGAACTTCCAATGCCGCCATGAAAAAGCCCATCGTTTCGACCACCATAGGCAATGAGGAGCAATGCAACAGACCCCGCGCCAGCAGATGGTCCGTGTATAACCACTTGTTTCGGGTCTCCTCCAAACTTGAGAGGGTTAGTACAGATCCTACCTTATCAACAGGCACAACTCACAAGATGGATATACTTTTGCACCCATAGGAGTGCCTTCCTCATATCCAGCATTCCTGCGTTCAAATCCCCATCTTTCCTAACCTTCTCGCTCGCCAGAAATCCGTATGCTCCCACCCGATAGTTAATGTTTACAAACACGATGTTATCCCCGGATTGGTGGATAACTTCCGTCCCATTATAGTTTGGATTGGAATTGATTTTATATCCCCCCCCCTGGATAAAAAACCACACTGGTAGTTTCGAATCCTTGGTGGCACTGGACGGCGTGAAGACGTTTATGAATAAACAATCTTCAGATTCTGTAAGGCTTGGGTCCACAGAGGCGGTAGGGTTTTCGCTCAAGCATATCGGACCGAACTGTATAATCCATGTCAGTTATATCTTGTAAACGGTGAACTAGGTATGGTACTGAAGTAGCGTCTTGTAAGCCCGACGTTTTCTCCGGATCTGCGGGAGCTCGAAACCGTAGATTGCCAACGGGTGCCGCGGCATACCTGATACCCAGGTACTGGTTTACTCCAACGTCAAGAGTGGTTCCCTGGTATCGAGAATAACCCAAGTCTACTGTTGCAGGTATCGAGGCAGCTCTCGCTGCAAATAGCAAAACCGAAAGCATCTGGAGAGCCAACATCGCATGGCCAACAAAGCCATCCAAGATTCGGATCTGCTCTTTTATACTAAACATGTCTTAATCAGAGCCATCCACCCTTCGCGGCATATCACCTGAGGGTGTACGTTAAAATGCTGCATTCACTCGTATATGCGTCGTGTTTTTTTTTTGTTGTAATCATACTGCATTCACTCTATCTAGAGTATGGCAGAGCCTACTTCCCCTCTCCCTACAGATGGCCGGCTAGATAGGGGAGACCCCTGTATATGTCGTGTATCAGTACTGTGCGCCGAATGCCATATACAGGGTAGCAATATTTTTGTTTGTTTGTAGTCATTTTGTATTCAGCCGCTTACGGCTATGACATACATGTTCCTAAACCATCCTCCTCACTCCAATGAAAACCAGACGGAAAACAAAGTAAAGTTGTGAGACCCCACCCATTACCCTTATTCCCTTATTCACACTTTTTCAACTTCAACTTCA
>Ga0307514_10004359_pt1 | contig 13043 bp, 7 predicted proteins | sample 16_EM_MG_FD_203088 | JGI IMG/M metagenome (GOLD analysis project Ga0307514, IMG submission 203088) | Populus trichocarpa ectomycorrhiza microbial communities from riparian zone in the Pacific Northwest, United States - 16_EM | ecosystem: Host-associated > Plants > Roots > Unclassified | place... | reverse complement strand
TGTCGGTATGCGGTACTTTGCCTTCTTGAGCATAATTCCATACTTTGCCGGCATTGACAGCTCTGAACACGCTAGTCAATTTCTCGAAATAATACGGTATACGGTATGGCATGTGCAGTATTCCATGCATATGTGTATAGTTGTATACCCAACTCAGCCACCCGACAAAATTCAATGCCACCACAACCACGCATACCAAAGACACCAAGATGAGAGTTGACGCCCTAATAACCGGGCTCGGGTTGCTGGACTGTGACAAGCAAATTTGTCATGGGGTAAAATTCAAGACCTAATGGGGGTTCCAAAATCAACTGCTTGGTGTATGGTAGAAAAGGAGAATTTGCAACCTGAGGGTCTTCCATGCCATAAACCACGCAAGACCACGGAGCGGCAAGGTGGGGTAATACTTTTCGGTATTAAGGGAGATCCCTGACAGGCCTATAAGGAGCTACAACGAGATATTGCCTCCAATATATCGATCTCAATAATCCAGCAGCGTCTGCAAGAGCCAAATATTTGCAAGTGGATTGCAGCTGAATGGCCATCACCGCCCTGCAGGTGGGCACTAGATTATAAGGATTGGATGGTTGCATAATAGAAAAGGGTTGTTTGGAGTGATGAATATAATGTATACAAGGATAGTGGGGATGGGTGTTCAGAACTCCGTACTAAAAGATAAGATTCAAGGGAAGTGACCATCTAAATCTGTTAGCCAGATGGTATGGGAAGGTTTCGAAATATCCCCTCATGGGGTTTTGATAGGTGATCCAGTGTCAAAGAAGGGGGTTTATCAAGGCGAACCTATGAGGGGGTGTTGTGAGCAGAACTACTGGACCTTCTAATTACTGAGACCTATTTATGCAAGGCAATGTTGGTATCTATAGATATACACCACTACAAAAATGACTTACTGAGATGTGATATAAGCTTATAAAATGGCCTCCATTCACCGGATTTGAACATGCTTGGGTTAGGCTTAAAGAACTCCTTTATAAAATCCCTGAGGTTGCTACAATGACAGCTGGCGCTCCAGCAGGTAAAAGGACCATTGGAGCAGCCCTTGCCATGTATTGGGAGGAGATATCAGATGTGTATTTGACCAGCTGGGTGAGAGTATGCCTCATAGGGTTCAAGCGGCCGTTGAGGCAGGTGGATGGTATACCAAGTATTAGGCCCTTTGCTTTAATTTTTTTTTTTAATCCTAAGTAGACTATTATCAACTAGATATCCTATTGTATAAACCCCTGAATCCCAATGTCTATAGCTAGCATGGTTGTGTGAATCAATCGGATCGACCAGGCGAAAAGTGTACATGTATGACCTGGCATTGCTAAATGTGGAGGTTCCTGGTCTAAATACAGTACCCTGGTCGCTGCTACCGATTGGCTAGTAATCGAGTCCCAAGTCAACCAATCAGGTCGGCGATATCCCCATCCGAGCTTGCCGGAGTGAAGGTTGGTATTTCTCAATTTATTCGTGTGTACGCCGTGGGGTTGTAGGTATGAACCCCCATAGGCGGCTGAAGAGGGCTGAGGTGTTCGTGCTACCAGACTACCTGCAGCTAGCGGTGTATCATTGATGACCTGTACAGGAGCAAGCAGTTGATCACGGGATTACCAGAATAAACTAGGATCTTGATAATGAGCTGCTCATGATCGACGATATCAAGTACCAAGTAGATCTAGTATAGTATAATTCTGAGAACCCATATATATATAAGTAGTAGCACCCACTCATGCAATTAAGCCCGAGGTCTCTCTTGCATACATGTGTGTACTCGAGTACTTACGTTTCTACACCAATAGCGGTCACATCTTCGTTCGAAATAACCGTGAGAGGGTCAGGGATCAGTGGGGCCGACGATAGCCAGAATACCTTATATACATATTAATTCCAAACCACAACCCACAACGTTTCCGTATGAGTTGATGACCCAGCAATCATCTGCCATGATTTTTAGGACAAGATTTTATGATAGGGCTTTTCTGATTCTACTATAGCGCTGGGTCAAATAGACCTATACATCTATGATACTAAGTACTGTAAGTGAGACCTATGGCATAGGTAGTAGTATTTTGTCAGGTATCATAGTCCCGCAGAGCCCCCAAGGTCTTGTTCTACCAATCCTCGTGCTCCCATGAATTACCACACCCTGCATGCTGCTTAGCTCGTGACCCATGCCGCTGTACATCCATCACAATCCCCGTTTCTATATAGGCCAGTTTATGAGCAATTGGTAATCCATTGGAGCATCGAGTATAAGACCGCAGATACCTAACATCCCGGTCGCCTTCTCAGATTTAGGCCAAGCCCCAAACTCAGCAATACCATATCTAGGTCCGGGCTAGTTAGGGAACAGACTTCCTATTGAGGGAATACAGCAAGAAATCACCCCAGATATAGTGAGATTTTGTAAGACCTCAAGCCAGAACTCTTCCCCTAGGCCTATCAGGTTGTAACTAGGTGAAGTTGTGAGGATGTCAGCAGACGGTTATGGTATATCAACCTGAATAGGTGGTCTCTGCGAAATAACATCCCCTGTCAGTTTTTTATGCAGAGGCTCTCAACGAAAGGTTGCATGATGTACATGCCACCTCTGAGTTTACCCACCCGCACGCGGGTAGGTCGTCTTCCCCACACGTGCATGCCGTTGGACGGTCCGGGTAAACCTACTCTATGCGAAAGCCCTCTATCCCAATGCTCCATCAATAAAGTACTCGATGATTACAGTATCTCCCCCACATGCACATTGTAGTTATTACAGACAACCAATTGTTCAATAATGACAGTAAGATTCTGGTGTGAAGCGTGCATGCACCGAGTGGTAATTCATGGGTCCACCGAGTAATCACTCTGCAGCTGCATTGCGGCACTGTACAACTATGTGCAGCCCAACATCTGGGCTGACGATGTTTGGTTAAGAGGACGGTTGGGTCATAATGCTCCATTAGAAACCCCAACACTCCTTCCATCAAAATTGAAGAGGTAAGGAACATTGTAATACCAGTTTGTGGAATAAAACAAACGAGGCCATGATCATATGAACCGAACTGGTGCAAAATCAAAATTCCCTTGAGTTGTGTTATTGCTCACTCGGCCTATCCCATGCCTAGTTCAATGATTTAATCCTAGTCAATCATGGCCAGTAATCGCCCATTCTATGCGCCTAGCTATTTAAGAAATAGCTAATACCTCAAATAATAAGATATGAGAGAAATTTAAGGGCCCGCTGAAATGCACGAAATAGAAGGAACAGGCAAGGGAATAGGGCCATCGCAGAAGATGCCCCATGTACAGCTACTAACAATCTCAAGCTGAAGACCAAACTCAAATTGGTATTTAGTTGATTCCAATATCCCCAGCAAACACTCTTTCCATGGTGCATGGTCTCGCATTCTGTGCCAGGCTGGAAAGCTTGGAGCACAATGGCCCCCATAAAGCATCAGCTGAATAGCAAAATGTTCCTCCAATCATATTTTTATTTTTCGAGCTGAGCTTCCCCATTTCATCCACAAGCTTATTGACCCTGGAGGCTTCCTTCACCATTGCAAGCCGGGCCATTTCTTTCCATGTTTCAAGCTCAATCTCCACCTCTTGGCCTTCAATCCAAACCTTTTGATTTCCGGTCATCTGCTCAATAGATTCAAGTGCCTTGGTGTAAAATATGCAAAGCATGGGAAGAAGTGTACCGAGAAACATATCGGAAATGCATTCTACATCATTAGTGTAAATGTTTCTTGCTCCATCACTCTGGCACGTTTGACAGGATAAAGAATACGTCGCGGTAGCAATCGCAGATCGAGACGTGGAGATTGCAGGCTGAAAAGGAATGGGTGACTTGGTGAGGTGCGCTTTGAGCAATGTTAGAGATATCAGAAAATTACAGATGCAACCGCAATGAGGCAGTGTATTTATGCCCACAGGCGTACCGTTCAAATTCGCTGCTGTGAGTGAATTGCCTGCTATGGAAACAGGTGGCGCTGGGGGTATAGGGAGGGAATATCCTAGAATGTGGCTGGGACTTATAAACTCAGGGGAGGGATAGTCGAAGCTGGCGGATCCATCTGGAGAGTTAGAAAAGATATGTAATGTTGGAACGTGTATATGTTGAGGATGCATTTGGGGTGTATGCGGTGTAACAAGGTGGTTTGGTATAGGCGCAGCTGGAGCTGGCGCAAGAGTATTCTCGAAATCATACACATGGCGATCTAGGGAGCAATTGCGTGTGGTATCCTCTCTGTCTGGCCAATTGAGATCATACACTAGAGAGTTGTGGGTTCCCAGGCTGTGCATTTGTGTTTCGAGCATCGAAAACCTGGTGCCACCTTGTCAGCTAATCTGCGCAGTCTCATCTAGCACAGGTCGACTCACAACTGTACCCATTCTGACCCCAGACCCTGCTCTTCGGATTGATGATAATGCATTGTTCTAAGGTGAGGTACAGGCTCAGGAGTAATATAGGGATGTTCCAAGCATGTTGGGTGCCGTTCTGGTATTTTAGGGCTCCGTGGCTTCAATTTCCGCGGCCGTCCCATACGCTTTTGTGGGGAATATGCGCATGTCGCCTGGTCTTTCTTGCAACGGTCACATTGCGGTCGGTGGCCTGAGCACCTTAGTTTTCTTCCTCCTATGCACCGCAATTCGTCAGCTTATTAAAATATTAAATATCGAGAAATGGCCACTCACTGCACTCTTCACAAGCAGCATGCATTTTCACCGTCGGCTCCATTGCCATAAATATAGTTGGGGCAAGTGCAGCGTGATAGAGTTGGCTCGTGACTAGTGAAGTAAAGGTGACAATAGTAGCCCTAATATAATCAAGAAAGTCGAGAACTCAGTGAGTGGAGTCGTGGAAGTCCAGTAGCTATAGTCCCGTACTGTCTATGACATGGGCGACCCCCGACTCTTAAGGAGAGGCGGGGATGCGAGTTCTTCAAGGGTAAGTACTCAGAATCTTCTGGGTGCTTGGCCCAATAAAATCGCTTCGAATGACCAGGGTAGAAGCAGGTGTACCTACGATACCGATGCTGAATCATAATATCTCCTGGGGGTGCCTTGATTTGTGGGTGTGAACCGTATTAAATGGACAATTTAGTGAATCAGGGGAAATACATACATGCCGAGGGTACAAAATAAGAGTAATGGATCTAAGCATTCAAACGTCAGTGACAAGCAGCCAACGAGACAGCCAGAAGGCTAAACAGTAATGTACTGGTATTATGTGCTGCCATCAGCAACCTACCAACACGACATTAATGTTATTGCATATGCCACTCAATGGCAGTGCAAGGTGCAAGCCAGTGGGAGCCCTGCTCCTGTTCAAAAGGAACCATCTGTCAGCCACAAACCCAGATGTAGTCCCTAACCAGACTAGATGTTGTCAGCGGTCTCGTTACCTACTCTAAATATAGTTGCACCTGAATGATGTTTGGCTTGCACTAAAGGGTTAGAGTGGGACAACTCACACACAAGAGATGCAGATTGACATTCAACCTAGAATTCTGCTCACCTTAGCTTTCTCAGTGGGAGGTTTGTATATATGATATACACATCGAAAAAGTCTGCAATACTGTAGATAGCGTTCTCCTGGGCAAGTTTTTATGCCCCACACCCCCCAAGTATAGCTCTCGAGAAGGTAGGAAGAATGTACTCCGTATGGGTTGATTCAATTCATGTAGGGTGTAGTACTCTAAAGTGAAAAACATGGTATATCAGGGAACGCATGCACTGACCTGGACTGCAAAATCGGAAAAGAGCCGCATTCCTCTCCTGACTCAGAATGAATGACTGCTGACATGCATGAACTTTATTCTGTCGTTTTGGTGATTGGGATCCAGGTTTGTTTGCTGAATAAAAAGTGCCCCAACCCCATCCAGAGTACGGAGTATATGCATCGGCATAAGACAAAAAGCGATGGAGAGCTAAGGTACTCGAGAGCAGAGACAGACCCCTGCCACAGCTGGGGTACCGGTAAGAGGCTAGCCGGTGGCGTGAGCATAGCAAGTTGGCCATTGTGGCGCCGAGGTTATCCGAGTGTCTTCTAGATGCAACTAGATGTCACTGGATTATCGGCTCAACAAAGTAACTGCCATGGCAGATATAAATACCTTTCAGACAGTGATAGCGATAAAAGATCGTCACCGTAACACCATTGCGATTACAACTTGTGGTCTGGACCTACTGTCCTTACGCCAGGTCTTCAGTATCCAGATTGGCTACATAGTAAGCATCACCAATTGATCTTTGCAAAAGAAACCTACTCACAGGTTGGATCTTCAGCTCGCTTCAGAGATAGTCAGAAATGTTGCATTCTACAATTACTAAATCACAAGCACGAACACCATTGTCCAAGCAGCTCTATGCTTTTTGGCAAGCCTACAGCCGTCGGGCTGCATATAGCCCTGCGAGAGCAGTATGTTTGAGGCATGCTCCTGCACTATCAGTCCCGACTTCAGCCCCAAGCTTCGCCCCATCACGACATTATTCCCAATCAGGTGGGGCATGGGGGTGGGGGCCAGGTGGGCCGCGAGGTCCGTTCCCCCCAGGTGGAACACATACAATGGATATGTCAGGTGAGTAGAAAATTTCCCACCACCTCATAGCCTAAGGCTCCCTTCGGGGGAAAGGCGTATAGACTTCCCCCCCCCAAAAAGACAATTTCCCAGTGTATATACGAGCAGTGAACTATATTATTAACACTCCTTTATGCAGGTGGGGAACAAAAATCCGCCTTAGAAAAATATGGAACGGACCTCACTGCAAAGGCAAAAGAAGGAAAACTTGACCCAGTCATTGGTCGCAATGAAGAGATCAAACGCACGATCCAAATATTATCCCGACGCACCAAGAACAATCCTGTCTTAATTGGAAGTGCAGGTACCGGTAAAACGGCTATCTTGGGAGGGATTGCCCAAAGGATTGTAGCAGGGGATGTTCCAGAGTCTGTGAAGAAGAAGAGGGTAATAGCTTTGGACCTAGGCTCCCTAATTGCAGGTGCAAAATTCCGTGGAGACTTTGAGGAACGGCTGAAGGTAGGTGCCTGCGCCTACGAATAAATTTTTGCAAAATTGTGGCTGACATTGAGGAATACAATATCTAGTCTGTTCTCAAAGAAGTGGAAGAGGCACACGGCGAAATAATACTATTCATCGACGAGCTGCACACGCTCCTTGGTTTAGGCAAAACCGAAGGTTCCATAGACGCCTCAAACCTGCTCAAACCTGCATTAAGCGGTGGGGAGCTTCAATGCTGTGGAGCAACCACATTAAGTGAATACCGGCAGATTGAAAAGGACACTGCTCTCGCACGAAGATTCCAGCCAATCATTGTCTCAGAGCCAACCGTTCAAGATACGATAAGCATACTACGGGGTATCCGCGACAAATACGAAGTTCATCACGGTGTCCGAATCAAAGATGGTGCACTCGTAGCGGCTGCTATATACAGCAATAGGTACATCACCGACCGGTTCCTCCCAGACAAGGCAATCGACTTGGTGGACGAAGCGGCCTCCGCACTCCGCCTACAGCAGGAATCAAAACCAGATGCTATTCAGGCACTCGACAAAGATATTATCACAATCCAAATCGAGCTTGAATCGCTTAGGAAGGAGTCAGACGTGGCATCCCAAGAGCGCCGGGAGAAACTCGAGGAAGCCCTCAAGAAAAAGCAAGCAGAGGTTGCCAGGTTGACCAAAGTATGGGAAAAGGAGCGTTCTCAGATTGATGAAATTAAAAATACAAAGAAAGAACTTGATTTAGCTCGCTACGAGCTAGAACTGGCTCGTCGCACAGGTGACTTCGAAAAGGCCAGCAAACTTCAATATTCAACAATCCCCGCACTGGAGGCTAAACTGCCAAAAGACGGAGAAGCTGAGCCTAAGGGAATGTTGGTGCATGATGCTGTCGATTCAGAGGATATCGCACGAGTGGTTTCTAGATCCACGGGCATTCCGGTGAACAAGCTGATGACTGGCGAGGTGGAAAAATTGATACATATGGAAGACGAGATACGAAAGCATGTCCGTGGCCAAGATGAAGCTATCAAAGCAGTCGCGGATGCAGTCAGGCTACAGCGAGCGGGGCTCACCTCAACGGCAAGGCCCATGGCCAACTTCATGTTCTTGGGGCCTACTGGGGTCGGGAAAACCGAGCTCTGTAAACAGCTTGCGTCTTTCCTCTTCTCGAGCGAGTCTGCTGTCATTCGCTTTGACATGTCCGAGTTCCAAGAGAAACATACCGTCTCCCGCCTTATCGGTGCTCCGGCCGGCTATGTTGGCTACGAAGAAGCAGGGCAACTTACCGAGGCCGTCCGCCGCAGACCATATGCTGTTCTTCTCTTTGACGAGTTTGAGAAAGCACACAAAGACATTTCCTCCTTACTTCTACAAGTGCTTGATGAAGGTTTCCTTACCGATGCTCAAGGGCGCAAAGTCGATTTCCGCAACACCTTAATTGTGCTCACATCCAACCTTGGCCAGGACATACTCATCAGTGAAGAAAAAGTAGATGTAGAGGGTACCATTAGCCCCAAGACTAAAGCGGCAGTCATGGAAATCGTGCAAATGGCATATCCCCCAGAGTTTCTGAATCGTATTGATGAATTTATTATTTTCCAGAGACTTAGTAAAGCTGCGATCAGGGATATCGTCGACATCAGGCTAACGGAAATTCAAGAGAGGTTAGATGACCGGAGAATCACGCTCCTAGTCCCGGAAGAGGCGAGGATGTGGTTGGCTGCAAATGGGTATGACCTAAGATATGGAGCTAGGCCATTGCAAAGGTTGATCAGCAAGTCGTTGTTGAACCCACTCGCCATGAGCATCATCAAGGGAGAGATACGAAGTGGGGAGACTGCGAAGGTGAAGATAGCAGAAGATGGTCAGGGATTGGAGGTGGAGGCGAATCATGAAGCAATTCCTGAGGACGAGGCGAAGAAGCAGGAAGTCCTGGATGATGGAGAGATTGTAGATAGAATGGAGTAAACGATATGGAGCCTGAGATTCTCTATTCTGCTTATACACACGGGTAGCTGCGTGGGATGTGAGATGAAGTTGTAATCAATGTCCATTTCATCCCTGGGTTCTCACTAGGCATTTAAAGCATATATGGGTAGTATTAGCATTTGTGGGTGACATTGTTATTTTATGCGAATATATGTTGAAGTACTGGGACCTAATTACTACCAGTAGGTACTGTTGTGAAAACCAGAGCTCTTTCTCACAGGAGAGGATAGGTACTGGTGAGTATCACCACACATGCGGGTAATCACCTCGACCTGTCTTGTTTAAGTTGTCGGTTCAGGGTAATAACTGCCACATTGAAAAAATAAACATAGGTACTTACTTAAATGGTACATAAACATAGTTTTGGAATAGAACTGAGTGCGTAGGCATTGGGTATAGTCGGAGGGAGTATCTGGGACTTCTGCCAGTGTGATAGAAGTGTATGGGGCTCAGAATTACCGAATGGGGTAGTTACCTACCCAACCTCAATTCAACTACTGCTTTTATCTTGCAATTGAGATAACTCGATATTCTGTTCGTATCAGTAGTAGTGCTCCTGCCAGGTTTGTTGCAAATGCTCCACCAGTTCTCCATCAGATGTATTGACCCAATACCTACGTGCTTAGATTTTCACTTGCAGTGAGTGGTCAGTGCCTTCTGCATTAATGTGGTAGCTACTTTACTCATCGTCTGTCATCTACACCTCTCTCCTACTAGCCTGCCTATAGACCTATAGACCTCACCCTGGGTCCATCGTGCATAACCACTGCCACCACTACTACTACCTGTCACGGCGCACGAGATTAGCCGATGCGAGGACGGGTCGAATTAATAGGTCGGATAAATTGGGGCACTATTTATGGATGGGAGCTATTTACGGATGGGCGCTATGTATTTATGGATGAGCCATATGCATGAGGACGGTATCAATAAAGGATCCGTCCTCCCTTCCTCTTTCCCCCGCAACGTCCTATATTCTTGCTAATACCAACGTTCTGTCCGAATAATAGTCCACAAAGTGCTCTCCCTGGATACTCTTCCACGCCATAGTACCATCCCATTTACCAGCCTAAAGGAAACCATTCCCAAATACCCCCTACAGATTTACACACACCCCAAAAATAAATCGGTCTGGGCACGAGATCACCCCTACTATCAAATATGGCGTAATGATCTACCATGGTGTAATGCAGATATCCTCCCGCATGCAGCGTATATTCATCCTAATCCACCAGAATATATACAATGTACATGATCACAATGAATATAGGGTAAAAAGCTACGAGGAATTCAAATCTGATACCCCCAGCCGGTGTTCATATATGCTGAATGCTCTATAACCCACACATGGGCTCAACCTCCCCCAACTCATATGAACCCCCATATCAACCCCACCTCGCCCCAAAATATGGCTGTATATAGGATAAATTAATGCTACTTATATAACTCTCATAAGCATGGAGCATAAGCTCACCTCACGGATGCACTGTATGGAATACGAAGGATCAAAAATGGTAATCACATGCTTGATAGCTTGATTGGGCATGGGTATTTGCTACACTGTGAGAGCCTGGACTGTGCTCATATTCGCGAAGCCTCAGTAGCCCCTGACTGCCTTTACCGCTCTCAACGCTTTGGTCAACATCAATGACAGCTTGCTTCATGCCCCCTCAATGCTCACAGCCATCGCACCTGCAATTCGAGCGCTTATAAGGGTCATAGAAGGGACCAATGGGGCAGCTAAATATGTGTAGGGGGTCTTGAGGTGGAGGGGAAGGGGAATGGTTGTAAGGTCTTGAATGCCAGAGGGGGTATCAGATTTGAATTCCTCGTAGCTTTTTACCCTATATTCATTGTGATCATGTACTCGTACATTGTATATGTTCTGGTGGATTAGGATGAATATACGCTGCATGCGGGAGGATATCTATATGCATGCTTTACACCATGGTAGATCATTATGTACACCATATGTGATAGTACCCGACGGTCTTGCTGCTTCACTCTGATACAAAAATATCTTTAAGAATATTATACCTTTTTCCGTAGGGAATTTTTTCTCTGGTCTTCATCACATAAAATAACAAATCGCGGGGGTCAGATTGGTGGGGCGTCTTTGAATTTAATCTAAGAAGTGGCTTCTAGACCCTATCCAGTAAGTACAGGGTAAGTTCTTTGTAACTTTCACCAAGGGGCCTGTGCTGACGTATACACTACATCATACTGCAAAAAAATATTTCGCCCAGCACAGGACTCGAACCTGCGACCCCTCCCTAGCGCACATGGCAACGCCATCCCCCCATTCTCCATCCCCCGACCTGATTTCCCAGCCATTTCCTCCGCCGCCCGATGTACCTAGTGCACACAGAACATGAGAGTGGCAAGATGATATGATGTATGTGTATATATATGCTTGTGTTTCATGGGGTGTATGTGATAAGGGTCGGGATGTGGTGGTAGGTGGTAATGGGAAGGGTTGGGGGAGGAGGGATGAGAGGAATTAAACAGGGAGGTGCTTTACCAACTAAGCTAGCTGGGCATATGATAATATGTAAGCCGAAAGAATAAAGATAAAGTGATGGGGCATTTCGTGTTTCGTGAACTCCACATATATTTATTCCTTTGTCATCCCCGCCTAGCTAGGTTGGTAGAGCCTTCCCTATCACCCAATTTGATTTGAAAGACAGGCTGGTCCTATTCTCAGGTATATGGAATATGCCACTCCATTACTGATACCATGGACACTGGGACACTGTACAACCTAAGGCGCGAGGGAGGTGGTGCAAGACGAGGGAGGCATTGCCATGTCGTTGTATCCGAGTATAGGATATCAGCAAACTGACACTCCTGGCACTTTTTGTCTAGGTCTGATCCTATCGAGGTGATCTTGTTCCCAGACTCTTAGGTTATCTGTGCTTAAGCTATCTTCGGCTTATCGAGGTAGGGATCGATACTAAATCGCCATACTCTAGCTAGGGTGAATGCGATTAATGATTCTTTAAAAAAAATCGATACTAAATACATAGATAGTATACTAAGACCTGAATTCTGGACTATCACCGTCTTCTGAATTAGTCTGATCGAACAGTTCACCACTCTAATAAAAAAATTTAGCTACAAACGCCAATGAAGAACCTTATCCTTATTCAGACAGCAGCACCTCAAATTACAAGTTCAAAGACACTGCATGCTGCACAAACGTATGCTTTAAGTAACAAGTAATGCTCATCTTGCCCAATATACACCTTCCACTTGGAATTAAAAAAAGAGAAAAAATTCTGACCATGATTGGTAAAAGTTGGCTGTGGGCAAATATAACATGTTCTTCTATCGTCCTCTCCCACCGCACCCCATAGCAGCTTCTCACCCCGAGCTCAACAATAGGCAAGCGTCTACTGCAAGTCCAACTCTATATCCTCGATTAGTGCCCACCCCGCCAAATAAATATAGGGTGAGATCATGTACATTGTATATGTTCTAGTAGATTAGGATGAATAGACGCTGCATGCGGGAGGGTATCTGTATGCATGCATTACACCATATGTGATACCTCCTTGCTACTTCAACCTTGAGATATCCTACTCACTCTGATACAAAAATCTTTAAGGCTTTTTATCACGGCGCACGATATTAGCCGATGCGATATGCGATGGACGTTGTCTATAAAAGACCCTCCCTATGGCTCTCTTCCTCACGCAGCGTCTTGTATCTAACTCTGAATACCAACGTCCGTCTCACAGTCATAGCCACAGTTCACAGTCACAGTCACAGTCACAGTCACGAGCGCTCCCTGGAGCTTCCATAGTCCTAGCCCTAGTCCCGTTACACTACCCTGAATGCCCGAACCTTCCGCAGGAAGCTCTGTCAAGTTCGTGGGGGATGACCAGCTGGAATGGAAGGCAGCTGAGGAAGTTAACGAAGTCGATGTGTTTCACGAACGCTAGCCTCGTAGTGTAATGGGACTAGAGCTAGGACTATGGAAGCTCCAGGGAGCGCTCGTGACTGTGACTGTGAACTGTGGCTATGACTGTGAGACGGA
>Ga0307514_10004358_pt1 | contig 13046 bp, 12 predicted proteins | sample 16_EM_MG_FD_203088 | JGI IMG/M metagenome (GOLD analysis project Ga0307514, IMG submission 203088) | Populus trichocarpa ectomycorrhiza microbial communities from riparian zone in the Pacific Northwest, United States - 16_EM | ecosystem: Host-associated > Plants > Roots > Unclassified | place... | reverse complement strand
GATGGTTGGAAGTTTTCTCACTATTTGGGTTCGTAGGAGCTTGCGTAAGCTTATCCAGAACGTAAAAGTGTCCACTGTTGGTGTCGGTGTTATGGGCTATATTGGTAACAAGGTCTGTTTCCTAACCAAATTTTACTTGCATTTTGGTCATATTTTTTCTTATGCTACCAGTGTGATGGTTCTCATATCACACACTGTGACAAGTGAGAGTTCCTTTCATATTTAGATTAAGGTCCTGTTTGTCTTTGCGGCCACGCAACGCTTTTCAAAAAATTTGAATTTGTTTTTGCTTATAATTATTTTTTTGGTATTTTTGGATTGTTTTGATGTGTCGATATCAAAAATAAATCTTAAAAAATGAAAAAAAATATTATTTTGATGCATTTCCTTGCAAAAAGTACTTTGAAAAACAATCGCTATCATAATGTCAAATACCACCTGAATTTGCTTTCATGGTTGAGCATGTATAGGTTAATAGAATGTGAAAGCTTGTCATGCTCTCTGAAAATTTTCACTGTCTTAACATTGTTAGGAGATTGCAAATCTAATTTTAGAGAAACTTTATTAGATAATGTTATGTGAAATCTTGTTTCAGGAAAGCTAAATGCTTAATTCTTGCTTCTGATGTCTTGTAATTGTTATCATGCCTAGAAATGGGTGAAAATATTTTCGTCATTTTTGTTTTGAAATGCAAATATGCACTGCATCAAATCCTTTTTCATTTAAGGTAATCCTTCACATAGTATGACAGTTCTTCAATCTTTCAGGGATCAATATCAGTCAGCATGTCTATATATCAGACATCTTTCTGCTTTGTATGCACGCATCTCACATCAGGTGAAAAGGACGGGGATGAACGCAAAAGAAATGCTGATGTTCATGAAATACATAGAAGAACTCAATTTCGTCCCCTTTCCAGTGTTGGGCTTCCTAAAAACATCTATGATCATGAGTGAGTATATGGCATCTAAATACAAACGCAACATTTCTTGTTTTGGCCCCATATTAGACATCCTTCACACTTTTGAAATTGTTCTTTCAGCCTTCGGGAAGCTTCTTGTTGCTGGTTGTTTGCACATTTTTCACTTCAATAGAAGACTATATACCATAATACTAACCTGTATCACTTCTGCAGAAGAATTATCTGGTTGGGTGATTTGAATTACCGCATCAACTTATCATATGACAAAACACACGAACTCATCTCTAGAAAGGAGTGGTCCCAGTTAGTGGAGAAGGACCAGGTACCTAAGTGATTGTTAATTTTTTAAAGAAAATTTTGTTATAAGACATCAAAGTATTTTCCCTTGTGAGTGATTTCATATGTGGACGCTTGCATGTTCACACCTCCTAAGGTGAATTGTCTGAACTTTGAATTTCATTTTAATAGCATTGTTATTTTGGCTATTTTTTAAATGTTTGAAAACTAAGGGACTGCATATTTGTGGGTTTCTACAAGACTCAGTTAACTTAGTTGCTAGGATGCAACCTACCTGTAAATTTTCCTTTACATGTTACCATGACAGCTTGTACGAGAACTAAGAAAAGGCCGTGCATTCGATGGATGGTCGGAGGGTACATTGAATTTTGCACCAACATATAAATATGAGATGAATTCAGATAAATACTTTGGAGAAGATCCAAAGGCTGGAAGGCGTATTCCTGCATGGTATGCTTCTGCATGATTCAAGTAGTTATAATAGTGTTTCCACTTATCTGCGTAGTTCATGTTTATTAGTTCATCTCCTGCAACTGTATATTTTATTGTTTTATTGTGTTGTTTTAGGATATATTCTCTGTTGAAATGAACCCTATTCATGATTTTGTATTTACTGCTACAAGGTTTAGACTGTTTTTTCCGTCCATTTGTTTGTTAGTTGCATTCAGTATCTAGGATTATCATAGGTAATGTGGCTTTTGTTGCTAGTTGGCTGTTCACATTATCTTTTAGAAATGATGCGTACCATCCTTACACTTGTGTCTGGGGTATGTTGTGGTATCATGTTAGATTTTTCTCTTCGTATACCATTCATTTTATTTTTACTTTCTGAGGCTAAGGTTTATTTTGAATCCTCTTAAGATTCAAAGTTTCATTCACTAGTATTTTTCTTAATTCCTTTTAGGTTACCATATCCCTATTAGCTTTATGAAAACATACCAACTGATACACAAGCATTCCAAATGGGTGAAACTGCAGTGCCCAACTGGTGGTGTTTGGTGGCCGTCCCAGAATCTGTCTTTTGTCTATCATTCTGGTAAAGATGCTGGAAGATGACCATGTATAGGAATGATTATCGTATCAAGACAAAATAAGTTGCGAATTACTTAACCTTGAATGGCAAAAACATCATCAGCCCTTCCCTGCATCCGTTCTCCCTCTTTACATTCACTTCCTCTTTCACCCTCTACTTTTCTACCACTAATGTGCTCGCTGTCACAGCCACCATTATTTCTGAACCCCCCAGAGAAAATTGAACATGGTGGATTTTAGAATATTATTCAAGTAAAATTTTATATTCTTCGCGTAAATTCTTCAACTTTCAACTTTTTGCTTAATAGCATGGTTACATTATTGTGTGATTATCAGTATCTTCTATGAATATACACCATGTGCGCGCTAATCTTTCAGGTGCGATCGCATCCTTTCATATGGAAAGGGAATGAAGCTACTGAACTACAGGAGAACAGAGCTAAAACTTTCAGATCATCGACCTGTGACTGCCACATTTATGGCTGAGGTTGAGGTGTTTTCTCATAGGAAGCTACAGAAGGCACTCACATTAACAGATGCAGAGATTGAAAATGAGGAAGTTGTGGCAGACTTGGGCAATGATGTCGGAATGAGCCAGTTGAGATTGGAGCAGGTGAGCACTAAGTTATGTTTGTGAACTGCATAAATGTTAACTGGTTGATTCTATGTTAGGTCTTAAGGGTGCAGTATATAGCATTTCTAGGAGTGAAGTATACAGGGAAAGGAATCTAGAGTTTTTAAACCTTACTCTTACACGTAAAAAGACCTTAAATGAGAAATGCTGTAGCTTCTTCTTTGCATACAACTGCTGATTCTGATTGAAAACAGTCAGGGCTGTTTTCTTGGTCATCATAATGCCCCTATTTAAAGCCCTTATGCTGCTGGAAGACATTGTATGAACTCATTTCACTGCAGTGTTATACATCTTTTAGCAATGGTGGTGTGTTTTATTGAAGTTGTCACACTCTGAAAACTATTATTTGTTCATAATTCAGATTAAAGTATAAATTCTGTTCCTTGCAACTTCTAATAGAAGTTAATGTGCGAATTCAATTATCATTTCATACCTTTCATTATCTAGGGCCCGGTGATAGCAGGCTAGTCAAGCAATCATTTTAGATGACATGAGTCACTGGGGCAGGTTTAGGCATAACTGTTGGAATTTTAGATGACTTTGGGACTGGGTTGTGGCCCCTAAAATCTGAGTGGTGCATGAATGGGCGCACTTTGGTGAGCTTGACTTCTATTTGGTTTCCTGTCGAGGCCGGGCAAGGTTTAAATGGTAATAATCTGATCTTGAATCAGTACCAGTTTTGTGCTTTAAAACCTCAGCTAGATTTCATTGGCCGTGAGCAAGATTGTGACTAGTTAACCCATCAACTACTTACTTGAATTGTGTTGTTTTCACATAGAGATAGAAATAGTTGTATCAGGAATTTAAGATCTAGTATCTATTGTATACAGTGAGTGGTTCCTTTGCTCAGATTTAGATATCGTGTTTAGTTATGATTAACCTTGAACTTGGTATTTTGTATGTCTAAAAAATATACCTGGCCTAAGTTTGTGTGCCCACCACATGATCACACGATGCTTAATTTCAAAATGCTGAAGAAAGCTTGATTGAAGAAAGCACTTTTTTGATCCTTTATGATCCCTCATATCTCGAAATATCATTTATTCAATTGTTGCCCAGCGAAAACAGAATCCTGGAATTCTTCCTTGGAATTTTTGCTTGAAATGGTTGCAAGGGATTATCGCTATAAAATACTTATACCCCTGTGGAAGCAATTCAAATGTTTACCTACTCAGTATATTTTAGCATCAAAAGAATGAAAAGAAAGCATAAAAGTTAACAAGAAGAGGAAGAGTTTCATTTATAGATTATTTGAGGGCCGCCATTTATAGGCCCTTGAGTGGCCATGAGTGTATCAAATGGTTTCTTCTGTTCGGCTATTTTGGTTCTATACTGGCTTAATGTACCATTTTGACCACGACTTTTACAGGATATCACTTTTTGGTAGCGTTGAGGAGGACTACCCTGTTATGAAGGCTGAGAGTGGCATCCTGACAACTATGCTATTACTACCCTACCTTAGATTCATTCATTGATTTTGTTATTTTTTGCATGATACTGTGCATTGAGCTTCCTGTGTTAATGTGTTCATAGTAGGGGTCTTTTTTTTCTTCAGAGAAAACATAGGAGTCTTTAACTGTAAGATTAGTTAGAATGCGCGGTGGCGTATACATGTGCCATGATGTATGTTATATGTATCAGAGATCAATCCACGGGGTTTATGAAGGTTTTTAATGTTGTAAAAAAAAGAACAGTTAATGTTTTTGCCAGTTGCTGCTGCTATGTATACGTGTGTTTACTACTTTACCTTGGTTAAACTGAAGAATGAAGAGCGTATCCTTGTTGTGAGCATGTTGCTCTCTCCTACGTAGAGAAATTTCTTCACACCAAGCCATAGCAAGTTGGCTGATTTGACTGTGCTTTGCTCTATTCTCTGTGTACTGGAATTAATTATCTTAGTTTGATAATTTTTTTTGAAAATATATAATATTTTTTATTTTTAATATTAGGACAATAATATAAAAACACTAAAAAAATTAATTTGAAACAAAAAAAATAAAAAAAATAAAATATTTTTTTTAAATACAAAAACAAACTTACTTTTATTAAAAAAAATTAATTTTTTTTTGAATTCTTTAAAATACAAAAAACAAACTTCCTCTTAATCATCTTCTTATCATTAAACTTGTGGTCGGCTTCTCCACTACGTGGCGCAATTTTACACAAGCGTATGGATTTTCTTTAATTTGTATCCCAACCTCTTTTTTTTCCCAACCAAGTATCTTAACTCTTTGATTGTGATTAATTATGTACTAAATTGAATAATAAGATGTTTGACCAGTAGATGAGTGTTTGGATCTTGGAATAGTAGAAAAATATTTATCAGGATTGGCAGCATACTAATAGCGTCGGACAAAATGTGTTTTATTTATTTTATATAAAAATTAATTGTTTTTTAAATTTATTTTTGAATTATTTTGATATTAAAAAAATTTAAAAGATATTATTTTAATATATTTATTAATAAAAAACACTTTAAAAAATAATGATAAACACGCCCTTTCTGTTAAACCAAACATTTAAACCAAACATTTAATTTGTTGATATACCCAAATATAAAGAGAAATCCATTTGGAATCATCCAATCGAGAAATTTCAAGAATTGAAAAACTTCATTAAACCAAAAAAGAAAAAAAAGGAGTTCGAACTTTGAAGAGTACACGAATGACAAACCGAGCATATATTATATGGTAATCGCAACACTGCATTTCGAAATCCACGTCCATTCTGTTAGATCACTCTTGATGTTCCTTCTCAAGGTACCCCTTCAATCCCTCACTCTCTCTTTTATTTCTGTCCTCTTTTCCTGTCTTTTTTTTTTTATATAACTAAAGTGGAATTATTGTGTCTGTCCTTTGGTAATAGACATGGAGAGCTACTGCATTTGGTGTTTATGGGTACCTCAATTTCACCAAATCCGCTTTCATGTAAGTAAACTTCCATGTTTTTGTTATCTCTTTTTTCTTCTTGGCCTCTGTTTTATCTCTGACGTCGTGTTGTCCATGTTTTCTTTTCGTTCTTGAATAATACGAATTTCCCATGATTATTTACAGGGAACACTCCAAGAAATTCAACCCGGAAGATACGCAGGCGAGGATTGATGGGAAGAATTGTGTAGTAACAGGGGCTAATTCTGGCATTGGTTATGCAACTGCCGAGGGTCTTGCCTCACGGTTATCATCCTTTTTTCCTCTTTACTTCATATCATATATAGTGCTTTCTTTTCTTCTTGAATTTAAGATCTTTAAAAACTTTCTTGAAATTAAATATTTATCATAGCTGTATATTTTGTCAATAATGTTATTCAGTGGGGCAACAGTGTATATGGTATGTCGTAGCAAGGAGAGAGGGGAGGCTGCTCTTTCTCAAATTCAATCTACAACAGGAAACCAAAAGGTCCATTTGGAGGTACGATGCTGACCACTCCGGCAGTATATGATTTTGTTCCTTTTTAACTGTTAGTGAATCTCTCTATGCTCAAGAACTTCTATTTGAAAGCTTTTGGTGAATTAAAAAAAAGTGGGAATTGTATTGTATTTATGGTTGTTAACATGGTGCATGGATAACAATTTTTAAGAACTTTGTTCTGATGTTAAATGCCTTGCTACTTTTAACTCTTGCAGGTTTGTGATCTTTCATCTGTCAGTGACATCAAGTCTTTCGCATCCAGGTTTTCTTCAAAGAATGTGCCAGTTCATGTTTTGGTAAAGTTATACATCTTTTGACACAATCCCTATGAAAGAGAGTGTTATATTTGCATTTCTATGGTGTACAAGGTCTGTAACTAGCTGGCTGACTGGCTGTACGTATTGTGGTTATGGAACATGCTTCTTACTTTCATGATTCTGAAACTATATTTTGCAAATCCATTGAAGAAAATTATGTGGTTCATTTTTTTGATTCTGGTCATGTGACAATCTTATGGAACTTAGTTTGGAATTATTTAGACTGATTTTTTTGTAACTTCCTATGAATTGATGGAAATCTGACGTGGGTATACTTTTCTGCCTTTAGGTTAACAATGCTGGTTTTCTTGAGAATGAACAAATTACCACATCTGAAGGGTGAATTGTCACTTATTGATATTTTACATCAAAAGCCAAATTTTTAACACATTGAAGTCTCATTGTTTCCCATATAGAGAAATTAATTCACTGCTTTAATTCTCTTTTTCTGCAGATTTGAACAGAATTTTGCTGTGAATGTGCTGGGCACTTATTCCATGACTGAATTGATCTTGCCTTTGTTGGAGAATGCTGCACCTGATGCTCGAGTCATCACAGTTTCCTCTGGTGGAATGTACACAGCTCCCTTGACCACAGATCTACAGGTAACTTTTGTTGTGAAATTCTTTACTGTCATTTTTACAGCTGGATACTTATGGAACTCACAACTAATTTTTCTCAATGCAGTTTAGCAAAGGAAAATTCAACGGTGTTGAACAGTATGCTCGAAACAAGCGAGTTCAGGTTTGCTATTTTTGCATGCTAGAGCTTACATATCTTCTTCAGTCATAAATTGCTTGGATGTTGTGATTTTGTGGATATCACCTTGCACTTGCTTTCCCTCCTTCAGCTGAGTTGGTTTCATTTATATGGTGAAAAGGATAGAATGTTTTGGATTTATATTTTAGCTCTGATTCTTGTTTTATGCTCTCCTGCATTCTTGACGCACATATTCTCTTCTTTTGTTGCTTTTTGATATATTTTTTTTAAACTGGTTTCCAAATATAGGGTTAGAAATTGATTTCATCCTGTTCATTGTGATGATATATTTTGCTATCAACTCATGGTGCGAAAATGCATGAAAGATGGTGATGCATTAACTGAATTGAATCGTGTTGACTCGGGTAACATGTATTGAAAATCCATATAAACCAGATGGTGGTGCGGATAGAAAAATTTCCAGTTCTATCAATTTCTGTTTTCCCTCAACTTTTGTACTTCCAACTCAATATTCTCATTTGTTTCATTTAATGCATGGGCTTATATTGGTTCATGCCTTCTTTCTGCCCTACGTTTTTAGAAGAAATTTAGGCTGCATTGAATAAGGGTGTGCATGCAATCGTTTATATACCACTCTGAAAATTAAATGATGATTTTCTTCATGATAACTGCCTTTCTTTGTTAGGTGGCATTGACTGAGAACTGGGCTGAAATGTACAAGGACAAAGGGATCTCGTTCTATTCAATGCACCCGGGTTGGGCTGAGACACCAGGAGTTGCTAAAAGTTTACCTGATTTCAATAAATCGTAAGAAACTTTTCTGTTTATTATGATTGCAATAACTCCAATTTATTCCACTCACCTGCACATGTATTCTTACTTTGAATTGTACGTATTCCAGATTATCAGGAAAGCTAAGAACAAGCGAGGAAGGGGCAGACACTGTTATTTGGTTGGCTTTACAACCCAAAGAAAAGCTGACACCAGGTGCTTTTTATTTCGATAGAGCTGAAGCTCCCAAGCACCTGATGTTTTCTGCTACTAGAGGCTCTCATTCATTGATAAACAACATTGTCGAGGATCTTCGTTCCATGTCCAGACTTTCTTCTTGAATTAAATGCACCGGTCAATGCTTATAATGAACTTTTGCTTTTAGATTTTTTGTTTAAAGTTAAATTTGAAAGTGATGATAGCTTCAGTTGGAGTGGTGGTTTAAGTAATTCTGCTCGTGTATTCACAGCTAATTGCTATGGTGGTTCCGATGTCTCGGTGTATTTTCTGTTTTTATAATTGCAACATGTTAATCTATTTGCATCTTTTTATATGGATAACGAAATCATTTTGCTATAGAATTACTCCTTTTGTTTGAAAAATAACATCTAGTCAAGCATATACCATGACACAATTACAGAAGATGTGGATCAGCCTGTGCCCTACACAAAACAGCCCAGTGCTGCATTCCTACTTAGATTTGACCAAGGAATTACCCCGATCCCGTACCGTACGCTACATGTCCATTTACATAGTTATCGGCGGATCCCAGGAGTCTTTTCTTTCTCAGCCAATACTGCCGAAACCTTTGCCTAGCATACTCCATATAGTCGAAGTCTATTTTGTTTACATACCCCTGCAACCAGTAGAAACACGTTACATGAAATCACTCACGCTTGCAATTGTGAAGAACAAGGATAAAGCAGGATGCTGAATGCTTACCGAGATTATTCCCCATAATCCCCAAAAGAGATGGCTGGCCAGAGTGTACCTTTCCACCTCATGAAGTAGTAGCACCGCTTCATCTTCAATGGGCTGCTTCCCTGTATGGATAACAGGAATTTTCCATGTAAAATAAAATGAGAATTCTCGTATAATTTGCAACACCATAAAACATGAAGACAGCAGCATTGTTCTTTCTCCTTATAATTCAATTACTCAGTAGTATTTCATAAAAAGAGACCCAACAAAATGACGAATTTTAGTAGTCATGTTGCTACCAAAGTCATTGAGCTCCATTTTTCAACATATCTTATCTAGTCACAAGTCCAAAGACACCTAGGCGTACAGGAAAATTGAACTTCCGTGTTTGAATGAGCATTGTTGATCTAAAAGTCACATTACCAGAGGTAGTCAAGCATGTCTATTAATGGCACGTCTTGATGACATCAGTGTAGACCTGACCTGTTCCATTCCATTACCGATCGATAATTTATTGTGTCAAGGTCAAAATGGAATACCCATGGTCAAAGCGCCATTAACATCAGCAGTAAGCTTTTGCAAACCTAAGACTAGAAGAAAACACAGTTCGTGTTCTTTTTGTTTTTCTCTTTACATTCATGTTCTCAACAATATATAGTTCAATCATACACTTAACAGTTGAACTTCTTGTCTCATAAACTTCAATTTAAATGCACAAGAAATCTATAAACTAACCTTCAGAACTTAGATATGTGTCAACAAATCTGCGGCGCTCCTCAAGTCCTGTTTGCAGATGCAATAAAGGAAAGCAAACTAATTAGTCCAGGGGGATAAAGTATAATCTAGATCACAAAACATTGAAATGGAGAAAGGGTAAAATATGGAGACAGCAGAATTGAAGGATAAAAATAAATTCGACAAGTTGCACACCTGGGTATTTATTATAGTCCAAGATATGTGGCGTTCCAGAATGATAATTCGCTACCATTTCGCAGAAGTGATTTGCAAGGTCATACGCAACAGGATTGAAACTTGCATACTCGTAATCCTATAAATGAACGAGCGATTTATAAGGAAAGGAATGCCTTTTATCAACAAAGTTAGTCCTAGGCATGTTTTCTTACAATTGCAGTTCATTAATCACGACACTGAGCAGAGAATAACCCTAACAAACAAGGCATATACAGAATAGCATAGAATGCTTCAAGGTATTGATAGAATGCAAGTGTAAAAAGGGAGGAACAGGGCACTTTATGAAAATCCGGTTGAAGTTTGGCAACTGGAAATCCTAAACAAATTACGAAGTGCATTTTTAATTAAGGGATTGGATGGCTACTATTTTCAAGTTCATAACTTGAAATGCAACGACAAAACTGTATGTTAACATAGAAGAATTCAGCCATGCAAATAGAAAACAGCCTTGTGAATATCATTAGATATCATTGAAGGAAGACAAGTAATACCTCAAAAAAAGGCGGACCTGCCCACTTCTTATTTTTTATTTATTTTTCCTTTTATATCATTTGTGCAGTTAAAACTTCTGCTGCGATTAGATAACAGTAGAATGCACTGTCACCATGCAAACATCATTTGCAGTTTCTTGCTATAAGAATTTCAAACTAAACCAGATGTTACCACTGTATGTTTTCATGGAATTGGGATATATCATGCCATTGAGCTCCAAAAGCAATGATCTTGTATATAGTTATATAGTATAGTTAACAAAACAAGGAAACTTACGATTAAGGTGATTGATCTTGTCTCTTCATCGAGCATTATGTTGCCATACTGCAGGTCATTGTGACAAAACCCAATATCTAGATAGTCATGTGACAGCTCCTTCTCTAGCATACTGATCTCATCTTCTAGACTATCCAAACGAAATTCTTTCACACATTTGGCAGAGCACATGCTTTTGGCTTCAACCAGCCAGTCCCTAGGAAGATCAGAAGAAAGGCATCAGAATATTTTCAATGATAAAAGAAAGACCTTTAACTTCATTATCATATCAATACCTCATCCTGTTCCAGAGGAGTACAGTCCTAGGACCGGGCATCTCAAGATTGTGGAACTCTCTCATCTTCGCAGCCACCAGAGCAGATATTTCATGGTCACGAAGATCAGCAGCTGATAGTGTCTGGACATCCACCCAAGAAAAGGAGGAAAATGAAAGAGAAGATTAGTTGATTCATAACAAGTACTGATACCTTCTCCCTCAGCGCTGGTTTCCTCGGATAAAATCTGATCTAAAGAGGTCAATGCGAGATTCCTAGCCATGGTTCAATCTATCAAGCTAAAGATAAGCTTTTCACAAATCATTATGTAAAAACCAATTATTCAATTTGCTTGTCAACTGACAGAGTTTGTTTTTATTAAACCCAGTAACACATAGCTATAGCTCCCGAATTCAATCGAGCTACAATAAATACTGCTGCAGCAGTATCCATTTGACTCTGATCCCATCCTGGAAATGTGAAATGTTTGCTGCAAAAAGTACAAGTAAAAAAAGGGAAAATCCCCAAATTCATGCAAGATGAAAAAACTATGCACCAACAGAACTGTACACACATAAGCGCCTGGTTTTAACTTCTAATCCAACTGTTTACTTTTGCGAAAGAAGGTCAATATTCCACAGCCCTGGGGCTCTTTAACTCAATTTGTGTCCTCTGATTTAGTCCCAACATAATGGGAGCAGAAATATACTTCAACAAACTTGAACATGTAAGATTATGAAGGAGATACTTTATATTTGTCAACTGGTAATAAAATGGTGGATATAATTAAACTTCAAAATCACCATTAACTTAAGGAAGAGGTTCAAATTTCGCTTACTCTAGCATGAATGAACTCTTCAACCCTTCCATCAGCAAACCGGCCAAGAAGCCTAGGACCTTGTCCATGCTTTGACATGCACTCAAAAGTCCTAATCTCATCATCCCTGTTGAAAAAAGCTTCAACACCTTCACCATAAATCCGAACCACTAATTTTCGATCAAGATTACCACACTTTGTAGGCCAGTTTATCTGGAAAACCTCATTAGTCATAGCCCCCTTCAAAGGTATCACCTGCAATGATTCCATGTCATCAACCACATCTCCCCACTCCGATCCTACTGATCGAAGGACTTTCTTCAGCTCATCAGGTAAACTACCGTCGACGAATCCATTTGTTTTCATCACCATCTTTGTAGGAAAAAGCTTGTTGTGACAAAGTTTTAGCTGCAAGAAAGTATGATAATTGGAATCAACTCCAGTCCTTTTAACTTATAGATAATCAATCACAGTCCAAAACAAACCATTAAAAACAAAAACAAGAACTTAAACAAAACCTTCAAGAAACACAAAAGCCAAGCAATTCCCAACAAAAAAAAGAGAAAAAAGTGATGTAGGAAAACACACCCCAAGAAACAGAGACAAGGTCCGAGAAATGAAAGCAATCTAAGATCGTTGAAGCTAAGAATTTATAACACCCAAAAGAAAGACCAGCCAATTAAATATTGGGTTATAATATTAGAAACAAAGAAAATGTGATTATAATTGTATTTATTTATATACTAATCCTAAGGTTACCGTTTCCTCCTTGCTGATGATAAAAAAACGTCGCGAGTAGAATCTGATGGGATTGCGTGTGAGATTCTGTGAGACAGTCACACACGGAGGCTCGGACCAGTTAAACAGACGAATCATGATCTGACACGTGTGTACAACAGAGCGGAATCTTTGTTGCCGATTTTTACAGCAACACGGAGACTTTGTGTAATTGTCAGGGACAGCAGAAAATGTTCAAAGTCAGAAAAACACTAGATGTCGGTCCTTAACCGATCCCAAAGGTCAAATAATTTATCTAAGAAAAGATGACACGTGTTACTTTTTTTGGCTGTTTTACAGGCCTATTCAAGATTATTTAAAGAGTCCTCTTTGTGGTATTTTCTAGGTAGAAAGAAAATATCCGCGTGGTTGGATAGGAGGAGGATGCAAAGTCCAACGTTGCCCTTGTTGTTTTGCTAGAATAACATATTTTTTT
>Ga0307514_10004357_pt1 | contig 13046 bp, 9 predicted proteins | sample 16_EM_MG_FD_203088 | JGI IMG/M metagenome (GOLD analysis project Ga0307514, IMG submission 203088) | Populus trichocarpa ectomycorrhiza microbial communities from riparian zone in the Pacific Northwest, United States - 16_EM | ecosystem: Host-associated > Plants > Roots > Unclassified | place... | reverse complement strand
AGGTCGCGGGCGCCGGGGGCGGCGGTGAGGCCGCCTATCGGGCGGTCGCGGAGCAGCACCACGCGCGCGTGCAGGGCGGGCGCTTCCTCCACGCGGTCGCGGAAGAAGTCGTCGGGGTCGGCGCCGGCGGCCAATGTGCCCGCGAGGAGGGCACGGTGCGCGGCGAGGGCCTCGGGCAGTTCGGCGACGACCGCGGGTGTACCGGACAACTCGGCGAGGGCGGCGGCGAAACGGCGCCCGGCGGGGCCCGCGGAGGTGCCCTCGGTCCAGATCACCGGGAGGGTGTCGGCGAGTTCGGCGGCCAGGGTCTTGGCGGGGTTGCTGTAGGTCGCGATGGCGGGCCCGCAGCGCTCGGCGACGCGGTCGAGGCGGTCGGCGATCTTGCCGAGGGTGTCCGGCGGAGCGGTGAGCAGACCGGCGCGGTCGAGGATCGCGAGCAGTGGCGTGAGCAGCGCCCACAGAACGCCGGGGGCGGACGCGGCGTGGAGTACGTCCTGCTGCTCGTCGTACGGGGCGGTCGCCAGCGGTACGAAGAGCCCGTGGGCGCCCTCCACCGCCTCGGTGAGCGGGGTGCCGGCCGGGGCCACCGCGACGACCGTGCAGCCGCGCCGGTAGGCCGCGTCGGCGAGCAGGGACAGGCCCGGTTCGGTGCCGTCGGGGGTGGCGATCAGGAGCAGGTCCACGGAGCCGGCCCAGCCGGGCAGTTCCCAGCGCAGGGCGCCCGCGGCGGGGGCGACGCCGGTCGGAGCCAGGCGGACGACCGGGCTGCCGGGGCCCGCGAGTGTGCCGAGGAGATCGGCGACGCAGGCGGCGGCGGCGCCGGGGCCCGCGATGAGGACGGCGCGGGGGCGGCCGTCCGGTTTGAGGTCGGGCACCCCGGCCTCGGCTGCGTGCCGGGCGGCGGTGCGGACGCGGGCGCCGGCCTCGGCGGCGCCTCGGAGCAGGCCGCGATGGTCGGCCTCGGCGAGTGCGTCAGGGGTGTCGAGGAGCGATTCGTCGAGCATGGGCGGCAGCCTCCGGTGGCCGGGTTCGTCGGATGCGCGGGTCTCCGGGTCGCCAGGGGGTGGCTTACGCGGGGCGGCGGGCCTCGTCGACGAGGAGGACGGGGATGCCGTCACGGACGGGGTACGCCAGGCCGCAGTCCTGGCCGGTGCAGATCAGCTCGGTGTCCTGCTCCTTGAGCGGAGAGTGGCAGGCCGGGCAGGCGAGGATCTCCAGGAGGCCGGCTTCGAGCGGCATGGGGTGTCCCTTCGGGGCGGGTTCGCGTGCGCTTGCGTGTGCGGATGTGCCTGGTCAGGGTACCGCCGGGAGCGGGGGGTGTGGATGGCGGAGCGGACCGGGGTTCGTGGGCGGCCGGATGGGCTCGGCCGTGGCCGAGTTGGCCCCCTGCGCGCGTGCCCGTCCCGTCGGACGGGCCGGTGGCGTCCAGCCTCGGACGATCTCCCTCAGCCTCGGATGATTCCCAGGACCTCGTCCCGCACCTTCGTCATCGTGGCCTCGTCCCTGGCCTCCGCGTTCAGCCGCAGCAACGGTTCCGTGTTGGAGGGGCGGACGTTGAACCACCAGTCGGCGGACGACACCGTCAGGCCGTCCAGCACGTCCAGCTCGATGCCTTCGTGGCCCTCGTAGGCGGAGCGGATGGCGGTGAGGCGGCCCGCCTGGTCGTCGACCGTGGAGTTGATCTCGCCGGAGCCGGCGTAGCGGTCGTACTGCGCCACCAGGGCCGAGAGGGGGCCCTCCTGGCCGCCGAGTGCGGCGAGGACGTGCAGGGCGGCCAGCATGCCGGTGTCGGCGTTCCAGAAGTCCTTGAAGTAGTAGTGGGCGGAGTGCTCGCCGCCGAAGATCGCACCGGTCCTCGCCATCTCGGCCTTGATGAAGGAGTGGCCCACGCGCGTGCGTACCGGGGTGCCGCCCTGCTCCTTCACGACCTCCGGCACCGACCAGGACGTGATCAGGTTGTGGATGATCGCGCCCTTGCCGCCGTGCTTGGCGAGTTCGCGGGAGGCCACCAGGGCGGTGATGGCGGACGGGGAGACCGGGTCGCCGTGTTCGTCGACGACGAAGCAGCGGTCGGCGTCGCCGTCGAAGGCGAGGCCGAGGTCGGCGCCCTCCTCGCGGACGCGCTTCTGAAGGTCCACGATGTTCGCCGGGTCGAGGGGGTTGGCCTCGTGGTTCGGGAAGGTGCCGTCCAGTTCGAAGTACATCGGAACGACGTCCAGCGGCAGGCCGGCGAAGACCGTGGGGACGGTGTGGCCGCCCATGCCGTTGCCCGCGTCGACGACGACCTTCAGACGGGAGGGGCCCGAGGCGCCTTCCCGGGAAGGGCGGTGGTGGGCGACGGACGTCAGGTCGACAAGGGAACGGAGGTAGGCGGCGTAGTCCTTCAGCGTGTCCTGCCGCGTGATCGTTCCAGGTGCCGCGGCCGGCTCGGGGGCGCCCGACTCGCTCCACTCCTCGACCAGTTCGCGGACTTCGGCGAGGCCCGTGTCCTGGCCGACCGGGGCGGCTCCCGCGCGGCACATCTTGATGCCGTTGTACCGGGCGGGGTTGTGCGAGGCGGTGAACATCGCGCCCGGCAGGTCCAACGCGCCGGACGCGTAGTACAGCTGGTCGGTGGAGCACAGGCCGATCTCGGTGACGTCCACGCCGCGTGCCGCCGCTCCGCGCGCGAAGGCTCGCGACAGTCCGGGCGACGACGGTCGCATGTCGTGCCCGGTCACGATCGCGCTCGCGCCGGTCACCTGGACGAACGCGGCGCCGAAGAGCTCGGCCAGCGACTCGTCCCACTGGTCCGGGACGACCCCGCGCACGTCGTACGCCTTCACGAGCTGTGAGAGATCAGCCACGGCAACCCTTCGATAAGTCCTGTAGGTCGCCCCAAACTACCCGTACCGACTGACAGTGCGCTGTGCGGTAGCCGAGTGGATTCCCAGCCGTATCCTCAGGTCAGACCGCACAGGGGGTCGTCAGGGCAGCATCCAGCCCAGCACCGGGGAACTCTGCCCGACCACGATCAGGCACATCACGAGCAGCAGTCCGGCGCTCCAGGGCAGCACCTTGCGCAGCAGATCCCCCTCACGGCCCGCGAGGCCCACGGCCGCGCAGGCGATGGTGAGGTTCTGCGGCGAGATCATCTTGCCGAGGACGCCGCCGGAGCTGTTGGCGGCGGCCAGGAGCTCCGGGGACAGTCCCGACTCGCGGGCCGCGGTCACCTGCAACGCCCCGAAGAGCGCGTTGGCGGAGGTGTCCGAGCCGGAGACGGCCACCCCGAACCAGCCGAGGACCGGGGAGAGGAAGGCGAGCCCGGCGCCGGCGGCCGCCACGAAGTGGCCGATGGTGGCGGCCTGTCCGGAGAGGTTCATGACGTAGGCGAGGCCCAGGACGGACGTCACGGTCAGGATCGCGAACCTCAACTCGTGGACCGTCGCGGCCCATTCCCTGACCGCCACGCGCGCGTGCACCTTGAGCACCACGGCCGTGCACACGCCGGCGAGCAGCACGAGTGTGCCGCCGGTGGACACGATCGGCCAGCTGAAGAGGTTCCCGCCGACCGGATCGCCGTCCGGGGTGACGACGTTCAGGAAGGGCCAGTCGTACGTCTGCGTCGTCCGGGCCAGCCAGTCCTTGACCACCGGGATCTGCGCGACGGAGAAGATCACGACGATCAGCGCGTACGGGGCGTAGGCGCGCAGGACCTCGCCGCGCGGGTCCCTCTCGTCCAGGTCCTCGCTGCGGGCGCCGGTCAGCACCGCCGCGCGGACGGGCTCGGCGGCCGGCCTGCGCGCGTGCGGTACGGCGACCAGGGCGCCCGCGCCCGCCAAGGCGGCCCCGATGTCGGCGAGTTGGGCGGAGAGGTAGTTCGAGGCGGCGAACTGGGCCACGGCGAAGGCGATTCCGCACGCCAGGGCGGGCACCCAGGTCTCGCCGAGACCCCTGCGGCCGTCCACCAGCCAGACCAGCACCAGCGGCACCACCAGGGCCAGCAAAGGAGTTTGACGGCCCACCACGGACGCCACGGTGTCCAGGGGAAGCCCGGTGACCTGGGCGAGGGTGACGACCGGCGTGCCCATCGCGCCGAAGGCGACCGGCGCGGTGTTGGCGACCAGCGCGACGACCGCCGCGCGCACCGGGTCGAAGCCCAGCGCCACGAGCATGACGGAACAGATCGCGACGGGCGCACCGAAGCCGGCGAGTGCCTCCAGGAGCGCGCCGAAGCAGAAGGCGACAACGAGGGCCTGGATGCGCGGGTCGTCGGACAGCCGCCCGAAGGAGCGGCGCAGGATGTCGAAGTGCCGGGTGCGGACCGTCATCCGGTACACCCACAGGGCGTTGACGACGATCCACAGGATGGGGAAGAGGCCGAACGCGGCTCCCTGGGCGGCGCTGGAGACCGTCTGTCCCAGTGGCATGCCGTACGCGAGCCAGGCGACCAGTACGGCCGCGAGGAGGCCGGTGAGGCCCGCCAGGTGCGCCTTCACGCGGACGCCGCCGAGCAGCACGAGGACGATCACCAGCGGAAGTGTCGCCACGAGGGCGGACAGGCCGAGCGAGTCGGCGACGGGTTCCAGTTCCTGGACGTACACGGGCGGCTCCCCGGATTCCGTCATGCGGAAAGCGATTGCTCACTTCGGCTTACGGAATGGTCGTGTCCGCGCCAACGACACGTCAATGGGTGTGCGTCGTCCGGTAGTTCGACGAAACGGATCGGCGCGGCCGTGCTCGGCGGTCGTAGGCCGTACTCAGCGGTCGTAAGCCGTACTCAGTTGTCCGGTGAGCGCAGCACCCGCAGATGGCCGCGGCGCGCGACCTCCATCGGGTCCGCCCCACGCCCTCCGCCACCGCCGCCGGCCGCGCGCTCCCGCGGCCGGGCCGCCTCGCGCACCGCGTTGGCAAGCGCTTCCAGGTCATCGCCGCTGGGCCGGGCCGGAGCCGAGCTGTCGAGGAGGCGGACGACCTCCCAGCCGCGCGGGGCGGTGAGGCGCTCAGAGTGCTCGGCGCACAGGTCGTAGCAGTGGGGTTCGGCGTAGGTGGCGAGCGGGCCGAGGACCGCGGTCGAGTCGGCGTAGACGTACGTCAGCGTCGCGACGGCGGGACGGCCGCAAGCGGTTCGCGAACAGCGACGTACAGGGCTCACGACGTTGGACGGTACCGCACTCTTGAGCGGGCCGCGACGACTCTCCCCCAGGCCACTCCACTGTGTCGTGCTGTGAAACGTCCCACACGCCTCACCGGACACACCTCTCTGACCTGCACCGACACCCTTTTCCGAGCGATCGGACAACGCCGAGCCCGGTCACCACTCTGCCCAAACCATGTCAATTGCCTTGAGGTCGACGGTCTCGTGGAGATACGGAAACGAGTCCAACCTTGGCTGGAATGGTCAACTACCGACATGCGTGCGGCAGGGACGGATGCGGTCCCGATGCCGCGTGGAGGTCGGCCACGCGCGCGTGCCGGGGGACTACGCTTCACCAGTGATGGACAACCCCGTAACGCCCCGTGCCGCCGGACCCGGGCCCCGCCGTCGTGATCGCCACGGACGGGGCATGCGCGGCCCGATCGCGCCGCCGCAGGTGCCGCTCGCCGTGAGCCGTGCGGAGGCGTTCGCGGATCTCGTGCAGGACTCCGTGGAGCGGCTGGAGCGGCGCTGGCCGCAGCTCGCGGACATCGACTTCCTGGTGCTCGAGGTGCCGCGGCTCGACGGGCCGGCGGAGGCCTGGACCGACGAGGCGGTTCCGCTGGGCGGCACGATTCCCTCACAGGACGGGCGGCGGGCTCGGGTGATCGTGTACCGGCGGCCGGTGGAGATCCGCACCAAGGGCCGGGACGAGCGGGCCGCGCTGGTGCACGAGATCGTCGTGGAGCAGGTCGCGGAGCTGTTGGGGCTGACTCCGGAGACGGTGGATCCCCGGTACGGGGAGGACTGACCTCAGCCGGTCCTCCCGCCCGGCCCGGCTACTTCTGCAGCACCGACAGGTCCTCGTCGGCTTCTGGTACCGCCACCGTCCCCCGGTCGTCCGGGAGGGTCTGGATGGTGAAGCCGGAAATGCCGTCCTCGGTGGCCGCCAGGGTGCGGGCCCCGTAGACCGGGCCCCCCGACAACGGCTCCACCGTCAGCGCGTACGTGCCCTTCAGGCCGCTCGGGACCGGTGCCTCGACGTTCTGGGTGCTGCCCGCCTTGATCGTGAACGTCTTCGACGCGGGAGTGCCGCCGCCGCTGCCCGCCGAGGCGCTGACCTTGACCTTCGCGGCGCCGCCCGGAGCGGTCAGGGCGAGCGTGGTGCCCTTGGCGCTGTTGTCGGCGGACGTCGCGCGCTTGCCGACGGGAGCGGCGGCGGGGATGAACGCCGTCTCCTGTTTGTCCCCCTTGCCGCGGACGACCCTCACGGCGGCGACCACCGGAACGGACTGGTCGGTGGGGGTCAGGATCAGGGAGCCGGCCTCGCCCCGGGTGACGTCCCCGAGGTCCACCGCGCTTGTCATGCCCGCCTTCACGTGCAGTGTCTCGTTCCCGGCGGGCGTGATGGGCCCGGTCGGGGAGGCGAGGCGCACCTTCAGGTCGGCGTCCGCGTCGCCGGGCGTGAAGGCGATCAGGCGTACGGCGGTGGCGTCCTTCGGGATACCGGGCAGGACGAGGCTGCCCGCCGGGTCCGTGGCCGCGGCCAGCCAGTCACCGCCGAGCCGGTCGTCCAGCGCCTGCACGGACGCGGCCACGCGCCCGCTGCGGACGTTCACATGGACGGTGAGGTTCTCCTGCTTCGCGGCCGTGAGCGTGGACAGCAGCACCGGCTCGCTGGAGTGCGGCTGGACCGTGATGCCCTCCCCCACCGTGGTCTGCAGGGTGCCGTCCTTGCCGTAGAGCTCCAGGTCCACGACGGCGGCGGAGTCGTCGGGGTTCGTGAGGTGCACGTAGTCGGTGCGGTCGGCGGCCGTGCTGGCGCCGGGGAACCAGAACTCGGTGTCCGGGGCGGTGCAGTTGACGCCCTGAAGGCCGCGGCCCGTGCCCGCGGCGACCTCGGTGGTCTCCTGGAGGGCCCAGCCGGGCGCGTAACCGCCCTCGGCGGTGCCGAGGAGTGCGGGGTTGTCGGCGCCGGAGACGTCCCCGGTGACCGGGGTGCCGGGCCCCTTCGGGGTCAGGACCGGCTTGCCGGCCTTCTTCTTCGTCGCGCCCTTGCCGTCCGCCGACTGCCCGTCGGCGGGCTGGAGTTCGCCCTTGCCGTCACTCCCGGCGCCCTTGGTGACGGGAGTGAAGGACGTGTACGACGTCTCCGCGAGGTCGGAGAGGCTGGGCGCCGGGCACAGCAGGCTGGTGCGCTCCACGGGCAGTTCGGCGGCCGTCCGCGCGGTGTTCGTACCGGCGGCGTCCGGTGTCTTGAGGGCGGCGAACCCGGTGACGGCGGCGAGCGCGGCGGTGCCGGCGATCAGGGACAGGGTGGTGCGGTTCACTGCTGGCTCCCGTCGGGGTCCTGCTCAGGGCCGGTGCCGTGCGGATTCTGCTGCTGCGCCGGGTCGTACGTGGGGTCGTAGCCCTGGTCGTAACCCTGCTGTGGGTACTCCTGGCCGTAGCCCTGGTCGTACGGCGCCTGCTGGGACCGGCCGCCGTACGCGTACGGGTCGTACTGGCCGCCCTGGTACGGGTCCGCCTGGTAGGGCTGTTGGTCGTAGCCGCCCGCGGGGTACTGCTGCTGGGCGTCCTGGTACTGCTCGCCGCCATACCCGTTGCCGTACTCGGCGCCGGTGTAGCCCGGGGTGTCCCACTGGCCGTAGGACTGCTGCGGGACGGGGGCGGGGACGGGGGCCTCCTCCGCAGGAGGAGGCGGGAACTCGTCGGGCCTGCCGCCTTCTTCGGCCTCCGCCTGGGCGCGCAGACGGCGGGCGCGGCGGCCCTCGCCGGCGACGGCCTCGGCGGGGACGGCGGGCTCCTCGGGGAGGTCGTCGTCGACATGGCGGCGGCGGCCGGGCAGCGCCATCACGACGAGGACGACGGCGAGGGCGCCCTGCGCCCACAGCCAGGCGGTATGGGTGAACGGGTCGTCGAAGGTGACGTCCAGCCTGCCGCCGGAGGTGGGCAGTTCGAAGCCCTGGGCCCAGCCGTCGACCGTGGTGCGGGTGAGCGGCCGGCCGTCCAGGGTGGCCGTCCAGCCCTCGGCGGCGGTGTCGGCCAGGCGCAGGACGCGGCCGTCGGCGCCGGACGGGATCGTGGTGTGGATGTCGACGGGACCGGCGGCGACGGGCTGCGGGGTCCCGGACCCGGTCACGATGGTGGCGCGCGCGACCTCCTGGTCGACCCGCCACAGGCCGCTGCCGTCCTGCTGGCTGAGCCGGGACAGCCCCGGCGTGGCGTCCAGGACGCGGGTGACCTCGCGGGGCGCGCCCTTGTGGACGAGGACGTAGCGCACGGCGAACTTGCCGAGCTGGTCGGTCTGGTCGGCGCCGGAGCCGGCGACAAGGTTGGCGACGACCTTGTCGAGCCCGCTGTTCTCGCCGTCGGCCGCGGTGAGTTCGGCGTCGCCGAGGCGGCCGCCGGAGCCTCGGACGAGCATGTAGCCGACGTGGGCGGCGGAGTCGCTGTCGAGGACGAGGGTGCGGGCCTGGTCGCTGCTGCCGCTCTCCTCGGCGACGAACGCGGGCACCTGCACGGGGTCGCGCCGCTCCAGGGGCCCGTCGGCGCCGCCGATCATCCAGCCGGCGGCGACGAGCAGCGGGCCCGCGGCCGAGGCGAAGGCGATCAGCGCGGCGACCGGCTGGCGCCAGCCGAAGCTCTGCTCGGCCACGCGCGCGCGTGCCCCGTCGGCGCCGAGAACGGCGGCGGCCAGGAGGGCGAGGCCGTAGACGAGGGTGGCGGGCCCGGCCCAGGTGGAGGCGTTGGACAGGACCGCGAAGACCAGGCCGACGAGGGCCGCGGTCCAGGCGGTCCAGATGCCGAACTGCCGCTCGGAGCGCAGCAGGGCGGCCAGCGCGGCCAGGACCACGCCGATGAGCATCAGCCCGCTGACCGTGCCGGGGCCGCCGGGGCTGATGCCGAGCAGGTCGAGGGCGGTGGCCGCCGAGGAGCCGAACTCCAGGCCGGCTTCCCGGAAGAAGCCGAACGGGAGGAGCGTCAGCGACCAGGGCGCGAGGACGAGCAGGGGGACGCCGAACTGGGCCACGAAGCGCAGGCCGTAGGCGGTGATCTCGGCGCGGCGCACGGCCAGCAGGCCGATGCCGAGGACCAGCGTGATGGGCCAGATGATCGGCGTGAACGCGGTGGTGACCGTCAGGAGCAGTGCGTACGCCCAGGTGGCGCGCCAACTGCCGCGCGTGCCGGAGGCGTTCGCGAGGCCGCTGGCCGCGATGCCCGCGCGCGCGATGAGCGGCAGCAGGACGGCCAGGACGGCGGTGCCGAGGCGGCCGCCGGCGAGGGCGCCGGTGGCGGCCGGCAGGAAGGCGTAGACGACGGCGGCCCACGCGCGCAGGAGGCGGGACTCGACGAGCGGGCGGGAGGCGAAGTACGCGGTGAGGCCTGCCAGCGGGACCGAGCAGACCAGCAGGATCGTGACCGCTAGGCCGGTCGAGCCGAACAGCACGGCCGCGAGCATCGCGACGAGGGCGAGGTACGGCGGCGCCGACTGGGTACCGCCGGCGCCCACGGTGTGCCAGGCGTCGAGGTAACGGGACCACAGCTCACCGGAGTCGGCCGGGGTCGGCAGCAGGGCGCCGCCCGCCAGCGCGCCGCCGCCGAGGAGGGCCCGGCAGGCGACCAGGGAGACCAGCAGCAGCATCAGGAAGAGCACCGGGCCGGGCTTGCGGGCGACGCGCTTGAGGCGGGCGAACTGCTCGATCTCCAGGAAGTCGGCGTCGTCGCCGCCGGGCCCGGACTCGATGCCGCCGCCGTGCCGGCCGGCGCCTGAGGTGGCCTCCGGGTCGGAGCTGCCGAAGAGATCGCTCGCGGCCTGTTCGACCGTGGCGCGGATCGTCGCGCCCGGCGGCGGGAACAGCGGCCGGGTCTCCTCCTTGCCGATGGCCGGACGGCCTCGCCTGCCGCGGCCGGCGAGGATCCGCTCGGGCCGCAGCAGGGTGCCCACCAGACCGCGGATCTCGTCGACGGCCTGTCCGGGAACCTTGCCCACGAGGTAGGCGACGGTCCGCAGCAGGGTGCCGAGGACGATGCGCAGCAGCACCCAGGGCAGCACGGCCGTGCGCGTGTTGACGAGCAGGGTGTAGACCGCGCCGGCCTTGTCGACCTTGTGCGGGGAGGCGGTGGTGCGGCCCGCGCAGTCGACGGCGCGGCGCTCGCGCGAGGCGGCCTCGGCATGTCGTACGACGGCTTCCGGGGCGATCAGGACGCGGTAGCCGGCCGCGTTGGCGCGCCAGCACAGGTCGACGTCGTCACGCATCAGGGGCAGCCGGCGGTCGAAGCCGCCGAGTTGCTCGAAGACGTCACGCCGGATCAGCATGCCCGCGGTGGAGACGGACAGCACCTGGCGGACGTGGTCGTGCTGGCCCTGGTCCTGTTCGCGGCGGTCGAGGCCGGTCCAGCGGCGGCCGGAGTGGGCGATGGTGACGCCGACCTCCAGCAACTGCCGGCGGTCGTACCAGCCGCGGAGCTTGGGGCCCACGGCGGCGACGTCGTCCCGGCCCAGTTCGTACTCGTTGTCCACGACCCGCAGCAGCTGGGCCAGGGCGTCCGGTTCGGGGGCGCAGTCGTCGTGCAGCAGCCACAGCCACTGGACCGGTTCTCCGTGCGGGAGTTCCGGCATGTCGTAGGCGTCGTCGCGCCAGCTGCGGGTGACGGGGTCCCAGCCGCTCGGCCGCTTCAGGTACGGCAGCTCGTCGGGCGTGAGGACGGGGGCGGTGCGGGCCGCCTCCTCGACGGCCTGGCCGAAGCCCGTGCGCCGGGCTAGGTGCAGCACATGGTCGGCGCCGAGGGTGTCGGTGACCAGCTGTGCGGACTGGTCCGCGCTGCCGGTGTCGGCGCCCATGGCGAACTGCACGGGGCGCTCCTGGGCGAGCAACCCGGCGAGCGCGTCGGGCAGCCAGCGGGCGCCGTCGTGGGAGACGAGGACCGCGGTCACCACATGACGCGGAAACTCAGGTGTGGCAGCGCTGTCTTGCTGGGCTGCCGTGTGGCTGTGCACGGACATCGAGGTACGGGCCCCGGTTCGGTGGACTGCGGTGGACGCCTGTGCCCCGAGAGGGCAGCGGGGCGTCTCGGACGAGCGCCCACACTATCGGCAGAACCAAAAGGGGCGGCGCGAAGCGCCTCGATGAAGGGCGGTGGCCGGGCGACGGGAGGGCGACGGGAGGGCGAGGACGGCCCGCCGCCTGTGGACAACCCACCGGCGACGGGCCGTTCGTGAACGTATGTGTGCGCGGACGGGAGGCGGATACCCCTCGGGTCAGACGGCGGCCTTCTTCAGTCTGCGGCGCTCACGCTCGGACAGACCGCCCCAGATGCCGAACCGTTCGTCGTTGGCGAGGGCGTACTCGAGGCACTCGGAGCGGACCTCACAGGCGAGGCAGACCTTCTTGGCCTCGCGGGTGGAGCCGCCCTTCTCGGGAAAGAAGGACTCGGGGTCGGTCTGGGCGCACAGCGCGCGCTCCTGCCAGCCGAGTTCCTCGTCCGCGTCGTCGACCAGCAGTTGCTGCACCAGCTCGGTCATGTGCGCCCCTCGTCTGTCTTTCGCGTCCCCGTGATCTAGCCGTTACCGAAGTCGGCTGAACGACACGAGTGAAATTACAAGTGTGCTGCTCCGGGCGAGTCAAGCCGAGATCTGCTATTGGGTCCCTTATTCACTCTGCGGAACCAAGGCCTAGCAGAAAGTGTTCAAATCGTCATAAACCTTGACAAGCAGACGGGACCCGAAAGGGCACCCGTGTCGCGCAGGGCCTTTCCGGACCTGTACGGAGAAGGACGCCCAGACGTTCGATCTCGTTCCGACACGCGCGCCGAAGCGAACCGGATCACGGTCGGATCACGGGATCACGACGGGGCTTGCGCTCCCGGCTGTGCCCATGTGTCCCGGGTGGCACCTGCACAAACCTTTCACCTCGGAGATGGACCGGATGAGGTGAAACATGTCCCACTTTGCCGTTGCCGAGTTGACAGTGAGGGTGTGAACCGATGTCCTTGTGGGCATGCTCGCGAACTTGGCACTCACCTCGACCCGGTCGGCCGGGTCCCTCGGTGCTGCCCACGCTCGCCGCAACTGTTGTAGCTGTCCCAGCTGTTGAGCCCAACGCGCTCCGGCTGCACTTGAGTCCACCGCGACTCGGCTGCTGTTTCCTTTGATCCCCACCTGGATCGAGCCCTCACCGGGCATCCCTCCCGCTCGCGAGCCGGGCGGACGGTACGCGACACCCAGCCAGCCCCCACTCTTCCGCCGAGGAAACACCCGATCCCATGAACAGCGACAGCGACATCCAGATCGCCGGCGACCTCCTCGAAGTCCCGCACCTGCTCCAGGCCCCGCGTGAGCACCCGGCCACCGTCGCCGAGTTCGTCGGCCTGGCCCGCTCCCTCGCCGCCGACCGCTCCCAGTGGGAGCACCTCGTCCAGTACGACGCGACCACGCGCTGGTACCACCGGCTGCGTACCGGGCCCGGCTACGAGGTGTGGCTGCTGTCCTGGGTGCCGGGGCAGGGCAGCGGGGCGCACGACCACGGCCGCTCCTCCGGCGTCCTGACCGTCCTGGAGGGCACGCTGACCGAGCGCACCGATCGGGGCACCCGCGCGTTGGCAGCGGGCGCCCAGCGGGTCTTCGCCCCTGGGTACGTGCACGAGGTGGTCAACGACGCGCTGGAGCCGGCCGTGAGCCTGCACGTCTACTACCCGGGCCTCACCGAGATGCCGATGCTCCCCCAGTCCTCACCGCGTTCGGCCGGGGAGACGCCCATGGCGTGCGCGGCCCCCGCGCCCCACGACGACGTGGACGTCGTGACCGCCTGACCCACAACGGGACCGGCTGACCCACAACCGGACCGGCTGACGCATGACGAGAGCGGCTGACGCTTCATGTGACCGCGTGACGTGTTGTCGTACCCGCCTGTAAGACTTGGCCCATGCG
>Ga0307514_10004355_pt1 | contig 13048 bp, 16 predicted proteins | sample 16_EM_MG_FD_203088 | JGI IMG/M metagenome (GOLD analysis project Ga0307514, IMG submission 203088) | Populus trichocarpa ectomycorrhiza microbial communities from riparian zone in the Pacific Northwest, United States - 16_EM | ecosystem: Host-associated > Plants > Roots > Unclassified | place... | reverse complement strand
GAGAACGGCACGACAGGGTCAGTCTGGGGATCGTGGTGATCAGCCTAAACTACAATCCAATTCAGGTTTGGGGACGGGTGCACGCACTGTGACTCCCATTACGAGAACTGGGTTCTTGAGCTGGGCAGGGCTGAATGGGGGAAGCCGCTCAACGGAACGGACTGGCCATCCATACAAATCGTACCTGAGGAGGTTATTGTCAGTATGTCCTTAGAGAAGCCTCCCTCTTGTGCATACCCAAGAGACCAGATCGTCCCGACTTGATTCGGGCCAGGTGAGCAAAATCGACGTATAGATGAGTGAATGATGAAAACTTACATGTAGGAGAGATCTCTCGTGTATTGTTCACGATAATGTCAAACAAGTCCCTGATCGTCGTATTGTCGTCGTCGAAGTCGTCCGCTCCAGAAATGGCTGTCAGCGCATAAGAAGTCAAGTTCTGGGAGGAATCGTCGCCCGTTCTGTTCGAGAAGGACCCAAAAATGGTCTTTTCGATAGTGACTTCCCCGGAGGGTACGTTGTATTTTGCACCTCCGTCGATTGTGACGTTGTGAGCTTTGGACGCTTGTAGGATGAAAGCCACGTATTCGTAAATGGGACCGTTCACATACTGACTCCATGTCGCCGGGGAGTACAGAATAAAATCAATCACGACTGTTCTGGGGTTAGAAATAAAACCCAGGCAAGTCAAAACCGGAAACAGTACCTTTCAAGTAGCCGGGGACCACGTAAACGTCGACACCGTCTCGATAAAGTTCGAGAGCCGTCTAGAACAAAAACCAAGTCAGTTGAATCACCAAGACAGAAAAGGGAATAGAGTACATCATGGGCATAGTTCATGAGAGACTTGACATCATCCCCACTAGCGTTGTCGCCAGTAAATTCGATGAGTTTGCAACCGGCCTTCCCTGCCGCAGCGCAGGCATCTGTGAGACCAGAGTATGTCTTCTCAGTATCCGTGAGAGAATAACGCGGCCACTGGTGTTATAAGTAGTAAGAAAAGGTTTCCACCACGGCAGCGTTGGAAGTTACCTTGTACGAAATCCAGGTGTCCGGATCCGCTGCGCCATCCAAGACCACATGCCCAGCACGCTACATAGAATTAGCTTTTGGCATTCAGCGGTTGGAGAGGGTCGAGTATACCTCGGGAAACACTGGGACAAGGCTATGGTCAAATGACACGATTAAAAGATCGGAGGGACTTACTGTTGACGAAATTGAATCCAAGTATGGTGCCATAAGAGAGCCCATAATAGTCAATCGGCTCACCCTTTCCCACAATCACATCTCCCAACGATACTAGATCCCTAATGGTGGAACTTGTCCCGATGTATTTCAGGTACGGCCCGACGGGGCCGTTCTGGCAACGTGCCGTGAAGTCTTTATACTTCTGTTGGGTCAGGTCGACTTGCGAATATAACTCGTCGAGATCTCGTTCATTGAACTTTCCGGAGATAGTTTCGTTGATGTATTTGGCGACGGTGTTCTTCCAGAACGCATCATCTTCCTCCTGGGAATCGAAACAAGTAACGACTCCAGGGCTAGCGATCGAATACGGTCAGTCAACCGCATCGAAAATCACGACGCAGACCTACAATGTGTAAAGACCGACTCCACGAGGATCCCAGGAGATTAAATCATAGGTGCCTTGAAACTCTGTACTGAAAATCGGACCGTATGTCTCAAAGAACTCGATTCCTGAAGCGCCGGGTCCACCTTTAATCAGGCGATGTTAGACCAAGACCACGAACAACGGACAAAGTACATCACCTGGATTGAAAAATACGGTACCCTTCTTCTCTGGAACAGCTGCGGTGTACTTGATCACAGCAAGACGTGCCGTTCCAGCAGAGCTGTCGTGGTAGTCCATTGGGACCTCGAGGAATCCGCATTGGAAGTGAGAGTCCGTAGAAGTTACTCCGAAGCTCGCACAACTGCCCCAAGAAACCTTTGGGATGTTCAGGAGGATAAATGAGGTGGATGATAAGGTGATAAAGCTCACAGTTGCGTCGCTTGAGGTGGATGCGGGTGCAGTGACCACGCGTCCCACGAGTGTTACCAGAGCAAGTAGAGCTGTGAGGGCGTTAGAGTAGAGCATATTGCAGGATGGGTTGATTGGGATGCTTCCTGTGCCTCCGGCTTACTTTTATACGTTTTTCCAGTGTCGTCCTGGTTCTAAGCACGCAGGAGATAGAACCGTTCACCGCGACATGCGGACAGGAAACCATTGAGTACAGGGCGCCGACTTCCAAAACCTTTTGTCTGAAAACAGTTGAACGTTGATACGGCAATGCAAATGATACGTTCGTGACGCAAGCGAGTGGTGAAATCCGCGGTGCTGATCCCATATCCAGTGGAATGCCGATCACCTTGTGAGCTTGTGGAATGATCGGATCCCGATCGACAGACAATTCCCCCCCCCCAAGTGGGTGCCCCGCGGTGACCGGAGGCCGAGGGGAGAACATGCGGTAGGTAATTCATCGCATTGGCAGGGTTGGATGGGATATTACCACCATCATGTGGAGTTCGAATGTAACGTTCCTGATATGGTACCTCGCCTACTCCTCCCCCTTCTGAATGGACGTAGACAAATGCCTGATCAGGGGAGCGGTGGCAGAGCGGTTTTGGGCCAGATCAGAGCGGCTCTTCCATCGTCCGTACTCCCAGAATTGTGGTCCTGGGCGTACGTGCGATGTCGATGACTATGTTGCCTCGGAGGAACGAAAATGCCCGCAAGATCCGCTTCGAAGTTCTTCGCGCAGCTTCTCCGACAAGCAGGTAAATGCACGCGCTTTCAACAGTCTGATACACCCTCAGCTGATGCGAATGAGAAAACATTACCTCTCTCGCCGCTTTCTACGACTTGTCCCCGACGTACACGAATATGACACACCAGCAAGTCGTGGAGAGTCTGATATGCACCGGTGTTTCTCCGTTAAGGGCTTACAGTCCATTGTAACTGCCAGGTGACTGTCCCCAGGTCTACACAGTGCTATAAATGAGTCCAGATAAATATCGATAGCCTTTTATGGGAACTGTTAGGACACCAACCGTTGCGTCAGGACTCCGATATTGTCTCTAAACCCCCCATCTGGGATCAATAAAATACGACGACTCCGCCGGAATGCGCTGCCCGGTGGGAGACCTCCACACCGAGCACGGATACATCATTGTGGTCCGCCTTCACGCCGGAAGAAGTTGGTATTCAAGGCGATATACTGTACCAATCCGACCAACCCGGTGGAGGGGGTCAATGATGACAAAAAAATTAGGTCTGAACAGCAGTGGTGGGCCGTATGACGATAACAACTAGACCTGGACAGCGAGCCCCAGCATGGCAGTATCGCCGAACCGAGCTCTACCATGCCTAGCGAGGACATATTCCGCCCGGAATCGATCTGTTCTGGCCCAGATAAGTCCTCAAGAGCTCTCAATACAAAGGTGTGGCTCAACTCGGATGATCTGAATCGAGCTCAAATTTTTTTGGGTGACATTGAGTCGAGGCTGGCGGCGGACCCTCCCTCCGGTGACGATGAAAATTGACCCAAAATCCGGCCGGTGGGCCCCCTGATGACAATGACCAACCGGGTTGGTCGGAATGGTACAGTACAGTCGATTGTATCCCGGATCACGCCTTTACTTGGTGATGTGTGCATGGTAAAGCTCGGCGAGTACGGCCTTTCTCTCGTCAAAAGTAGATCCGGGGAGAGAAAAGATACAATATTCTGAAACAACATACGTCTATTTACCACCACCGTAGCTCACGAACAGCCTGTCACTCCGTCTTGCGGTGTGCGACGTGAGCTTTCGTCCCCGACGCCGACATCATCCTCTTAAATCCCTTCAACAGGGCAAACAGCCTAACCCAGCATCAGACATAAATAGGGTATGAACCTCACTGCGAGCTCACCAGAACCAATTGAGTCCTTGCAAAAGGAAGTTTCCGCATCCATAATACAAAGCGACCGCAAATGGCACCTGGTCGTAAACCTGGGGAATGGTCTTGAAGAATGCATAGGTCTTTCATCGAGGTCAACTGTCGTCATTTCTTTAGATCGGACCACCAATTGTGACGCACAATGTAAATTCCGTACACAATCCTCAGCGCGATGAACGAGACGAGCAAGAAGAACCCGTTAACAATTTGGAGCTTGCTCCCAGCGAAGCCAGACTTGTCCATAAACCTAACAGGCTGTGGTTAGTTGCCTCCCGAAACGGTTTCTACGCGCGAGATTACCAGTGGAAATTCAAAAAAATCGTGCTCCTGTGGTGTAAACCTCAGCATGTGCAACGGGGATTAAACGACGGATTGATGGATTTACCCCTCCCAAAGCAAGCATCTCACGGTCCAATAAGCCAAAAATGGGCGCTGCAAATGTATCGGGCACGGTTTTCCTTGACGGAGACAAGGCACGGGCTTACGAAACACAAAAAGTACACAAAGAAACATGCTGCACCTGTGGTTGTTTGTCTCTCATAAGTGTGCGCACGGGCCGAGGGTCGAGAGGATGACACAAACCGTGAGCCACAAAACCGAGAGCCTCGAAATGTACGATCGTGTCAATTGCATCCCAGAGGAAGTACCCAGCTGAGATAGCAAAGAGGATTCCAGCCCTTCCATCCCAGCCAAATACACGATCTGCGGACAATTCGGGGGAATCGAGGCATCGGATAGCCAAGGGAATCACAATCGATACGTGGATCAATGAAACTCCACGGCAATCCCTGAGATGGTGTACGATGGGTACATTGATCAGTTCCCGAGGCGAAACAAGGACCCAGGACTGGAGAAGATATCCACGGGAAATGGAAACGTTCTCCAGTGATCTCCGGATCTGGCAGGGGCGGGGAAAAAATTTACGTACCATTTTTTTCTGGTCCTCCCGTCCAAATCCCCGTAAATCCGATTGAAGAATAACCTACTAAACCCTGGGACGAGCACAATGTACGCCAAGTTGAACAGCGCAAAAGAATACACGAGGACGTCGAAATTTGGTCCCAGATTCTTGAGCCCGAATACGTCCGCAACTGGACGTGAAAGATCTTGAAAGAGAGGATTGTACGCCTCCAACGCGGACGCAAACTTGTCTACCAGACCAGTCATCTTCGAAGTTTGAGCTGGCTTGGCTGTTCTTATCGGCAACTGGAAGCGTAGAAGGAAGTGTGGTGGAGGGATAAACGTTGAACAGCGGTTGCGTGGACGAAGAGGCGTCGTTATAAATAATTCCGAACCCCGAACGCGAGCACCAAAACGTTGGGATTAGTCGAACGGTGCATGGGTAGTGTGTGGTCTTGTGTGCGCGATGAAATGTAAAGATGAGATAAAATACCGAGTGTTTTTTCGTTATCGCAGTTGACTCAAAGCGCGCGCCTTTCGGGGCTTTGAGGCATGTTAGGGCACGTTTCTTTACCCGATCGCGAGTCGCTCTCACTCATCCAAGCCAAACAGAGTTTGAGTATGCACGGAGATGGTCAAAAAAAATTGTATTTATAAGGTGTACAGGTGCAGACAGCGAGAGGGATCTGCGTCCATGCGACAACAAGAGGACAGACGGTGGGATCAGCGGTAGGGGGTCCAGAGTAGAGTGCAGAGAGCACGGAATCAGTCCATTTGAAGCTTCAGCAACGCAGCCACAGATTTCTCCAAGTCGGGGGATTCTTTTTCTTGCTCTTTGCACTTCCTTTCCAGCTTAGACAACAGGCTCTCCAAGTGAGCCGGCAGACCTTCGGCGATTGAGGTGATGGCGTTCACTGTTACCGGAGGGGGGATCATCAGTGGGATCTTCGGGTCGAGGATCAAAAAGAAGTCGTTAAATACAACGTTGGGTCACTTCCCGCTCAAATGCCTGGAGAATTCGCTTCCTTTCGGCTTCCGTGGCTGATATCTGCGTGTGTATTTGTCCCACCTTGACCTTGGTGGGAAAACGAGTGAGGTGAGGGGATCGGGACCTGAGTGTATGCGCGCACTTTGACCTCAGAATACAAGTGGGTCACATCGTCCTCGTCCTTCAACCTGAGGACCTCGACATTTTTGCACACCTGATCAATGGACAAGACGCCGGTGGCAAATGAAGTGTCGATCTTGTCCCTGAGGCCATTGTGGAGTCGCGTTTGATGGTGGACGGTTGGGATTAGAGCGTTCTTAAGATAGTCTCTGAACCCAGGCCTATAGGCGACCATTGTGTCGTTCAAGCGGCCTAAAAGTCCCGCTATGTCGCAGTCGTCGTCCTCGTATGGGTCGCTGAGAGACATGGCGTGAACTTGGGACGCGTGTGATGAGAGTAGACACGTACTTGTCTTGGAGCATGGCGATGAGGGTAGACTCGTCAGCCCAGTCATCGCCCTCGTCGTCCTCAAGGCTGCCCTGGTGGCGGTGGTTGGCATCATCACGGTCTCTGTAGGAGTGCAGCCGACGATAAAAAGCGAGTTCATCGGATTCTTCCGCTGGATTCCTAGTGGCCCGCAGCCGTTGTCGGGGCTTTAGGATAGGGCGAGTCAGGTAGGGCTTTGGGGACCTGTATGGAGCTGTTCAGAAGGTTAATTGAGGAAGTGAGCAACAAGAAAAAAGATGCGACCGGAAGAGGATTTGGGACGAATAGCATATTTTGTCATTGGAAAAGGCGGGTGTTGGACGTAAACGGAAGATCTGGAAAGCCAACAAAGTGTACCTAACGGTGAGACCAAACATTTCTCCTCCCTTCCTTTCGCTCACCCACACACACACCCGGTCCGTTTCGTCTACCCTCCTCTTCCATCCAGCGTCTCGCACAGTTTAATATTCCTTGCCAACTCATCACCCACCCGGCTGCCCTAAACACCCGATTTTTTCTTTCCACCCACGAAAATGAGTTCGCGAGGTCCAAAACAGTCGATGACAGAACTCAAGTTGAGGAGGTTGCTGGAGCACAATCAACGGCTCAGAGACGACCTTGCTCGGCCACGGATAAGGGTGAGCGAGGCGAGCGCAAGGTTCGTACTGTGAACACATCCCCAGACATCGCTCGCTAACTCTCGTTGGTCTCTATTTCACCAGTTTGATTCGTTACTGCAAAACGACAACTGATCACCTCGTAAGTCCACAAGGTTACCCGGCGGGAGCGGTCCCACCATATGGGAGACATGGCCCAAGTTCCCACCACCTCATCATTGAATGTGTTGGCGCGCGGTCGCGCTTTCCTATCCCTCCTGCGCGTTTCCAATTGGTCGGATTGATTGCTGACCGTCACTCATCATCCCGTAGATACCTTCTGTCTGGGGACCTGTCAACAAGGCAGAAGACCCATACGCGCCTCCGGCCCAGGGATGTAGTTGTGTCTTGATGTGATCCGCAGGTGCCGAAATGGGAAGCTGAAAGCGTAGGAGCGGTTTTGGAGAGATCCATGGGCGAAGCGCGAACCTTTGCGTCTTGGGTTCCTACCACAGCCGCAGTCTTTGGACTCATCGTCGTCAGTTCATTGCACACACACACACACACACACACGTTCCTTTGCTATCCCCTTCGTTTTCCATATGGATCGTTTATTAGCGCATTGACTGACGGCGGTCAGGAGCCTTGTCTCATACCTTTTTTCTCTCTTTCTTTTGGATTAAGCTACACCTGACATCTATTGTAAGTGGCGACTGGCCACCTATAGTTTTTATTTCACGCATGGTATTATAATAAGTATGAAGGAAGAGTGACCGAGGTCGGATGCATTCGGGAACCGTCCGCTCTGATGGATTCTCGCGAACGCGTTATCTGCTCCTCTGGCTTTTTTTCCCACAGGCATTGTGCGAGATCAGGCAATTGACCTCCGTTTCCCCTTCTCTTCCTTCATCCCGTCTCGTCGCTAGTACAGTGTCTAGTACGACGTTCCCCTCAGAACTTCTAGTTCTGCCCTCCTCCTCCCCTTCAAAAACGTAGACGTCCGTCTCAACTTTCCTCCTCACGCCCCTCATCACCGCGTGAGTCCCACCGCCCAGGAACTTTCCCACCGCTTTGCGGCGTTAGCCCATTTGTTGAACCGGAAACGTCAACTCACTCGCTCCCACAGCGTGCATCTCCCCTCCCCACTAAACAATCCACGATGAATCGCCCACATAAACAGTCAATGTCCGAGCTCAAGCTCCGTCGCCTCCTAGAACACAACCAGCGGCTGAGAGACGATCTTGCAAGGCCGAGGATAAAGGTCAGCGAAGCAAGCGCCAGGTGTGTTAAGCTCCCTACCGTCGCCTTGGCTTTCCGAATGTTCTGACCAGGTTGTCTCTATTCTCAGTCTCATACGATACTGCAAGACAACAACGGACCATTTGGTGCGCCGAGAACCCTATATTAGTACCCCGCCTTTGTCCCATCTGATTTTTTGTGACGCGACAGGTTCCGTCAGTATGGGGTCCAGTTGGGAAGAGCGAGGACCCGTACGCTCCACAAGGCGGAGGCAAGTGCTGTGTCGTACAGTAACTCGGTCCTCGCCTTGGGTCCTTTCTTCACCTCGTGTACGCCACTATCTCTCCCTCCGCCAGTGACTATACTTGGACTGGCGTCACCCTGTGCTTTATCTCGTTTCGTTGCGGAAAGAGGGGGCTTGCCTCGGGCTCGACGGTGTGGTGCTTATCCCAGGTTTTCTTCCCTTCTTCGATGGCTTCTTCATCAGCAGACCCGTTTGTTTTCTCTCTCTCTCTCCCTCTTTCCGTGTCGATAGTTTTTCATTTCCGCCTCATTCATTCATCCCCATGTTTGTCCTGCTCTTTGCTCTCCGAGGTTCAGTTATGTATGCGTCTATTTGTGTAGACTAACTCTCGTTTCCTACTATTATACCTGATTCTCTTGCAGTCACATGGACTCGAGGAACTCGGTCACCTTTGGCTTCGGGAGCGCACCGACGAACCTTGCCACTGGCTCTCCATCCTTGAAAGCTATGACTGTCGGAAGCGCCCGGACCTATAGGTGGTGGAATATGAGAAATCATGACGCACGTGAAAAGTTGATGGTAGGCCTCACCCCGTATTTCATGGCCAGCTCGCCTTGTTCGTCTTATGTGCCAAGTATTGGTGAACCGGACTTGACAGTCATTCTCTTTGCTCACCTGTGTCGATGGTGACCAGATCAAACGGTTTCCCACTTGCTGACACCAAGGCGCCATCCTTGGTGGCATCCTCAAGAATTGGTCCCAGAACCCTACAGGGACCGCACCAACTGCGCGGAGGGTGTCGTAAGTGGGATGTTAGTGAGCGACTCGAAGAGAGGTGCGTACTCTGCGTGAAAGTCTGCTATGACGACCTTGTCCTTGACCCGGAGTGCCTTTTCGAAACCCTGATGGATACACGTCAGCAACGGATGCTCATACGGTATTGCTTTAATATCCCGCTCGCACCTTTTGGTCTACATTTGGGAAATGGTCGGGTCTCCGCACAGAAGATGAGAAAGCTCGAATGAGTTGTCGGCCGAGCATGAGCATTTTTAGCGACCACGAGGTTCTCTCCCGTCGCCAGGATAAAGATATCCTCGATCGCGATGGAGACGGCGTATGAGACTTATTATAAAGCAGTCTAATCCTTTCGGCTGTTCTCCACCTCTCTCTCTCCTTTACCCCCTCCGCTCCCTTCGTACTAACAACGCCCCACGAGCACCGTAAGTGGTGTTCATCGAATACATGTCTGTCCACCTCTGATCTCCTCCAGGCTCGAAATCTCTGCTGCCATTACCAACAATATGCGTTTCACTCCCATCGTTTCTGCTCTCCTCGGTCTTGCTGCTTGCGTCTGGGCCGACAACATCACCGTCAAGGTCGCCAGTGGCGGAGCTTTGACCTTCTCCCCAGATAGGTGAGGCAAACCGTATAATCAATCACCCTCCAAACATTATGGATTGTTGATCGTTGCATAGCGTTACGGCAAAACAGGGTGATATCATCGCTTTCCAGTTGTAAGTCTTGATCCAGCTTGCACCTTTCTTTGACCCGAACTGACTTGTTGCCCTGACAGCATCGCTGGCAACCATGTTCGTTTCCACCTATTTGCTAATCTCGGTACCCTCCTGACTCTCCTTTTACCAGTCCGTCACCCAGTCAAGCTTTGACGACCCATGCACTCGATTGACCGACGGGGTCGATTCTGGCTATCAGCCAGTCTCTACCAACGCTTCGTCGGTCCCTGAGTGGAGCTTCACTGTTGACAATGCCACCGCCCCTTTGTGGTTCTATTGCAAGCAGGGACCGTGAGTAGACCCCACTTCCTATCCTCCTGCTAGAGGGGGCGCTGATACTCCTTCCTAGCCACTGCAAACTTGGCATGGTCTTTGCTGTGAACCCCTCCGTCAATAAGACGTTCGATGCCTTCAAGGTACGCTTGACTTAACTCACTCTCCTTTTTTTTCTCTCCCTTATCGACATCCAATCTCCGTAGGCAAAGGCAACTGGTGGGTCTAATTCTTCTTCGACGGTCCCTTCGTCCACTGGGGCTTCCCCGAGTCCATCTGCGTCCAGCAACTCCAGCCCGAATGGCTTCGGTACCCCCAAGCTCGCCGGAATCATCACTCTGGTGGCCATTCTCGTGGGATCCTTCTTTTAAAAAAATTCGTTTCTTTTGTCCTTCTTTTTCCTCCCCTCGAATTACTCCAGTAACGCACTGAACGTTTCTCCTGGTCCGGATTGCCGCATTCACCCCGTTTTCCCACCGTCGAATGTCCGTTTGTCCCTTTGGATATTGCTTATGTATGGTGTTTAGCTTCTGTAAGGTCTTTAGGGAGGGCAAAAATCCTTCGGACTATAATGATACCCCCCTCGTATTACGTGTGATGTTTGAGTTGGCAAGAACCAATCGATCTCGACTGGGAGGCGCTCAAGTGGCACTCCTGCTCTCTCACTGCACCAACATGGACAAAATTCGAATCGCAAAGGTCTGCTTCACTTCTCGTACGCGATCTGCGGTTCTGTGCACCATCTGAGCCCTCATTCCCTTCGTCATCTTGAAACAGGTCGAGGGGGTCGTCTGTTCCAAATTGAACGGGTCCAACGTCTGCACCCTCCATCTCACTGCGCACCATCTGATCTTTCGCTATGAGGACGACAAGATGGACGAGATGTGGGTGAGTCTGTCCAAAACAACCTACGTGGTGCCTGTCGAACTGATAAATTCACGGAATGGGTAGGTCCCCTACCCCCTGATATCTCTCGTCACTCGGCTCCCACAGACATTGACCGGAAGATGTCCTCTCACAATCCGAACGAGGACCTTCGAAAATCTCCTACTTTCTTTCGAAAATGACACAGAGGCATCGGAGGTCTTTGAGAGTGTTAAAGAGCTCACTGTCGCAAGCAAGTCTTTGACCCCACCCGATTATCCATCCCCGAAGGGAACGCTCATCAGTTTGATCTTCTAGACTCTGTAACCCAATTATATGCTTTCTCATACGTCCCAAATCCGCCTCTTCCCACTAGAACCGGATGGTCGATATACTCCCCTCGCGAAGAATTCGGTCGGATGGGAATTGGCTCGAGGACAAAGGCTTGGCGGTTTACGGACATCAATAAGGATTACTCGGTAAGTGCCCTGCTCCGCCTGGCGTAACATGCTCGTTCGCCAATAACATCCAAGACCTCATAGTTCGCCTCCACGTACCCTGCTCGTATGGTCGTGCCCACCAGGATCAGCGACAGCACGCTGCAATACGCCGCCAAATACAGGAGTAAAGCTAGGATACCGGCCCTGACATACCTACACCGGACCAATTTCGTGCGTCTCCCACTCTCCCTCTCCAAATCCTCGGTTGTCTCACCAGTTAATCAGGGAAGTATCACTCGGTCTAGCCAGCCTATGGTTGGCTTAACAAACAACCGATCGATCCAAGACGAGAAACTTATCGAAGCGATCTTCCAAACCCATCATTCACCCGAATCCCGCATCACCGCTAATATCTATGGTTCCACGTGTACGAACCTGATCATCGATGCTCGGCCGACCGCCAACGCCATGGCTAATACAGCGAAGGGAGCTGGGACGGAGAACATGGACCATTACAAGGACGCAAGGAAGGCGTACCTGGGCATCGACCACATCCACACCATGCGCGAGTCGCTCGCCAAGGTGGTCGATGCGATTCGGGAGACAAGGTTCCCTGACGAGGCTGGCGTTGGTGATTCGGTAATCACAACTGTGGATAGGGAAGCCCTTCGAAGATCTGGGTGGCTGAGGCATCTAGGCGCTGTAATAGAGGGAACGATTCTTATCGTCAAGAACGTTCACGTCAACTCCTCTCATGTCCTCATCCACTGTTCGGACGGTTGGGATCGGACTTCACAGCTTTCCGCCATGTCTCAATTGTGTTTGGACCCGTACTATCGGACGATAAGGGGGTTCGAGGTATTGGTCGAGAAAGACTGGTTGTCTTTCGGACACAAGTTCCTCGACCGATGTGGGCATCTCTCTTCGGAGAAATTCTTTTTATCTCCGGCAGAAGGTGGCGGGGGAGGTGGTGGAGCTGAGGCGGCTCAGGCGTTTTTTGCTTCCGTGCAAAACAAGTTCACCTCACCAGGTCACCTCAAAGAGACGAGTCCTGTCTTCCACCAGTTCCTCGAGTGTGTCCGACAGGTGCAGAGACAGTTCCCCGAGCGGTTCGAATTCAACGAACGGTTCCTCCATCAATTGTACTATCACCTTTATTCCTGCCAGTTTGGGACGTTCCTGTGGAACAACGAGAAGGAGAGGAGGGTAGATGAAGCTGGTGGACCACCTCCTTTCGAGTCTACCGTGAGCATATGGGACTGGCTCGATACACCAGAGGAGATGGAGAAGAACAGGAATCCAGACTACGATCCCTCCCTCGACGACTTGAGCAGGAAGGAAGGAAAGCCGGATATGGGTGTACTCATTCCAAATCCCAAGGATATACGATTCTGGCATGGCCTGTACGGACGGACGGACGAGGAGATGAACGGGAAATTCGTGGCCCAGGGAACAGCGGAGGTTGTCGGTCCAGTCGATTGTCAGCAAGACGACCCTGTGTTCTCATCACCAGCCATCACACCATCGCCATCGCTTTCGAAGTTCAGTTCCCTAGCGTCCTCGGCCG
>Ga0307514_10004353_pt1 | contig 13050 bp, 12 predicted proteins | sample 16_EM_MG_FD_203088 | JGI IMG/M metagenome (GOLD analysis project Ga0307514, IMG submission 203088) | Populus trichocarpa ectomycorrhiza microbial communities from riparian zone in the Pacific Northwest, United States - 16_EM | ecosystem: Host-associated > Plants > Roots > Unclassified | place... | reverse complement strand
ATAGATAACACATGCTTCTCATATATGTGGCGTGAAATACATGATTAACTTCAGCATGTAAGGCTTCACATAGTTCAGTATGTGGTGGAGTATAAAGTGCGCTAGCACATGTTTCAACACCTTTCCCCCGAAGGGAAAAGGGAGCCTTAGGCTATGAGGCGGGTCATGCCCAACTGCTAATTTGCTTATGCTATCACTCCCGTGATATGTTCAGTCAGGTGCATGACATTTTTTGTATGATGCTTGGCATTTTTTGGAATCTGGCACCTTCAACAACGGATATTGCATGCTAGAGTTATGTAAAGGCCATAATTTAGAATCCTTCCGCCTTAGTCTGGTTGGCACGACGCTCCTTCCTTCCGCCTCATAGCCTAAGCCTCCCTACGGGGAAGGCGTATAGACTTATAAAAAAAAAATCATATTTTACAAATAGATAAGTTTGAGTGTAAAAGTGGAAACTTAAATGTTACCAGACTAAATTTATGCCTGCCTTATTTAGTCAACTACCAGTTTTGGATATCGATGTAATTGCTTACCACTACCAACCAGACTTAATGATATCATCACCCCCTTTTTTATGAAGAATCGGTCATTAGAAGCCCAGATTGTAAACCAGTCAAATTTCCTTACACTCTTCCGAAGAACAAATCACTGCACACTTCGGTTGCATAATCCCCTCATAAGTATGAAGAGAGTTCGGGGTGGTTTTTTTATTTTATTTTAATTTTTGAATATGGGGAACGGGAAAGCGAGAGCAAATTTCAGTGAAACCTAAACTGGCAGTAGACTCCGAGATGTTGTGCTGGTGAGCCGTCCTCTCTCTACTTATCTCTTGTGCAACCCTCACTCCGGCGGAGGTGTTAAACCAGCAAGCTCAGACCACGGATTGGGGGGCAAAAAACTATTGTTACTGGAATGGTAGCGGAGAGTGCATCCCTCTAAGCACTGGGAAATTCACAAGCCATCCCCAAGATTTATTCCGAGGGTAAATTTTTTTTTTTTTAAAGAATCATTAATCGCATTCACCCTAACTAGAGTATGGCGATGGACTGCAGCTCCTGGTTATTCCGAGATGAGTACTTGAAGAAAAGGCTTACTCAGAGGCGGCAGACTAAGAATGATATAGCCAAGACGGTTCAGGTGAATATGGTGATGGGCGCGATTGCGGGGACAGTGGCAGCGGTGGTGACTACACCAGTGAGTGGAAACTAGGGTGGTGGGAAGGTGGTGACAAGAAGGAGAAGGGAGGAGTGAAGAGTAGTGGAGAGCGGTTGCCCGGGATTTATAGGGCAGAGTTGACAGAAATCTTGGAGGAAGATGGATCCAGAGGATTTTTGAGGGGGGTAGGGCTGAGAGGGTTGTGGTCGGGATTGGAGTTGGTGGTGTATTTCGGAGCGTATGCAGGAGGAAGGGTGTATTTGCAGTTGGTCACCTTACTCCTACCTCGTTCCTGTACTCGTCCATAACACTTTCTTGAGTTAACTAATAGTCGCCGCTGTGGATCATGTCTGCACCTCTTGACACTCCTATGGCTGGGCCCTTCTGGCACTGACTGACTCGAACATATCTCGACATACTGTCACATGTAACACCAGGACTGCCGCCAGGTGACGGAATCTCGCCACCCTCCTACGTACTATGACTCTGCAACCTGCACCTATGCCAACGATCACAGTTGGCACCACGATTAACTTCTCCGCCCCGCTGCATCAAGCACACAATGCGGGCCTTCAGGCTGCTTGTGGTTTGCCCGCTACCGCCCAAGCCCCTACCAGCAGCCCGACTACGACCAAAGTCTGCTGGGTCATTACAACCAAGGAACTCACCTTGCCCGAGTTAATAATTGCTTTCTACACCTTGAGCTATGGATCATATGCAGCTGCTATGTAGCGGTAGGCTTGTGATTCGACCTATCTAATCTTGGATTTCAATTATAGAGTAATAAGATCCCCTGTTACGCTCGCTACTTGTTGGAAATGCACAGAGGACATATACCCGTATGAGAAACTTCCTCTCAACTAATCTGGTGGGCACCGGCCTCTCGTACCTCTCAACCCAAACTTCATGTCCTTATCTATCTTAGGAATGATGGTACTAACTTACCCCTCGGGGCTCGCCACGGTTATCATGAGTGAAGAGTACGGTAGCAATTTTTAAGGTTTCTATCACTTGCAGGAACTTACTTGGTGTTGAGACGCACAAGCACGCGTACATGGTGAAACGTACTTATTAGTTCCTGCATCGGGTGAGAGGGTTGCTAATTGAACGGCGGTGGAAGATACATAAGTACTGTATACAGTATAGTGCTGCGGCGGTCCGTCTCAATATTGTTGACTTCATACCCAGCCTGATTCTCTTTTTTTTCGCGCACTCCGTTTCTTGGAGAAGCAATGTCGTGATTCTTGCTTATGATGGCCTGTTAAGGATTAAACATACCTGTAGCACCACAGCAGCATGAAATGCGTAAATAACGCCTTTTTCTTGTGTCATGGTAGCCTTGCTCGGCTCTGCAGTCATATTTCGTACTGGAGGAGAAGATCATGTGTCCCCGACTGTAAATATTAAATGGGCCTTCATATTCTGCTCTCCTTCTACCTCATCCTATCCTCTAGAGCTCTCCAGGGATACCCCCAGCACTTACAAGTCCCCATAGAAACATACGAGTACATTCTGAACTCTTCAAAGATGTACAGGCGCCTAGATGTCTTGGATACGAGTCAGATTAAGCCAAGGCAGCGGCTGCGGAGCGAAATTTTTATACCAAACAGACCTTCATCCAGTCCGCTGTATACCCCCAGAAACAATCCCCTCACACCAACCTTCAACAGGGGAGCTGGCCCACCAAAACTTCTTAAGCAGATGTTCCGACCATACTCTCTACCGAGCTCCATAACAAGCCCTCAACGTGGGAGCATTATGGAAGTGGACATGATTCACCAACCCCAGTTGCCAGCTATGACCCCTAAGGATCTTATAGGTTACTTCAATAATTTGAACGACCTTCGAAGCAATTCAGAGACAAGGAGCTTACCTGAGCAATATCAATACATTTACCCACCTTCTTTACTTGAGCCCTCAGAGATTTCCAGCCTCCAAGCACATATCACGCATCCTTGCATCCGCCCACTTTGGCTACGATGGATGGGTGAAGTCAGAGATCTAATTAGTGAGTGGGAAAGAGCTGTCGGAATGATGGGGAAGGAAGTAGTGTCGTATTTAGCTTTATCAGAGAGCGAGAAACTGGCATATAAAAGGATCGACGATCTTAACACTTCATCCACCCAGGGCGTAAATCAATTCATCGAGCTTCACCTAGAAAGAGCCATTCAGCTTGTCAAGGAACCAAGAAAGGGGAACGCAATTAATACCAGCAAATTTCTGGAGTTGGGTATGGAGTTTGAAAATCTGAAGGCGAAGTATGTGAATTTGCATGTGGAGAGAAGGAAATGGACAAGGCTGAAGCTGGGGTACAATTATTGAGGTTTTTTTTTTCTTTTTTTTTGGGGGGGGATATTTCCATTTGCATTTGGGGAATATGAGTAGGTTCAGAATCTTGGGTGTGTGAGTGCGGGCATAATTGGCGTTTTAGTTAAATTCGTGTTACCAATCCGAGTCCATACTACCTGTCACCATATTCAATCTTCCTATGTAACACATGGTGGCTGAAAACCCGTGTGGCTCGCTGCAAACAGCAATGAGTATTCAAAAAAATAATTAAAATAAGTAACAGTATATACCAAAATTACTCCTATATCAGTACCTATCTTTTAGCCAGATTGGCATTCAGTTTCTGCAACATTCCCCATCAACACCAGAGTTTTTTTTTTTTTTGAGTCCATATACCTTTCCCCCGGAGGGAGCGTTAGGTAATGCTAAACCAACTAGAACATCCATTACTTGGGTCAACTTCTTTCTAGTCTAAGAAGTAGTTAACTTACCAGCCTGCCCGGAGAGTACCTGAAGCGGTACTATGTACAATGTACAGATTAAATGAGCCAGACTACCATGGAGGTTTTACGACCTGGTCTCTCACAACTTTGTCTGATAAGGATCAACAGTCAGTCACTCGCTACTATTATTTGGTTTTTGCATCTTTTATGTTTCCCTCGTTTACTCATGCTTCTTTATTAGCATCCTGTTACCTTTTTGAATAGGGCTTGTACTGGATGCACCTACCTTATTTCCAGCCTTAGGATTCATAGTTGGGATCTATTTTGCCTTGATTTTAGGTCGAAAGGCAGCCTTCAAGTTCTCCACCGCTATCCACACCCTCCGCTGCGATGGAGGTCAAATCTATCAATATCACTCAGGAGAGTAACAGTAATACCTCAGGGGAATCTCTGCAAGAGGCTCGATACATAAGCATGGAGGATACGGAGAATACAGGGAAGAAACTTAGAGATGCAGCTTTAGAGGTCAATACGAAGCCGGTTTCTGCAGAGAATGCCCCAGTGGAAAGCACTGAATCCAAGATGGTGCCAACAGATGAGAATTCCGTGAATACAAGGTCTCTGAGCATGAGATGTGCGAACACAAAACGCCCAAGCAGTGGAGGCCCAAATACCAGATCCAGTTCAGAGTTGTGTCGACAACCCACAGCAAGCTCGAGCTCAAGAAAGATATCGACGGAGGTGTTAGACTTAACAAAGCCACCCACACTTCCGCCGTTAGATCTAGGTGCCAAGATTACAGAACCAGGCTTGGAAGGGTCCGTCAAGAGAATGGAGATCCAGCTCCGTGGATTGGAACTCCAATTCGAAAAGTTCAGAAGGGCTCATGCCAAACTGATACACGATCATAAGGAGCTCATTGAAGCCCATTGTCAGGAGATTGGAAGCAGTACAGCTAAGAAGCAAGATAAGTCAGTGAGAAGAAAAGAAAACGAGAGGACTCTGGTAAATTCAGGAAAAGATGGGCTAGAAACACTTGAAAGCGAAACAGAGATAGCTCCTGGCAGAGGAGATCTAGAAAGATCCCTCAGCATTTGGAGAATCAATGCAATCCATCGACGGGGTAGATCGCCAACACGTGCCCGAATTTTCGGACGTTCATCCCCTTCGTCCCCGAACTCCGACACCCAGCTACAGCGAGCGAGCTCTGAAAGCGGAAGTGGGGCTTCGCAAACCAGAAGCCTACCTGTACATAGCAGCCACCCATATCGTGATACACAACGACAAAAAGGAAGTTCAAGGCACATATCGCCCCACAGAAACACTTCCCGAAGAGCTACTTCTATCCCATGCCCCCCCAGTTCACATGCACGCGTACGGTCAAGTGAGCAGTCCCACAGCAGGTCGAGACCCTTGAATAATCGTAAGGCTGCTGACGGACAGCCACGGCCTCGACTCCTCCCCAAGCGAGTTACAAGCTTGACCAGGCCAAAGCCTCAGGAGGTACTCTCCGTAGGCCTGGGTGCCGACTTCGACGCGTTCCCACGATGGTCAAAACTTGGGCTTGATACCATGGATACGTTTAAGACTGCCCACGGTCCTAGTGCAGTGCGCAAATGGAAAAGTGGAAAGCTCCCAAAAATAGTGATTTAAAGCTGTATCAATTCGGTAAGGGTTATTGCTCTTTCTCCTAATGTTTCTGCAATGGTGGGTGCTAACGGTAAACTTCGAGCTTGATTGGGATTGGATGATGAACCTCGAGAGACCCATAACCCGTGGCATTGTGGATTCACTCTCCGCTACGTGTGGCAAAGAAGGAAAATACTTTGCAGTTTTGGGCTGTGGGCCTTTGACAAGAAGTATCTATATGCTGTTTTGTTTTTGTCTTTTTGTTCAGCCTTGTAACGTAGTATTAGTCTGTTGTATCCTAATGTTTAATACTCATCGGGAGTGCTACCTATATATATGTATTATGTAATGACCGACTGCCTAATCATAATACACTGGAAAAAAATTGCCTGAAATAGACCCCAAGGATTACTTTGGGCTTGATAGGATCGGACGCTGCTAGGGGGTTGACTGTTACCCTACCTATCCTTCACTCTAATAATGTTGATCATGATTGGGATTCGAACCAAGGCTGGATGTCAACCCTGCTCGTTCGTAGCCTTGTTCGCTGATCAGACGTACGATACGCTTCCCTCCATGATACTCTAAGTACCTAGTCTGGTTGAATTTCTGTTCAACCAGACTAAATTCGAATTTTGTTGCACATAGACGATTTTAAATATCGATCCTGTCTTCCAATTTGTGTCATTCAGACGGCTGTAAGACCCCAGCCCTCTCTGAACTCACGCCACCCCGTGCACCCTCGATTTTCACCCTGATTTAAACCGCCCACCCCTTGCCCTTCCTCAATTCATATAGCTTTCCCTCTATTATTGGAGGGGCGTTGAGGGAGTGGCTTAAATACCGTATTATCTCGAGTTATTCGCTAGCGTGGGTGGCGCCTGCAATGCAGCGATCAGAACGCGATACCTACAAACGTACATACCAAGTCTGGTACCAAGTCGGGCTGCACTACCGCTCATAGAGGAAAAGTATCTACTCACTGACATGTTAAGAGTGCACGGTACACTGCAAAGTCCTCCATAGCGTGTACATCTGCCTACAACAGGCTTAGAGAAGCTCTTGCAGGCGCCACCCACGCTAGCGAATAACTCGAGATAATACGGTACCATCATCGTTTGCAGTCTTGCCCCTTCAGTTGGAGTTGATGCATTTGAATGGGCACTGCAGAAAATGAATTGGAGCAACCCTTGGACTAACTAGCCCTTACAAGCGATGCTCCTACTGATAGGTTCCGAGGGTGTTGGTCTCACTCTAATTTGCGTGGGGGTATATCTCGAATGTTGCTGTGCATTTCTATTAGCTCCAGCTTGAATCGATTTCTTTTTTGCTCTGCTGGTATCACTGGCATCACTGATGCATTATGTAGAGGTCTACAATTCAAAGCTGTCGTGGTCGTGATATCCATAGGCTACATCACAAAGGGGTTTGACATGCTTGCTTGCCAGTGAATTGCTGCTTTTTGGGGGGGGGCCGCAAATGTATACCAGCACCATCCTCCAGAAGAAATCCTGTAATTATTGCTCAACATAGATGTCAGGTGGGGGCCGGGTTCAACAGCATTGAGCCATGTAATTTTGGTAAGAGATTTAATTCAGACTTCGGCTCCATACAAGACTGGATAGAGCTTTCTGGGAGGGGGAAGCAGTATGACCGGCTACCGGGAAGTGAGCATTGTAACATGTAACATACATACATCACCTTTGAGCGTGGCACGCCAACCGCCGGCTTGGAATACTCTGTGAGACGCGACTGTCAATTGTGTAACCTTAGTACAAAGACTAACTGCCTCAAGTTGTTAGGACATAATCACGCAGTCTCCATTAGTCTGGCGGACACTCACCCACTTTCCGCGATACCCGAGCACAAATCCTACACTAGACTGTTTACATTTCTATATCAGGCTAGATCACCATTAGTCTTCAGCCAAAAATTCATTTACATGAATCTTGGAACTGCCCCAAACCCCATCACCATCAATACAGAAGCAAGACCCACTAATGGGAAGATGGCCAGCAGTTTCTGCAAGCAAATTGCAAAGCGGACTGGCCATAGGACTGTACCGGCAACACAGACAGGTTAATACTTAAAGAACTGTCTGGTCCAGTCATGATCATTGCTCAAGAAGCTATGAAGGTGAGTTTCCCCCCCCCCAGAGTAGTTCCATTTACCTTTTACTTAGCCAGAAATTTTTTGCAATTGCTTGCACCTACCTTGCAACCACAGCTAACTATCTAACTGGCTTAACGTTGGTTCCAGCGTAAGCCTCTGTTGTGCCCACCAGATACTACCCAGGCATCTTAGGGCACTTTTTATGCCATATCACATATCAACAAAGAGCAAGTATCGACTTGGGTTACGGCTTCGCATCCTATGGCAACTTATGCAGATACTTGTTGGTTTCCTTTCCTGGGCCGAAAGTAATCTTGCAGTGGGCCGGGACAAATAACTCTTAGCCGAAGTGACCATCCCGCGACCACAACCAACTGCATATTCTCGACCTGGCCATGTCCACACTGCCTCTCGAAGTTGGATATCATAACCGTCATACTGGCAATTGGAGACGGGCAGTGACTGGTACCGATTTAAGCCAATTGCCACGTACTCGATTGTTTAGGCCAGTCCAGCTCGATTCACAAGTACAGTCTCGATCAAAACACTACCAACAGTGTGTAGGTATGTAGGACTGAGAGAAAGGTGCAAACAATCAGTCCTCATGCAGAACATGTTTTACTCAGAAATGGTCGTAAAGCACCTCTCAGACACAGAAAGCCACAAATGTGATCAGTGCTTTTATTCACCAATTATTGGAACGGTGGATAGTGGGGCCATGAAATTGATCATGTCAGCGGATTCGAGATCAATGCATGCATGGTGCACATATGCAGATGTTCCCCGATCTGTACAAGTCCACTTGGCCCTTGCTGAGATAAATTCCATCATGTGGTTTAAATCACATGCAGGATGTATCAACATGAATACGATGTGAGCTTGGTGAGTCGGGAGGAGTCGTGAAGCATTGATTTTAGTTGGGTCGAAGACCTCATTTCCAACTCTAGGAACCTTACTCGCTAATCTCAAAACATGCAATGCTATGAGAAACTTGAAGAAATAAGCTAGGTAACTTTTAAACACCATGCAAAACGAGTCATGGAGATATCCCGCATTCATGCTTATTTAGATAACTAACCTTGTCAATTTTCTAGGACCCTCTGATAAAAAGCATCTCCAATGTTTCCTTTGGGTGTTCATTAGGTATTAAATACTGCCCCCAGCCGTGCTCATCTGGCAATCTCGAGCGCTTCCTTCTTGCAACCTCAGCCACTCATGCCCTGCTTGCTATCTCAGTCAATCGCTAAGCTTGGACTGCAACTCAAATCTCTGTACTCAACCACTGCTCACCCCTTGACGTGTTTCAGCAAGAAGGGTACCACTTCTCCAAGAAACCTATCCCACAATACCCGCCCCATAGGGCCTGACACATGGGTCGTGTCAAATGCGTGTCCTAGTCCTCCAGCCAGGACAAGATCACATTTTACCCCAACCTCATAAAGTCGTTTTGCCATTTCTTTACTCTCCCGGCAGTCGACAAGGTTATCATTTGTACCATGCACTAGGTACGTTGGGGGAAACGTGCTTGTGATATGAAGCTGTGGGAAAAGATAGCGAATACTCTCTGGTATGGCTGCTTCCATCTTTTGTTTTTTGAGTCTCTGCGTATCAGAGGATGATGGGCTGGTGCCGCTGGTGCCGCTGGTGCCCATGGACGTTGAAGAACTATTGACTGTCGATGGGGAGGTTGGGTCTGGCGTACTGTCCTTCTTACCCGCCCGTAATAACAGTTCACCGAGCCCTGGGAAGTCCATTAGATGGTCCAGGAAGGTACCATTTTCCAGTAACTTTCGGTATAAGCTTTTCACACGCGCCTCATGGCCCGGTATGACCATATTCGATGGCAAGTTGGCAGGGCAATTTGACAGGCCGGGTAATAAGGATAGCTTATCCTGGACGGTGGGTGCAAGGAACATTCGATTGTCTCCCAAATTTGATTCCCATCCTGAAAGTGGTGCCTGATGCACGTAGAAAGGCGAAAGGAGGTCTCCACCTACCCCATAAAGCGAAAATAAAGCGCGTGGTCGTGGAGTAGCATACAAAGCGGCGAGCATGGCTGGATATGCGCCCGCAGAAGCCCCTGCCACGGTGAACAACCTCTCCGAGATAAGGTACGCCGGTGGCATAGTTGGACTCTGAGCGATGAGATCCCGATTCACACTAGTCGAGAGGTAGCTGAAGAGAGTCAGGACATCCTCGTGAATGTGGTGTGCGGAGAACGGAAAAAGAAGGCGATAGTCTGCTGAAATCAAGGCTATTGAGGAACCAAGGACGGCGTCTGGTAGATTTGTGAGTCTTGTTGTTAGCGTCCGTGGATAAGCCGAGAAAACATGAATGACTTTCAAATCCTTCCGAGAAAGCAAGACCAGCGGCTATCGTTGTGCTTTGGCAGGTACGAAGAAAGTGGCTGAGTCCCTGTGCTTCGAACTGTTGTATAAAGCCCGAACAAAGAAGGGTAGAAGGGGGATACCAGGAAATTCCTGTATGCTTACGACACAAGAAAGAGCTGGTGCAATCCACTAGAAAGAAGAAGGAAGCTAAGCTCGAGAATCACCATACCTTTCAGCTGTTCAGGAAGGATTTCCCTATTGCCCCACGTCAAGCCGCCATGAAAGAAAACCACCGAAGAAATCGCAGCTGGGACCCCGGGTCTTTCTGGTATCGCGGTTATTCCCCTTGTGTTGACACTTTGAGGATCTGGAAGGTAGATATCGAGCTCGATGTCTATACCGCAGACCCTGGAGTACGTGAAGGTGTATTTTTGGACCATCTAGCCTCGTTTACTGAACCTCGACCAACCAGTGAGCTAACAGATACCTTGTCAAGGAATGAGCAATTCAGCACTGGTGACTAGCACTATGGGTGGCTATTGTTGCGGATTTAACGGACAGCAACTAGGAAGTTGGAGACCCGATACCGTGTTCAAAACTAGTATTGAAATAGATCTCCAGTATTCGGGGGCAGGAAGCAAGTGTTTTGATGGGGGGTTCCTCACGTTGTCAAAAAAGAGGGGAACACGACAAATATTTTCTGGGACGCTAAGGAGACAGAGCCGGGGAAAATATTTAGCAGCTATGAGATAGCTTAATACGCAAGGTACAAATAGCCAATCGACTCTCCTGCTAACAGCTCCTCCAATCACGGTGTGATTACAGTAAGAAACGCTTGTTGGACAATACCGGTGAGGGTCTAATATGGTATGGAAGCTCTTCATTGCTTCCGCAACAGAGAGTTCACGCTTAACCACAGCTGCTCCAAGCAGAAACGACAAATGATATAGCTGAAAGCAGTCCCAAGCCTAGATTGAAAGCTGATATACTACATGGAGCGGCCAAACGCTTGACACCTGGCTTCGTCTGGGACAGGATCTGGTCTTTTTGAAACTCGATCTTACGATTGTACACCTGCAACCCCTGTCCTCCTGGTGCCAGAAGCGATTGATGCTACAACGGATGGATAAACTTCGCAGTACTGCGAAGTCATGAAGGAAGATTTGTGCTATCGGCTGAGTGCATCCCTCATGATTTCGTTCCGAGTCCATTAAGCTACAGAAAAATATGCTCGATGTAGCCTATACTGCATCTACCCAGCGACCAACGAATGACATCACTGAAACAACTTTTAGATCGAAGAATCCTTTGAAGCGGCACAGTTTGAAGTGCAGCCGCCCCTGGATTATTCAGGGTCCCAGAGGCCCGGGCGCCGATTCCCAAACTATGTTAGTGCACGAGACTTCCACACAGTCAAGGCGCCTGCACTTTCACTTTTTGACTCCCAGAAGTTCGAAGGATGCTTCGAACCCGCAGTGCAGAAAATCTGCTCGCAAATCATTATAGTGCCTCCGAAGGCTGCCAGAGGAGAGAGTTGGCAGCAGGACACTGTTACACTTGAAGGAGCAATCTGCCGTGAATTCCCGAAATCGTGTAACATATGAGAATTGAGGACTCGTGGCAGTACTGCACTAAACCTAAGCTCATGAATCACTGTTGTTATTCTAGAAAAGACAGAGATCTTGACGGTGTGAGAATTCCGAGCTCGGGCCCCAGGACCCTTGGCCGTTGTTAGGCTCTTGGTTGCCCTGTGCTCCTCTCCCACAGGTTTCCTTCTGGTGCTAGGCAATTATTAGATGTATCATGATGTACAATGAGATGAATCTTTTCAATGTCGCCAGAAACTGTATCCGTCAGGTGACTTCGTCTCGCTCACCTGATAGATACTTTTCGGAAGATTTGCTCTCATGAGGGGCCACGTGGGACGGGACGGCACGCACCAGTGGGAAGACGTTAACATAGTCTCACCACGAGACTACCTAACATCACCTTCTTCCAGTCGAGGGTATAGCCTATCCAGGTCCAGGCAGCTTCTGTCACGTGCTCCCCTGGTTATTCAAAAAAGCTGGAAGTATGTACATACATCACCTAATTTTTGGCTGGCAGTGGGGATTTGTCACAAGACCACCACAGCACCAAGCTGGACACCACCAGCGTGATAGATAAAGGGATTTTACTCATCAGCCTTTTCACTGGGGTGAGACTAGGCGATCGGCCATTTTTCTTTTTCCTCTACGAGGTGCTTGCACCAACCAGACTATCTTTTTCTGTGCTGCGTATTTACCGTACGTGGGCTAGTAGAATCAATAATACCATTGAACGGGGAAATTTTTTTAAAAAAAATAGTAAGTCCCCGAGGCGGTTCGAACGCCTGACCTAGAGATAACTACACTGCAATCTCTCGCTACTACCACTGAGCTACGGAGACTCGAAACTGGGATTTGTTAAAATCTCAATTCGCCAGTAATTATATGAACATTTTGAATTCCCGTGGATGTGGTCTTAAAGGGAAGCTAAGACCCCGCTGGTATTATAAGATATATAAAATACTCTGGGCCCTCATGCGCTAATCAGATTGCATCCAGGTTTATACACCAGGTAATTTTCCTGGTATATCCTCTATCAGTAACTTTCTAATTTGACGACGCCTACTGCAAAAACAGCTTCTCATCGGTGGTTCTCAGTACCTTGAAAGCATGCATTAGAGCGGGATTTGCAGCACCTAAAATCTACATTAACACAGCTGCACTCCCCTTTCCTTTTGTATATAATTGCTCCCTAGGGAGTTTATCTGATATTCCTTTAAGCTAATATACAGATATGGGTTACAAAGCCCGCTCGTCAATAGCATGGCCCCCTGGAGGCGGTCCACACAATCCTTCATCTATGAAGGCGCCTGGGACATATTGGCAGCCTCTGCCAGAAAGAATGACTTTGTTTTCATTGAGGTATGGCTTGGGCACAGCATATATCTGATAAACCCTGAATATATATGTGGGGTTTTTTTTTTTTTTGGGGGGGGGAGTCATTAATCGTATTAAGCCTATCTAGACTATGACGATGGACTGCAGCACGCTGTTTCCAGTTTA
>Ga0307514_10004352_pt1 | contig 13052 bp, 13 predicted proteins | sample 16_EM_MG_FD_203088 | JGI IMG/M metagenome (GOLD analysis project Ga0307514, IMG submission 203088) | Populus trichocarpa ectomycorrhiza microbial communities from riparian zone in the Pacific Northwest, United States - 16_EM | ecosystem: Host-associated > Plants > Roots > Unclassified | place... | reverse complement strand
GTCGCGCTGTCGCTGCTCGGCTTGCCGATCATCGCGACCCTGACGCTCAATGCGGTACTCAACCTGCTCGCCCTCTACGCCGCCCTGCGGTTCATCGCGACCACCCGTGGAGCGGCGCTGGCCGGGTTCGGCGCCTTCGCGGGGATCGCCCTCCTCGAGAGCTCGGCGTCGCGCGAGAGCCTTGAGCTCGCCTCCCTCATGGCGATGACCACGTATTACTCGGCGACGGCGCTTGGCGTGCTCGTCTCGATCGGCCTCATCCGACGGCTGCCGGGTCGGCCGGCAGTGATGCTGGTTATCGGCATCATCGCTCTCGTCTGCACGACGAGCAACCCGATCTACCTCGCCTGGGCTGTTGTGCCGCTCTGTCTCGCTCTGGCTGTCGCACGACACCTCCCGGCGCGCGCTCGGCTGGTGGCGGCCGGGGCCCTCGTCGGCGGGGCCGGCCTCGGCATGCTCGCACGTATTCCTCTTGCGCCATGGATCACCAACACCGGCGCCGGCTACGTGCAGCCGGAGCGATGGACGGAGTCGCTCGGATACTACGGCGGCCTCGTTGCCGACCGTGTGCAGGATGCTGGCGGGCTCATCGCGGTTCTCGCGTGGGGCATCCTCCTCGGTCTCGGTATCGCGCTCACCGTCGTCGCGCTCCGGCGTCGCGACGCGACCTCGACCCTGCTCGCCTTTCTCTCCTGGATGCCGCCCCTCCTGGTCATCCTCGGCGCCATCGCGCTCGGCACCCATGCCGCGCGCTACCTGCAGCCCGCCGTGTTCCTCCCCGTCCTTGCCCTCGTCGTCCTCGGGCGGATGGTGCCGCCCGTGCACAGGGCGGTGCTACCAGCGGTCACCGTGCTGCTCATCGTCATCGCGGCAATCGCAACACCCCCGCTCGTGCAGGCGGCGTCACGGCAGTATCCGAGCGCCGACGTGGAGTGCGTGGCCGACTGGGTCGACGACTCCGGCCGGGTCGGTGCTGGCCAGTTCTGGTCGGTGCGGGCTCCCAAGGCCTACGCCGACGACCCGTCGCAGCTCGTGCAGGTCGACGTCGCGCTCAACGCGTATGCCTGGCTCGTGAACCGCAGCGACTTCGAGCCGGGAGCGGTGTCGTACCTCGTCACCGATGACCAGTCGTTCGACTTCGACCTTCCCGGCGACATCGCCGATAAGCAGACCGCGTCGATCGACTGCGGCAGCTACCGAATCCTCGACTTTCAGCGCTCGATCGTGCCCATTGGGCCGCCGCACTCCTGAGGCGATTTTTTCCCTGTCGATTCATAGCGGATAATAGAGGGGTACCTATGAAAGGGGACTTCTCATGGCAGCCATGAAACCGCGGACCGGTGACGGGCCAATGGAGGCTGTCAAAGAAGGGCGCCTCATCATCGTGCGCGTTCCGCTCGAGGGTGGCGGCCGTCTGGTCGTCTCCGTGAACGACGCCGAGGCCAAAGAGCTCCACGACGCACTAGAGAACGTCGTCGCAGCCGTATAAGCGGCTGCTCCTAAGAACGTCGTCGCAGCCGTATAGGCGGCTAGTTCTTCACCAACTGCAGCACACCGTCTCCGACCGGGGACAGCGCCGATGTGACCGTCGACGACTCGGCGAGGCTCGCGAGCAGGGTGCGGAGGGCAGCTACCGGCTCGTCCCGCTGTGCCGGGTCGGCGACCTTGCCGCGCCACAGGGCGTGCGCCACGAGGATCGTCGCCCCCGTCTTGGCGAGCCGGATTGCGTGCTCGACGTTCTCAAGCACCGCCTCGGGGTCGGCGTCGACGAAGACGAGGTCGTAGTCCGACTCGTTCATGCGAGGCAGCACCGTGCTCGCTGCGCCCGTGATGAGCCGCACCTTGTTGACCGGAACACCGGCCTCGACGAGCGCCGCCTTCGCGACCTGCTGGTAGTCGGCCTCCGAGTCGATGGACGTGAAGGATGCCGCTGGCGCCCCGCTCATGAGCCACAGCCCGCTGACGCCGAGTCCGGTTCCGATCTCGATGATGTTCTGCGGCTTGAGGGCCGCGGCGAGGAACGCGAGGTGCGCACCCGTTGCCGCGCTGACGACGTCGATGCCGAGCTCCGCGGAGTGCTGCCGGAGCACCGCGATGTCGTCCCGCTCGGCGATGTACGACTCGGTGAACTTCCAGTCGAGTTCTCTGCTTGCCACGTGCTGCTCCTTGGTCGACTCAAGGGTACGGCCGCGGCGCGGGTATACCGCGTATCCTGAGCGGGTGTCCTTTGGGTTGACCTTCGAGAAGCTGTTCGTGATCGGCATCATCGCCGTGATCCTGCTCGGTCCGGAGCGCCTTCCCTACTACGCCTCCCAGCTCGCGAAGCTCGTGCGATCGCTGCGTGACCTCGCGAACGGCGCCAAGGAGCGCATGCGCGAGGAGATGGGCCCAGACTTCGACGACCTCGACTGGAAGAAGCTCGATCCTCGGCAGTACGACCCGCGCCGCATCATCCGCGAGGCGCTCCTGGATGACGAGCCGGTTCCCGTCGTCAAGCCGGTGGCAGAAGGGGCCTACATCCAGCGCCAGCGCAAGCTGCGCGAGGGGCAGCGTGCCCCGTTCGACTCTGAGGCAACGTGAGCTAACGCCGGCGGACAGCCTTCAACGTCTTCAACAGCACCACCATCACACCGGTGAGCGACGCCCACTCCTTGCCCGTTCGCGGAAGCGTGAGGATGCCGGTCGACTCGGCGATCGTGCGGCCCTCGACGAAGCGCAGCAGGCCCTCGTGGCCGTTGCGGCGCCCGAGTCCCGACTTCTTCATGCCGCCCATGGGGGCATCGACGCTGCCGAAGGTGGCACGGTAGCCCTCGTTGATGTTGACGCTGCCCGTCTCAATGCGAAGGGCGACCGTGCGGCCGCGGCGACGCGAGCCGGTGAAGATCGAGGAGTTGAGGCCGTACTCCGAGGCGTTGGCCGCGGCGACCGCCTCGTCCACGGTGTCGACGATGTGGATGGCGACGACGGGCCCGAAGGTCTCTCCGGCTGCGCAGGCCATCTCGGCCGTCACGTCGGTGAGCACTGTCGGCTCGAAGAACAGGGGACCGAGGTCGGGGCGGGGCTTACCACCGGCGAGGAGTGTCGCGCCCTTGTCGACGGCATCCTTCACGTGCTCCTGCACGCGCTCCAGCTGTGCGGGGGTGGTCAGCGAGCCGACGTCGGTGGAGTAGTCGAAGGCGGGTCCCTGTACGAGCCCATTGACCCGGGCGACGAAAGCCTCGGTGAACTCGGCGGCGACGGCGCGCTGCACGTAGATGCGCTCGATCGAGACGCAGAGCTGGCCCATCGACGAGAAGCACGCGTAGACAGCGTCGGCCGCGGCTTTCGCTGGCGCGACATCGTCGAGCACGAGCAGCGGGTTCTTGCCGCCCAGCTCCAGCGAGACGCCGGTGAGGGAGCGGGCAGCCCGCTCCGCGACGCGGGTGCCGGTGGCGGTGGATCCGGTGAAGCAGACATAGTCGGCGGCATCGACGACCGCGTTGCCGACCTCGTCACCCTCACCGGTGATGACAGCCCAGAGCGCAGCAGGCACACCGGCGTCGATGAATGCACGCCGCGAGGCAAGGATGGTGAGCGCACCCTGATTGTCGGCCTTCTGCACGACGCCGTTGCCAGCCGCAAGGGCGGGGATGACGTCCATGAGCGAAAGCGACAGCGGGTAGTTCCACGGCGTGATGACCCCCACCACGCCCTTCGGCTTGTACGAGAGCCGGGTCGAGATCACGAGCGGGATGCCGCTCCGTCGACGACGGGTCGAGAGTGTGCGCCGGGCGGATACCGCGTAGTACCGGGTGACGGAGGCCCCGGAGAAGACCTCCTCGAATGCCTGGCCGCGGGTCTTGCCCGACTCCGACTGCAGCGCGTCGAGCAGCTCCTCGCGGCGCTCGAGCAGCAGATCGTGGGCCGCGAGCAGCACGCGGCGGCGGTGGGCGAAGCCGGCCTCCTGCCAGGCGAGCTGCGCGACGCGGGCGGCGGCAGCGGCATCCTCGACGTCCTGTGCGGTGCCCTTCGGCAGCTCATGCAGCAGCTCGCCGGTGAAGGGGGCGTACACGGGCGTGGTGGTCGCCCCAGACACCGAGAGGTCGCGGACCAGCTCGGCGGCGAGCGACCGGTCGACTACGGTTCCGGTCATGAGCCAAGTGTAGTTCTGGCGCGATATATGCTCTCGAAATGAGCCTCACCCCAGAACGGGCCGCGTCAACGGCGACGCCGGCCCTCTCTCGCCGCACCCTTGCCACCTATGCCATCGGATCGCTCGGCACCGGGGGCTTCGCCACCCTCCCCGGTCTCGTGCTCATCTACTTCCTCACCGACACGCTGGGCGTCGCGGCCCTGCTCGCCGGACTGCTCGTCACGGTCGCCAAGGTGTGGGACGTGCTGATCGACCCGGTCATCGGCGCCCGCAGCGACCGCAGCCTCGCCGCGACCGGCAGCAGGCGGCGCTTCATGGTGCTCGGGGCGGTGCTGCTTCCGGTCTTCTTCATCCTCACCTTCGCCGTTCCCGGCGGGCTGCCGCCGCTCGTCTCCGGCATCTGGGTGCTTCTCGCCTTCATGGCGACGGCGACAGCGTTCTCGTTGTTCCAGGTGCCGTACATCGCCCTTCCGGCCGAGCTGGCGAGCGGGTACCACGAGCGCACCCGCCTGCTGTCGGTGCGCGTCGTGGTGCTCACCCTCGCCATCCTGCTGTTCGGCGCCGGTGGGCCGTCGTTGCGCAAACTCGGCGGCGACAACGAGCACCTCGGCTACCTCCTCATGGCGGTGGTCGCCGGCCTGGTCATCGGCGGGGGCATGCTCGTCTCGTCGCGGGTCGCCAGAAAGGCAACGGCCCCGGTGGATGTCGCCCCCACCTCGATCGCCGACAACTACAGAACAGGGCTGGCGGCCCTCAAGCGCAGCGCGCCGTTCCGCGTACTGCTCGGCACCTTCGCCCTCCAGGCACTCGCGACCGGGCTGATGCTGGCGGGAGCGCAGTACGTGGCGAGGTGGGTTCTCGGCAACGAGGGGGCGGTCGACGTGCTGTTCGCCTCGCTCATCGCGCCGGCCCTCCTGTTCGCCCCGGTGTGGCAGCTCATCGCCCGTCGCATCGGCAAGGAGCGCGGCTTCGTCATCGCCTCGACCCTCTTCGGTGTGGCAGCGCTGGCGCTGCTCGGCATGCTCGCCGCCCCGGGCCCGTGGATCTTCGTCGCCGTCGGGCTTGCCGGCGCCGGCTATGCGGGCATGCAGTCCCTTCCCATGGCGATGCTGCCCGACGTCATCTCGCACGATGCGCGGTCGCACGGCGACGGGCACGGCGGAACCTTCGGTGGCGTGTGGACGGCGGGAGAGACGACGGGCATGGCCCTCGGCGCGACGGTGCTCACGATCGTGCTCGCAGTCACGGGCTATCGGGAGTCGGCGGGCGCTGACATCGTCTGGCAGTCGCAGGCCTCGATCGCCGGTATCGTCGTCGCCTTCAGTGCGGTGCCTGCCGTGCTCATCGCGCTTTCGCTCGTGGTGTTCCGCGGGTATGCGCTGCGTCGGGAGGACATCGATGCCGACGCACGCTGAGATCCTCGCCCGGCTGAGCTCGCTTCGCTCTGCGGATGCTCCGACGCACGGCGGTCACGTGCTGTCCTACGTCTACGACTCCGGCCTCGCCGAGCTCGACGAGCTCGCCGCCGCGGCCATGCGCCTGGTTCAGCCGGTCAACGGGCTCGACCCGACGACCTTCACCTCGGTGGCGGTGATGGAGCGCGAGGTCGTGGCGTTCGCCCACGACCTGCTCGGAGGCGACTCCGACGTTGTCGGCTCCGTCACGACAGGAGGCACGGAGAGCTGCCTGCTCGCGGTGAAGACCGCGCGCGACACCTTCACCGGCACCGGCACACCCCGCCTGCTCGCACCCGTCACCGTGCACGCGGCGTTCCAGAAGGCGGCGCACTACTTCGGGCTGGAGCTGGATCTCGTGCCGGTGGACGCCTCGGGAGCAGTCTCCGCGTCTGCGCTCGTCGAGCGGATGGGGCCGGATGTCGCCCTCGTCGTCGTCTCCGCTCCCTCCTACCCGCACGCGGCCCTCGACCCCATCGCTCTCGTGGCGGCGGCCGCCCTCGAGCGCGGCATCCCGTGTCACGTCGACGCGTGCATCGGCGGCTGGGTGCTGCCGTTCTGGTCGAGCGTCGAACCGTGGGATCTCGGCGTGCCAGGGGTCACCTCGCTCAGCGCCGACCTGCACAAGTTCGGCTACGCACCGAAGGGCGTCTCCGTGCTGCTGCAGCGCGGTCGCGACCGGCAGCGCGCGCAGTACTTCGCCACGACGCAGTGGCCCGGCTACCCCGTGGTCAACCCGACCATGCTCGGGTCGAAGTCCGCCGGGCCGCTTGCCGCCGCGTGGGCGATCGTGCAGGCGTTGGGGCGGGAGGGCCTCGCCTCTCTCGCTGAGTCGTGTGAGCGGGCCACGGCATCCCTGGTTCAGTTGGTCGGAACGATTGAGGGTCTGCGAGTGGTCGGCGAGCCGGTCGGGCCGCTGTTCGCAGTGGCGGCCGACCTCTCCGTGCCTGCGGACCGGCAGGTCGACCCGCACCACTGGGCCGACCAGGCGCGCGGTCTCGGCTGGGTGCTCCAGCTGCAGCCAGGGATGACGCAGGCCGACGGCACCGTACTGCCCAGAACCACGCACCTCACCATCACCCCGGTGACCGAGGGCGTACTGCCGTCACTGAGCGCGGCACTCGTGCAGGCGGCGGATGAGGTGCGCGGGGTTGCGCCTGCCGGGGTGCCGCCGCTGCCCCCGCTGAGCGGCGAGCTCGACTCCGCGACGGCGTTCGCGCTGCTGCAGGGCCTCGGCATCGGGGCGGGCGGCGGGCTGCCCGATCGCATGGCCCCGCTGCTCGCGCTCATGGAGAGCCTGCCTGCCCCGGTCGCCGAGCGGCTGCTCGTCGAGCTGCTGGCGCGGGTGGTGGAGCCGTAGTTCGCTGGCGTGGCTCGCACTCAGGTGCGCCAAACTGTCCCTCCCGAGATCGCGGAAGGGGAGTTTGACGAACCTCGAGTGGTCACACGGCGTGCGTCCGTTCGATGCGGTACGCCTCGGCGCGCAGTGACTCGACCACGCGGCGCACCGACGGGCGCTGGGCGCGGTCGGGGCGCATGACGATCGACACGAGCCGCTCGGAGCGCACGCCGGTGAGCGGGCGCGTTACGAGCCCGTTCTCGTGGTCTCGCGTCGTGTAGCGGGGCAGGATGGCGATGCCGTGTCCTGCGGCGACGAGCGATTCGACGATGCCGTTGTCGCGAAGGCGCTGGGTAATGGTGAGGGCGTGTCCGACGGCGGCGGAGACATCCACGAGGATGCGGTCGAAGGGGTAGTCGACCGGCACGCCGATCCACGACTCGCCGGCGACATCCCTCGGAGACAGCTGCTTCTTGGCCGCGAGTGGATGGTTCTCTGGAAGCGCCACGTCGAGCGGCTCGCTGAACAGGGGGATGACGGTGAGACCGCGCTCGCGCCAGGCCGGCATGATGCCGGAGGAGTCGGCCACGACGATGTCGAAGTCGGTCACGCGGTCGGTGAAGTCGACCTGCTCGGTGTCGCCGTCGTCGCAGACGAGGTCGAGGCCCGGCATGTTTGCGAGATCGGACAGCACGCCGGGCAGCAGCATCTGGCCGCCGCTCGTGAAGACGGAGAGCGTCACGGTGCCGCGGGGCGCGTGCTTGAACTCCTCCCAGACGGCGTCGGCACGCTCGAGGGCGACGGCGACATCGGTGGCGGTCTGGGCGAGCACGCGACCGGCTCCGGTGAGCTCGATGCCGCGACCGCGGCGCTCGGTGAGGGCGATGCCCGCCTCGCGCTCGAGCACCTTGAGCTGCTGCGAAACCGCGGAGGCGGTTCGGTTGGTGGCCGCAGCGACGGCGGTGATGCTGCCCCGTTCTGAGAGCTCGCGGAGCAGTTCGAGGCGGTTCACATCCATGTAGTTAGGCTACATGATTACGTAAGAAACATTAGATTGTGCTAAACGGTTGCCCGCGGTGAAATAGATGCATACCAAGGAGAACACCATGAGCATCGTCATCATCGCAACAATCGCAGCCATCACCATCGCAGCCCTCGTGCTCACCGCACTCGAGGTCGCCCGCGACGGCTACCGCCGCATCCCGACCCGCTAGGGGTCTTCCCGACTCTTCGAGGGTCGGCTCCGAATCAAAGAGGGGCGCAGGGCGAGCGAATACGCCCAGCGCCCCTTTTTCGTGCCCGCGGTGGTTCGCAAAACAGGAATACCTGGGGCGAACGAGGCTGGTGAGCCTGATGCGACCTCGCCAGACGCGCGAGCCACTCTGGCCCCGCGGATTCCTGTTTTGCGAAAGAGGGTCTGTCAGCTGAGGCTGAGGCCGAGGGGCCGCCCGGCAAGGCCGCGCGGGCGCACCGCCAGAGCAGAAGCGGCGGCCAGGATGGCCACCGCCGCAGGGTCGAGCGGGTGCGAGAGCACGACGGGCAGCCCCGCGTCCCCGCCCTCGCGCAGAGGCACGCTCAGGGGAATGCTGGCAAGCACTGGTACGCCGAGTCGCGTCGCGACATCCTGCCCGCCGCCTTCGCCGAACAGGTGCAGCACTGAGCCGTCGGCCTGGGGGAGCCCCGCCATGTTCTCGATGACGCCGATGACCGTCTGCCCGGTCTGCCGGGCCACGGTCGCGCTGCGCTCTGCGACGCCGGCCGCCGCTGCCTGCGGGGTGGTGACGACGATGACCTCGGCGTGGGGCAGCAGCTGCCCGAGCGAGATGGCGACGTCGCCCGTGCCGGGCGGAAGGTCGAGCAGCAGCACATCGAGGTCGCCGAAGTGCACGTCGCCGAGGAACTGCTGCATCGTGCGGTGCAGCATTGGGCCGCGCCATGAGACGGCCGTGTTGCCCTCGACGAACATGCCGATCGAGATGACCTTCACGTCGTGCGCGACCGGGGGAAGGATGAGCTCGCCGACCTTTGTCGGCTTCGCATCCGCAATGCCGAGGATGCCGGGGATCGAGAACCCGAACACGTCGGCATCCACGATCCCGACCCGCAATCCGCGGGCGGCAAGCGCGACACCGAGGTTGGCGGTCAGCGATGACTTGCCGACGCCGCCCTTGCCGCTGGTGATGGCGTAGATGCGGGTGAGGGAGTCGGCGCCGAACTGGTTGCCCCGCGAGCGGCCGCCGCGCAGGCGCGTCGTCAGTGCCTCGCGCTCGGCCGCCGTCATGACCCCGATCGAGAGCTCGAGAGAGCTCACCCCTGGCACGGCGAGCACGGCGGCGCGCACGTCCCCTTCGATGCGGTCGGCCGCGGGGCACCCGACGATCGTCAGCTTGAGGTCGACGCTCGCTACGCCGTCGACGACCGAGGTGGCCCCGACCATGTCGAGCTCGGTGATCGGTCGACGGATCTCCGGGTCGATCACCCGCGAGAGCGCGGGCAGGAGGTCAATCGGTGCCGTCGTCATCCTTCTCCTCGCTGAGCTCGGCGAGGAGTGCGCGCAGCTCTGCCCGAATGAAGTCCTTGCTCGCGACATCCTTCATCGCGAGGCGGAGAGCGACGATCTCGCGAGCCAGGTACTCGGTGTCGTTGAGGTTGCGCTCCGCCCGCTGGCGATCCTGCTCGATCTGCACGCGGTCGCGGTCGTCCTGTCGGTTCTGGGCGAGCAGGATGAGCGGCGCGGCATAGGAGGCCTGCAGCGACAGGATGAGGGTGAGCACGGTGAAGCCGTAGACCTGGGAGTCGAAGCGCCACTCCTTGGGAGCGACGATGTTGTAGACGATCCACAGGGCGACGAAGACGGAGAGCCCGAACAGGAACCACGGCGTGCCCATGCCTCGGGCGATCGACTCGGTGAAGCGGCCGAAGCGGTCGCGGCTCTCGAAGCGACCGCTGAAGGTGCGGAGGCCCTTTGGCGAGTCGAGTCGCGATTCGTTGCGATTAGCGCGTGCCATTGCGGGTCCTCCTTCCTGTCAGTTCTGGTTTCGAAACAGCGGGCTTCGATGCGCGGGCCGGCGCGGGTGCGGGCTCGTCGGAATCGGTACTTCGCCAGTCATCTGGCAAGAGGTAGTCGAGGACGTCGTCAATGGTCACCACCCCGACCAGGCGGTGGGTCTCATCGACCACGGGGAGGGAGACGAGGTTGTAGCTCGCGAGGATGCGCGAGACCTCTGCGGCGCTCGTGTGCGCCATGACGGGTTCGAGGCTCTGGTCGAGCAGGGTGCCGAGGCGCTCGTTGGGTGGGTAGCGCAGCATCCGCTGGAAGTGCACCATACCGAGGAACCGCCCGGTGGGCGGCTCATAGGGCGGCAGCGTCACGCAGATCGCGGCGCCGAGCGCTGGCGCGAGCTCGTGGCGACGGATGAGGGCAAGCCCCTCGGCGACGGTCGCGTCGGCAGAGACGATGATCGGCTCCGTCGTCATGAGCCCGCCGGCGGTGTCTGGCGCGTAGGAGAGGAGGAAGCGCACGTCGTCCGCCTCCTCTGGGTCCATGAGGTCGAGCAGCGCCTCGCCGCGCTCGTCGCTGAGGTGGGCGATGAGGTCGGCCGCGTCATCCGGCTGCATCTGGTCGAGAACGTCGGCGGCGCGGTCGTCGTCGAGCTGGTTGAGGATGTCGACCTGCTCGCTCTCCGGCATCTCCTCGAGCACGTCGGCGAGGCGCTCGTCGCTGAGCTCCTCCGCGACCTCGTGCATGCGCTGCTCCGGAAGGTCGAGCATGGCGTTGGCGAGGTCGGCTGGCAGCAGGTCGGCGTAGCTGGCGACGAGCTGGGTGGCCGATTGCGCCTCGCCGGCGGTGGCCTTCTCGATGATCGCGTCCCACTTGACGAAGACCGTCTCGCCCTTGCCGAAGGTTCCCGTGCGGGGGCGTCGGCAGAAGACCTGGCCGACCTCCCACTCGCCCTGGCCGACCTCCTCGATCGCGACGTCCTCGATCGTGGCCTGGCCGGATCCGTCGACCATGCCGACGCGACGGCCGATGAGCTCGGCGATGACGCGAACCTCGCCGCCGCGCTGCTCGAAGCGGCGGAGGTTGATCAGGCCGGTCGCGATGATCTGGCCGGAGCCGATGCTCGTGACGCGTCCGATGGAGAGGAAGACGCGGCGCTTCCCTGGCACCTCGACGATGAAGCCAACGACGCGAGGCGACTCGGAGGAGCGGTACACGACGAGAACGTCGCGAACCCGGCCAACGCGGTCGCCTGCGGGGTCGAAAACGGAGCACCCGGCCAAGCGGGCAGCGAAGACCCTCGTTGCGCTCACAGAGAAACCCTACCCGCCCGGGTGGGAGAATTAGCGTGTGAGCAACCAGAGCCTCTTCTCCCGTCGCGTGCCGGCCCAGCCGACCCTTCCGCGCGGCGCCGTGCTCGGCACCTACGAGACCTATCTCGAGGCCCAGCGCATCGTCGACCGGCTGTCCAAGGCTGATCTGGATGTCGCGACCCTCGCCATCGTCGGCAACGACCTCAAGACGGTCGAGCGCATCACCGGCAAGCTCAGCTACGCGCGTGCGGCTGGAGGCGGGGCCGCGAGCGGAGCGTGGTTCGGGTTGTTCCTCGGCGTCGTGTTCCTGCTCTTCGCCCCGTCGTCGAGCCTTTCCATCGTGGCCGCAGCCGCTCTCATCGGCGCCGGCTTCGGCATGCTGTTCGGCATCGTCAGCTACGCCCTCAACCGCCGTCGTCGCGACTTCACCTCGGTCAACCAGGTGCTGGCGAGCAACTACCAGGTGGTGATCGAGCCAGAGCTGCTCGCCACCGCCCAGCAGCTGCTCGCTGCCCCTGCTGCCGACTAGCGGCGTCCTGCCTTCGCTCGAAAGAGCACGCTCGTCCAGACGATCGCCACGACGAGGATGAGGCCGCACCACATGAGTGCGAGCCATCCGGAGTCGCCGAGCTCCGTTCCAAGCAGCAGCCCGCGGATCGTCTCGATAATGGGCGTGAGCGGCTGCTGCCGCGCCACCCACTGCAGCCACTCGGGCATCGTGTCAACGGGAACGAAGGCGCTCGAGAGGTACGGGAGGAACATCAGGATGAAGCCGTAGCCTCCCGCCGCCTCGGGGCTGGAGGCTGCGAGCCCGATCGCCGCGAACAGGTAGGTGATCGCGAGGATGTACACGGCAACGAGTCCGAGCATGAGAATCCATTCGACCGGGCTGGCCGTTGGGCGGAATCCGACGGCGACCGCGACGCCGATGACGACGATGGTCGCGACGAGGTTGCGCAGCAGGCTTGCGACGACGTGACCGGTGACGACCGCGGATGCCCGCAGCGGCATGGTGCGAAACCGGTCGATGATCCCCGTCGTCATGTCATTCGCGACGTCGGTGGCAACCGAGGCAGCGCCGAAGCCGGCGCACAGCAGGATGATGCCGGGCACGACGTAGTTGACGTACGTGCCGTCCTCCTCGATCGCTCCTCCGAAGACGAAGGTGAAGAGCAGCATGAGGATGACGGGCAGGGCGATCGCCATCACGACGACGTCGGGCGTGCGGAGCGTGTGGATCAGGCTTCGCTTGATGAAGGTCGCCTCGGCGACGAGCGGCGCGAGCGGTGGGCGGGATGCGACGGGCTGGCTTACGGCGGTGACGGTCATGCTGCTACCTCTTCTTCGATTGCGGCGGGGTGCCCGGTGAGGGCGAGGAAGGCGTCGTCGAGGCTCGGGCTCCGAAGGGAGACGGCTGCCGTGTCGTCAACGCCGGCGAGTGCAGCGCGCAGACCGGCGACGGTGCCGTCGGTCGGGATCTCGCGCACGACATCCCCGGCTGGTCCGTGCACGGCGAGCACCTCGCCGCCGACGCGCGACTTGAGCTGGTCGGGCGTGCCCTCGGCGACGATGGAGCCGCGGTCGAGCACGGCGATTCGGTCGGCGAGCTGGTCGGCCTCCTCGAGGTACTGCGTTGTGAGGAAGACCGTCGTGCCGCCGTCGGCGAGCGACCGGATGACGTCCCACAGGTCCTGGCGGCTGCGGGTGTCTAGGCCGGTGGTCGGCTCGTCGAGGAAGACGACCGGGGGAGTGAGCAGCAGGCTGATGGCGAGGTCGAGCCGCCGCCGCATGCCGCCTGAGTACGTCTTCACCC
>Ga0307514_10004351_pt1 | contig 13054 bp, 14 predicted proteins | sample 16_EM_MG_FD_203088 | JGI IMG/M metagenome (GOLD analysis project Ga0307514, IMG submission 203088) | Populus trichocarpa ectomycorrhiza microbial communities from riparian zone in the Pacific Northwest, United States - 16_EM | ecosystem: Host-associated > Plants > Roots > Unclassified | place... | reverse complement strand
TACGGAAAATACGATCTACGGTCATCCAGGAACTTAGTAAGGAATAGGATCTACGGCAGTGGACTTAAGTACATAAGTATCACCAGATACCGGAATAACGTTACTTAGGGAATACACCCCCGTAACATGTTTGTCGGGCATGAAAACCTGTCCTGGGCCAATAGCCAGGCAACCATTTTCCTGATGTCTGTAGGCGACTGCGTTCAAAATGCGTAAATAGAGTCGATTGAGGTCTTGCAGCAGTATACCTTCGCAGCACGGGAGCAAATAGTCTTTGCAAAGGCCTGATGCACAATATCAGCGATGAAAACAATCGCTGAGAAAATTCACTTACCTCTGAACTGTAGGCATGTGGAGGGTCTGAGTTTCTCTGGGCTGGATCAATCCTGGCGATTTCCTCATACCACCAACTGTGAATCTGTGCAGTCTTCACCGCATCCGTGACAAAGGGATTCACAAACATCGCAAAATTGATAGCTATATGCTTCACAGATACCGTGACCATCGCTGGAACGCCTGAAAGGGTTGTCTGGGCGTTATATTCTGCGCCTACAATGAGGCCTGTCACATTGTCAACCAAGTGCTCATATCGCCACAGATTTCCAGCTTTCCATCCAACCAATTGCTTACTGGCATTGTGTGAATCCTTCCTCTGGTAAATATATATATTAACGTGCAGATTCAATCATTCAAACACTGAATTGAATAACTTCTTGGTTGCCAGCGGCGCAGGCACGCATTCGTCCTCCTCCTCCTATGAGACACTATAGACCTCTCGACGCTCAGGATGGAGGGGTTGTGCCGATGTAGGAGTTAATTGAATTGCTGCGACTCATATTCCAAGTGTTGATGTAAAGGAATCTTATGATGGCCGCTTGCCCATTGCTTTCCTGGATGGTCTCTGAAGAGACTCGTTGCCGGATACTGAATTGTGATCTTGTCGATCATTGTAATTGGCGGGTATTGTCCAGAGTTAATCATCGAGATCCCCGTCGTAGACAGATTGTCTGCTTCTCCTGGTGCTGGAAGGAAGAAGAGGAGAAGAAGTGCTGTGCCTTCTTGTCATGATTTAAAAAGGCAGCGAGTGATAAGTACAAAAAATTAATGGAGTGACTAAAGGAAATCTGAATGAATATGGAGTAAATGAATTAAAGCATTGTGTAAAGGAAAGGAAGTGTTGATAAGAGTAAAAGCATTGTCGTGATGCGTCTTTTTATCCTGATGACGATTCAAGGATTTTAACTTGTCCCTCTACCCACACTTCCATCTCCTTGGATGGACGGGAACTCGGAACTAAGAATGGTAGGTGACAACCATGCGGCTGGGTAGTTGATTGGCTTCCTTGGACAAAAATTGTTACCGCAACAAGCTAAAACACCTTTGCGTTTCACTAATCATTCGGGCTAACTTCGGCTGGGTAAAGATACCAAACTACCAGTTACATGATAGCCATACACGGAGTCCTATCACTGCCACTATGCCATTCCCAAAAATTAATGTCTCAATGATTAATCCCAACATCGTGAAGTCGCAACCCAGCCCTTCATGCGTGAATATGTATGATGTTATAATAAAATAAACACATCACCACCAAGAGACCCAAAACATCACTAAAAAACCGCAAAATTATCACCCATCCGTCCACTCTCCAAAGTGCCAGAAAAATACCCACCCAAAACGCAAATCCTTGAACAACCATCTAGCCAGTGCATTCCATCCTGACAATGACCAATTTGCAGCTTGGCGGCTGCTTCTAAGCGTCCTATTGGCCAAAGAGTTTGCAGAGGGGAGGATTCACAATGTGATCGTGCTTGGGTAGCCAAGGCACATCCTCATCAGCAACAATGTTTTGCTCGTAATCGGCAAAGAGACCCAGAGCACGGTTTTGGATGACTTCAAGGTATCGCTGCTGTCTGATAGTTCTCTTGTGTAGCTTTTGTTCAGACTTTTGGAAGCCTGTTTGCTTCGTCAGGAAGCTTATTGGGTTTGGGCGCTGCATCTCACCATCATCATCAGATTCCTCCTCTATATTGTTGATCTTATCCACAGCTGGAGGTGGGAGGATATCTTCCGGAGGAAGTTAGCTGTGGCCACCATGCATAAGCGTCTGGGCACCATCTGTGCTGTCGGCTTGTGGGCCACGATAAACGCTGCAAAGCATGGTTGGGTTGGTTTCCTTCACCGCCCCCTGTACCCATCCAGCAGCAGTATTGTTATCGAAGATTGGGGTAACATTACAGGCATAGGGACCATCATCTCCATTAGGCTACTCCAGGCAGCCCCGAAGCTCTCGGATTATCCGGCTGGGGTCTGGCAGACCGGTGATTGCAGCATTCATGATTGACAAAATGGTCGTATCAACAATTGATGTAACTATAGGTTGTATTGATTCATCATCCCCAGGCCAGTGCCATGTCAATAGCTGAGTATTGTTTTCACCCACCCTCTTCCCAGCAATGTCGGGATCCACATAGGCGATTGGAAAGCTCAATGGATCGACAAGGAAATCATTTGAGGCATCACAACGCACCATTATTGGCGAAGACCTGTGACCCGCGCTTTCTTGCTTGACATCTTCTGGATCTACACATCATCAGGCAGAGAAAAAGAAGCATCGGAGCGATGAAATACATACCAATGTGCACGAGTTTCCTCTTCTTAGTTGGGGTTTGTTCGCGCCTGTTCTTCCTTCGGCCATGCCAACGTCCGAGAAAGCGTCCTGTGCTGCCTTGAGTTTCTGACCATCGAGGTTAGTCTTGTCTGCCATGTACCGTTTGCAAAGAGGCATTGTAGACTCCAGATCGCTGATTCGAGTAATGCAACGTTCGATTAGAATATCTCATTCCTTGGGGCTGGTGCCTTGCTTGATGATGATGCTCATGGACTGCACAATGTCCCAGATGCGCTCCCTCACTTCATTATCTATCTGTTGTGTTGTCAATCCACCCTTATCTTGCCGAATGCCCATGGTTTCTGCTGCCCATTGGCTGACTCCAATACCGGCGTTCTTGGCCCAGACACGGACTTCTGGAGTCGGCATCTGGATTGTGTTCACATCTGTAAAGACTGATTTCGGCAACGAGAAGGCATCACAGGACATTTTGGGTTCTCAACTGAGGTCAATGATTGGGTGGTGGATATCGAATGCTTGGTATGCTAAACAAGCGTTGGGAGTGTTGAATATATTGTCAAGAGTGATGCGATGCGGTAGCAGAGGTGAGGAGGGTGTGTAGAAGCTTCTGGAGATTGTAAGTAAGGTGGGCAGGCAAGGCGAATAAATATATGGGCTTGGAGGGTGTTCTTGATCCCGCGACATCATCTTGGCTGCAATTCAGCTAGGAGGCAATTTGCTTAGCATCATCTAAGCACCCTGATTCGTCGACTGAATGCTTAAGTTCATCACAAAGACAACCACTAGCATGCTCTGCAGTCATATCTCACTTGTTTGTCCTTACTCGATTTCTTGTACCCCGCGATGATGTCGCTGGGATAGTATCTAAGGAGAATGCACGGTTCATGTAAGGTACGAACTTAACATAAATTGACAACCATAAATCAGCCAATGGGCGTTGGAGGGTCTTGTGAAGGTGCAATACAATCGCCGTGACAAGCTGAATGCAGATTCGGTATACTTTTCGAGATCGAAGGGATGTTAAAATTGGGAGAGTGAGAAAACACTTTGCAAATGTATGGAGGATAAGAGAAATCGTACAAGAGAGGTAGGACACCTTATTGGAAAAAGTAAATCGCGGTGCGACTTTTTCTGAGGACAGCCGGCTTGTAATGGTGTTAGTATTTAAAAGACCGTCGAGATTCTTCCTAATGTTTTTACGACATTTCATTTTTGGTAACGAGACATGGATCTTCGTCAACAGTGTCTTCACTATTCGAAGACGTACTCCTATATCAGCGCTTACATCACTCAACCCCGTCGCGACCACAAAGAAAGGATAGTATACTTATCAGCCAAACAACTGCGAGATGATGGTTTTGCGATCAAGCACATTAGTATTCTACTTCCATTCATTCATTAACCGCATCGCGACCCTCTTCTTGACCCTTCGCACTATGATTCCAGCGACACAGAAGCCGACAGCGAGAATGCGTGTATCAATCCAAAGCAACCTCCAGTTCCGACACGTATTTGTGGTACACCACACTTGGACAACCGTCTAGCCAGCAAGCCTATTAGTACCAAGTATTTTGATATCCTCGACAATGTAATTGATCTACGGGTACCATTTCCTTGCGAGGAGAAGTATCGATTAGTGCACTGGTGCGTCAAGCACAACTTGAGCAGAGGCGCTATCAATCAGTTTTTCAAGACCGCTACGATGGCAACCGTCAGCAACTTCACTTTGCCCCACACTTTATTCAAAAGGTTGAAGCAAATGTTCAATGCAATGGGCATCGACTCTTGGAAATCCAGCAAAGTCTGTTACAATTGTTCGGTCGATGCAAACAACCTTCGCAACGATGATTACGCCCGTTTCATTTACCGGAATCCTGTTGAATGCATTGAGTTCCTCATGCAACAACCTGCATACAGGGAACATATGTCATATGCTCCAGCAAAGGAATTCAATGATGCTGAGGAACGTCTCTTCTCAGAGGTGATATCAAGCGACTGGTGGTGGAATGAACAGGTATGTTAGTTGAATTTCATCTTAGCTACGATGATTTTGACAACTTCATTAGCCACGGTGGCCGCTTGGAGCTATGATTGTATCATTATTTGGTAGTTCAGACCAGACACATCTTACAAACTATTCGGGCCACAAGAAGGAATGGCCAGAATATTTGAGTCTCGGAAACATTGACTTGATGATTATATCAAAGCCTTCAAATCTTGGTTGCATCCTTGTTGCCCTTCTTCCAATTCTTCTGAACTATAACTTTAAAGAACACAGAAAACCAACTGCCCTGAAGGAACAATAAATCCACAATGGAGACGTTTTAAGAAAGATCTTCAAGTTTATTTTTTGTCCTTTCAACGCGCTTTTCAATACTAGAAAGCATATGGCTTGTGCGGACGGTCGGATGCGGTAATGTTATTCTGTCATCTGTGCTTGGACTGCTGACTACTTCGAAAACATTCACTTGCGTTCAGTCAAGTAGCCCCATTGCGCTGTGTGCGAAGCTCCGAAATCGTCATTTGGAGAAGGGAAATCCTTGTCATGGCAATTGAGAGGCTATCGGATAAACTTCCAAAAAATGTTATGCGCGACCAAGGGAGAAGAGATGGAGAGACAAGAAGCAAGACAATATCTGGAAGATCGAGTGGTTAGAACCTCAGAAGGCGTCTTCTGTAATATGCAATACATCTCTCCGACGACTATTATCATACCCAATATTGTTCATACGGTCTATCTTGGTATGCCCAAGGATTTGATGCACTGAGTAACGTCCTTCCTCGAACAACATTCTAGGATTGACAAATTGAACCAGCTCAGGGCGATGATTGCTCCATATCCTGGGTTCGCTTGATTCACAAAGCCATATAGTGTTCCGGGGGTATTTTAAGTCCCAGTTTCAATACAACATTTATTAGACTAAATACAGCTGCCTATCTCCGTGTCCTTTTCTCCTCGTCTTCCCAGACTAAATCTCTTATCCTATAAGAATAAGATCTTCCCACTCTTCCTCGTCGGTCCAAGGTCGCTCTTCGGACCACTCTTCGTAAGGTAATTGTCCGGTAGTGATGTACCTGTGTACGTCGTACCCGATATTGTTGATAATCGCCAAGAACAAAAGATGCAGGGAGATGTGGGTTAAACCCGGCTCGTTGCAATATAAGATGGTGTCGCCGATAGTTCCGACGAGACATTGGTGTGCGTATTGAGGAGCAGTTGGTTTCCAGGAACACATTTAGGGCGTATTCACGAAGAGGGAATAAGGACGTAATTGTAAAGTTTTTCAGATAGAATTCTTAATAATATTTTAAGGTTTTCTTCGCTGGTGATGTCTTACTGTGGATTGCTGCTAGAGCTTGGTTCTTTCCACCGTCGGGGACGATGTGAGCTTTTTATATTCGGTACCTCAGGTCAAGCTTGGCTTCGGCTTTCCGTCATCACACCATTATTGCTTGATAGCTTATCTTCGGGAACAACTGAAGTGCTCCATCGATAGTGCCACGAATTCCCTCAGGTTATCGTGTTCATGCATGAGCCGTTTTTAAGACGTTACGTCCCCTCGCGGGCAGTCCTCATGATCATGATGTCAATCGCAAATAATGTCAGCTCATAACCTCGTGTTCGACATCTTGCTTCCCATTCGTTCAGTAGCTAGAACATCTGATGACCTTATTCTTCTCAGTGCTTATCGCAATATAATATTAATAGCTCTTCGCTATTAATTGCCTCACCATTAATTTGGCTATTTGGCATTGCGTCAGAGATATTAATCAGCGACCATCCGATACTCCGCTAGCATTGATTATGACACGTTCATGACGTTGCAATGCATACGGTCTTAACTCAATAAGCCGGTTTGCTTCTGGCCTCTTATCTTCAGCCAATGTCATTAATCCCTCAGACACTGCATGCTTAGGTCTCGACCTTCCGTAGACCGGGGGTTGCCGCAAGTATTCTCACCGCTACGCGTATGAGCGTGCAGATCCCTCGTACTCGCATATTGCAATAACGTCTGCTGTGCATATTGTTCTGAGTTATCGCAACTTAACTATGCATTGTCCCGCTAAACCGGGTTTAATAAGTGTGGCCAATAATTATGCGCACTGCTGAAGGTTTTTCACTTCCCAGTACTGGTGACATAATTGTGTCATCTTAACTGACTCCGCTAGTGCGACCGTAATCATCACTAATTGATCGACATGCGGCTCAAGTGTAATCCCGCTAAGGATCGCTTGACTGACAACCATGTTTACGTAATCGCAGGTAGGTGTTTTGCATATGAGCATCATTTGAGATTCTGTCACATGTACCTGCTTCGTTCAAACATGTATCATTACCACTGCTAAAGGAGAACCCCTAACATTACCTCCCTCTCTAGGACCGGTGACCCAACAGTAGCTCCATCTTAAGAGGTGAACAAAACGAAAGATACCACTCAAACTGCGAAATGAAATAATTCAAATAATCAAAACAATGTAAATAACTTTTCCTTATCTGCATTTCCGCGATTTTTTCTTTGCGCTTTTTGCGTCTTTCTGTCTTGTCTTTTCCTTTCCAAATCTCTTATCTCTTTCCATATTAGGATTTCCTTCATAATAATCTTTCAACAAATCTTCTGCATTTTCCATAACATTATCGAAACTTTCCCACGGATTCTCTTCGTGCGTATAATCTTTCCACTTTACCTAAAACACATGTTTTGAGGCGTCATCGCTTGACGGTCCACTGGCTAACACTTTTTCCATCGTCCATCCAGCGTCATTGGCTTCTATTTCGATTACCTCCCTCTCTGGGTTCTTCCCACGATATCTTTCTAATAACGATATATTAAACGTTGGGTGTATTTTCCAGTTTGACGGTAGCTGGAGCTTGCAGTAACGATTGTTGTGTCCGACGGACAAGATTTTTGAAAGGTCCGTACATTTTATCGTCTAGCTTTTTGCATCGTCCTTTGGATCATATGTTCTTGCCATTTAGTATAACTAACTCTCCCTTTTTAAACGATTCAATAGACCTTCTCTGTCTGTCATAGTATTTCGCCATCGAGCTTCGGACATTTTCCAGCTGTATCGATAACTTCTGATGTTCTTGTCATATAATGACCATACATTTCCAAAGCCGGGTTTCCAAACTGAATTTCCATACGCCAATTCGTTCTTGGTTCATATCTATAATTGGGGTAAAACGGGCTTATCTTTGTTGCCGAATGCTTCGAATTATTGTACGCGAACTCTGCCATTTCCAACATCTCTGCCCAATCATTCTGTTCATAGTTGCAATAACTCCTTAAGTATGCTTCTATTAGTTGGTTGAGACGTTCAGTTTGCCCATCTGTTTGTGGATGAAAAGCGGTACTCATGGATCTGTTAATCCCTAGGTAATTGTATAGGTCCGTAAAATATTGCCCTGTAAATGTACCGTCTCAATCCGATACCACATCTTCTGGGAACCCATGGTACTTCCAAACGTTTTCCAGATAGGCTTTAGCGACTGTTGGTGAATCCTTTTTTGACAATGGTATAAAGTGCGCCATTTCGGTAAACCTATCGACTACTACCAAGATCTTCGTATACCCCGATGCCTCCGGTAAGTCAGTAATAAAGTCTGTGGATATATGTGTCCATAGTTTACTTGGCAATTCCAACGGGTGTAGCAGTCCGTGCTTAGCATGTCGTGGAGCCTTAGTTCTTTCGCAATTGTCGCACTCATTACAATATTGTCTAATATTGTCTTCCATCTTTGGCCAATAGAAGTTCCTACTAATGAGTTCCATCGTTCTGTCTCTTCCCAAATGTCCTGCTATCTTGGAATCATACTCTGACTTCATGACCTTCTTTTTCATTCCTTTCGGTACATATATTCTTCCTTTCCAGGTTAATATATCTTCCTTAATGGCGTAATTCGTATTGACATTTTCTCCTTTCAATACTGCTTTGCATAACCGAATATATTCATCGTCCAATTTCGCATCTTGTAAAATTGCTTCCTTCTGTTCCGAACTCAGCAGCGTAACCTCCAATGCTCATATTTTGATGTACTCCAAAGTTTCATCGTAAATCTCCATTGCTCCAATTTCTAACCATTGCTCTGGTCCTAGCATTGGTTTTTCCGTTATCGCTGTTGTACCTCCCTCTCTAAAGGTGTACGCCGGACACCTAGACAATATATCCGCTTTTTGATTCAAAGAACCTTTCCGGTATATCATAACAAAGGAATATTCCTGGAGAATTTCTGCCCATCTCGCCTGTCTTCTATTGAGTTTAACTTTTTTAGTGAAATGCTCGAGGTTTTGATGGTCAGAAAATATCGTTATTTTATACGGTGTTCCTAAGGCATAATGTCTCCACTTTTGCAGTGCGTAGACTATTGCTAGCATCTCTTTATCGAAAACGTCATAGTTAAACTCTGCTGGCAACATTTTCCTTGATAAAAATGCGCATGGATGGATTTTTCCGTCTTCGAATTTTTGCGAGTGTACAGCTCCTATTGCAAAATCTGATGCGTCCGTTTCAATCATAGCAGGTCTGTCCTGATCGAAATGTCTAAGAATTGGCGTATTTCCTGACGTAAAGAGCACAACAATTTTAAGGAAAGCTGCTTCCTGAGCTTCAGCAAATTTAAAATTCTTTCCGTCTCCTCGGAGTAGATCCATAATAGGTGCTACTATCTGGGCGTAATTTGGAATAAAGCGTCTGTAAAAATTCCATAGCCATAATATTTGCTGAACCTCTTTTTGGTTTTTTGGTCTTGGCCAGTCGACTATATCTTGAGCCTTTGCGGGATCCATTCTGATATCTGTTCCGCTGACTATAAAGCCCAAAAAGACTGCTTCTGTTTGTTCAAAAACACATTTATCGATTTCAACACACATTTGATTCTCAAGTAGCAAATCGAATAATTTGCCTACTTGTTTTCGATGTTTTTCTAGTGATCCTTTGGTAGCAATAATAATATCGTCGATATATGCGACTACTACCATTCCTTCGTCTTCATCAATATGTATGTCTGTTTTGATCACGAATTCAATGCCGAGCACTGGTCTTAATATTCGGTTTATTTCTCTTTGAAAGGTGGCCAGCGCATTTGTTAAGCCAAACGGCATAACCGTATATTCATATAATCCGAATTTCGTCCTGAAGGCCGTGTACTTTTCATGTCCTAATAACATTCGTATCAAATGGAAACCAGATTTAAGATCAATTTTTGTAATAAAATTTGCTCCTCTCAATCGATCTTTCAATTCGTCCATTATTGGTAATGGTGTTTTATCTTTAACCGTATGGCTATTGAGATGTCAATAATCCACACATAATCTCAACCCTTTTCCATTTGGTTTAGGAACAAATAGGATCGGGCTTCCAATAGGACTTGAGGATGGTCGTACTTTTCCTTCCTTAATCATTTTATCGAGATATTTAGTTAATATCTTTTCTTCTTCTCTGGTTAATTGATATATTGGTCCCATTCGTAAATTCTCTTCGGATGTTATTAGTTCGATTCTGTGATCGCATCCTTTATTATCCGGTAGTTTTTCGGCTTCCTTTGGGTCGAATAACAATAACCACTTATGATACTGCTCCGGTAGTTTTCTAAGAATATCTTTATTTTGGAATAATACTGCTCCTATATGTATCGCGTCCGGCCTCAACGGTACTCTTTTATCGTAAGTAATAGTATATTCCGGATGTATTTTGTTATGTCCGAAACAGGCTTCTGAACATAACGGGAAATGCAATTTCCCCTCCGTTACTCCTTTTGCTTTATGCTTGTTAAGGTACCAAGCTGGAATTAAAGCGTCATATTCTGCTGAAGTTTTCATAACTTCTAACGCATGATCTTTATTGTCTAAGGTTCTATGATTTCCGAAGGACAATCCTAACAGTATTGTGAGAAGTCCTTCAGTTATAATCCTTGAACCTCCGACATCAGATGCTCTTGCTGGTGTTTCTCGTTTTACCACTGGTATTTTAAATGCTTTTGCTGCTTGTGGTGATATAACAAAGGAAGTGCTTCCTAAATCTAGCATGCATCTTAACGGATAGTACGTTCCGTCATAACCTATAAACAACTCATAGATTGGTCTTTTCCCTATTTTCGTCGGGGAAACTTTATATACTTTCGCTTCCTTTCGGGCTGCCATATAGTATACATAATCGTCTGAAACATTGGGTTTTTTCGGTATTGGAAGAGCGAGCTCTTCGGTAGATCTGCGTTTTGCCATCGCTATCCTTTCGACAATAGCGTAACCACAACAGGTTAAAAATATTGGTGTGAATGTAGATTTTTATGGAAGATATTTTTTTTTGTATGTTTTGTAAAATCATATCTCCTTACTGGCCAGCAGTTTCGACCTTCCGGTCATCCTCAGAGGAGAAAAACTTATTATAACTGCCAGCCTATAACAATAATTCCTTATTCCGACCACCAATTTGCCATTGCTTCAGATGATTCGCTCGAATCGCTTGATTCTTCTGATCTCCCCGATTCCTTACTGCTAGCGGTATCCCTAAGCTCCTGGCTAGTCATATCTGATGCGGTATCCCTGAGCTCCTCGCTAGTCATATCTGATGCGGTATCCCTAAGCTCCTCGCTATCAGATTCCTCCGTATAAAGATCCCTCTGATCTTCTTCCAATTCATATGCCCCAACTCTCAGCTTTTGGTATTCCTTAGCTTTAGGGAAATTTGCTGTTCCTTTATCCATTTTAGCTGGACGGAAGCAATCCATTGTCTTATGGTTTCCTTTGCTATCAGCCGGCCAGCCACATCTCATACATTCCCTAGACTTCTTCCTTCTGTCCAGTTCATCCTGTGGTATTCCTTGTGTCTGCGTGGCAAAAGTTTTAACGTTTCCTCCGTTTCTATCGACAAATTTCTTATCCTTAAACTCCTTTCTGGGTTTAAACTCCTTTTAAACCCGAAAGTTACCTTTAGGTTTTCTTGATCAATCTTCTTTCGTCCTTGGGGTTCAGACTCGCAGATTTTTCCTGGCTTCTTCCCATTTCTCTGCAGTTCTACCGGCTTTGGTGATAATTTCGATCATTTCTTGATCAGTCTTTCCGGTAAGATCCACCACATGCATTTACCCGAGCACTTTCTCAGGCAGTCGGTCTATAATTAGCTTCATAAGGCCCGCCCCTGTTAAGTGAGCCTTATCGTTAAACATCTGGATTTTAGTAAACATATTCCGGATGTCTCCCTCATATCTGACTTTCTCCAAGTCTGCATATGCTTCATCTCTGGCTTCTCGGTCTTCGAAATGTAAAACCAAATCATTTTGGTATGTTGTCCATGACCTTGGGAATATTCCTTTCAGAGTTTGTCTTTCCCATTGCACATGCCAGGCTGCTGCATACTTCCTCATAAGTCCTCTGATCCAGTTTATAGTCCTTCCTGAATCGTCAAACTTCTTCGGTTGATCTTGGATAAAAGTTTGTACTGTTATCCACCAAGCATCGAATTCATCTCCTGGTTTTCCTTCAAAAGGAAAAGGATCTTTAAGTTTAATAAGCTTGACTTTTGCCCTTCTCCTTCGTCGTTCTGGAGGAGGTAGACCTGGTGGCTGAGGTGGACCTGGTGGACCCGGCAGAGTTGGTCTTTGTGGTCCTGGCGGAGGTGGTCCTGGCGGCGTAGGACCTGGTGGACCTGGCGGACCCGGCGGAGGTGGACCTCGTTCCGGTAGGTTGGGATCTTCGTCGTTAGATTCACTGCCATCGCCTCCTCTAAGACCATACGTATCCCTAGCATCCTGTCTGTTGCTTATGAAGTCACCATCGGAATATTGATACCGCTCCACCTACTGTCTGCTATTGGGGTGTGTATAACTAGGTCCTGCCGCTGCTACAGTCCTGGGTCTATGCGTAGTGCTTTCCGAAAGTTTATATTTGTTACGGGGGTATTAAGCCACGTTTCAATAAAACATTTATTAACTTAAATACAGCCGCCTATCAAACTTCTTTTTCTTTCCTCGTCTTATCCTAAGACTCAACCTCTTGTCCGTTCACAAGAGCTCCCTCTAAAAACAGTCCCCGTTTTCTTCCTGATTGTGTACTTGGTAGGTATCGATAAGTTCCTCGAAAGGTAGTTTGCCCGTCGAAACAAATCTGCAAAAGTCGTACGTGATGCCAAGATACTCGGATGAGTGCAATACCCAATGCTGACCAGAGATATTCCTGGTTTCCTCGTACCAAAGAAACAACTCTCCGAATCGTTGGACGAGGTGATAGTGGGCCGTACGTCTCTTCGATTGACTCAAGGTAAACATATATCTGAAATTCACTTGTGGGGAGTAGAGAAGATATCTTGAAGTTTTGGTAGATAGAAATCTTAATAATATTTTAAGGTGTTCTTCGCTGGTAATGTCTGACTGTGGATTGCTGCTAGAGCTTGGTTCTTCTCATTGTCGGGGAGACAATGCGAGTT
>Ga0307514_10004350_pt1 | contig 13055 bp, 3 predicted proteins | sample 16_EM_MG_FD_203088 | JGI IMG/M metagenome (GOLD analysis project Ga0307514, IMG submission 203088) | Populus trichocarpa ectomycorrhiza microbial communities from riparian zone in the Pacific Northwest, United States - 16_EM | ecosystem: Host-associated > Plants > Roots > Unclassified | place... | reverse complement strand
TCGCTACACGAACCGTCAGATTTTTAGATATCAAAAATCTTGTCGAGACCTTCTAATTTTAGCAGTTTTGAGATTTTTCTTGTTATTTTTTGAACCAGTTGATCGGTTTCACTGAACATTATGAACCAGTCGACCGGTTGAGCCAGATAGTTGAAGTTTCACCTTGTCGCTATTCTGAAGCGCAACAAGATAAAAGTGTGTTATTTGGCCAAATTTTTTTGCTTCTATGTTAATTTGCTAATTGTTTTGATTTTGTGTGCTAATTTTCTAATTTGTCATCGCATGTTGATACTTATTTTTCACTACTACTTTTTTTCCTTTGAAATTCTCATGGAAAGGAAATCTTCTTGTTGTTGAAAGATTCTTTTCATGTTTCCTTTTTTATCCTTTAATAATTTCTTTGATAGATTTTATTTTTAGCAGCATATTTTACTATGAACCGATTTTTTTCCTTGTTCATATTTTTTCTAACAATTCAAGATTGAGTTGGTTAAATGGCTTACAGAAACTTTTTAAAGTTGGAAATGATGTTTGAAAAGGATAGATATATAAGCTATGAAAGAGGACTTTGTTACAGAATATCAACAATTAGAATTCAGAAACCTCCATGATAGGAGAAGTTCCAAAGCATCCATGAAATATCTTGTAGGAGTTCCTTCGAGATGACTTTTTTACTTCTGGTGATGCAACCCACCGTCTACTAGGCAATACTACTAAAATTATGTATTATGTATTGTAGCAAAATTAAGCTTGACATAAACTTGATATATTGAGTCGTTAGCAGCAGAATAAAAACACATAATGACAGACACATTCAAATCCATGACCCTCATAAAAAAATGCAAGACTAATAAATTAGTGTGGTATCTAGGCAATGCCCTAACACGGGAAATTGATGGATCTCTCTTGTTTTCCCTCCCTTATCTTTTCAATTTTTCTTTTTTTAGGATTGCAAGATGATATCGTCTTTAACCTATTTAGACAGATAGGTTAGACTTCCTACAAATAGACATGAGCAAAAGGTTCCAGCTATGCATTTATGGTTATTGTCCTGGGATACAAAAGACAGATACAATGAGAATAAAAGAAACAAGATGGAATAAGAAACGAAGATAGAATTGTGTTTTGTAGTGAAGTACAAGGAAAAACAAGGGTAAAAGTATCATATTTGGTTAATGATGAATAAGATGGGGGGAAAAAATTGTTTTACCATTAATATGTATTAATGTCAAACTTATATGTTATTTTTTTAACATATTTTACATTGAGTGATGAAATTAATAAAGTATAATAACCCTAGTTGTAAAACCTGGGTTGGCTTGGCAAATTGACTTGAGACATTGCCAACTTATGGCTTAAACCGAGTTTAAGAAAAAATAGAGGGATGATTGGCCCAATCTAATCCAATAAAAAAACTAGGGTCGACTAGCAAACTGGGGTAAAATCTGATAAAAACTCGGATAAAAAACCCATCGACATTTTTTTTGTCGATACATCAACTTGAGACTTGGCCAACCTATGCTCTAGACCGAGTTTAAAAAAAAATAGAAGAAGGATTGACTTGACCTAACCTGATAAAAAACCAGGGTAGACCAGCAACTCAGGATAAAATCTGATCATAACTCGGGTAAAAAAAAAACCATTGACTTTTTTGAAAAAAAAATTATCAAAACAACGTCGTTTTAATTATTTAAAAAAATGTCAATTCAAGTTGATCCTCTCGACCCGTGATCCAGATCAAATTTTAAAATTATAATAATAATAATTTTTATTCTTACATGTCTTAGATAATTTTGAAATTAAAATTTTTTTATAAGAATAATTGAGCAATAAAAACAATAAATATTGTCTCTGAACAATACATTTTGAAAGTATAGAAATTCACTCCAAAATAATTTTAAAAACAAATTTATTTTTATATCAATGTATTTTCAACCAAATAAATTTTTATTTATATTATCTCCTTTTTTCTTACGTTTCGGAATAATAATAATAATAATAAAATGTTACCTTACAATGCATTTGGTTGGGGGGGAAAATCAATCGAAGCCAAAACTAGATTCCTATCAAGGCCAAAAGTCGTGTATGCTCTACAAACTAACAAGCTAACCACGACTCCCCTGTATTTGTGCTTGAAGGGGAGTTTGACTGTGTAAATGAAGAAGATACGGGACCAGATCCCAAAACCAAGTTATAGCCTCCAGCCCTCCACCACAAAAATATCTGTGTTTTCTGGACACAACTTAAACGCGGCTCAAGTCATTGTCTGCCAGACCAGTTTTGGAGGACTTATTATTAGTTAGAAAAGGTCCCCATTTTTGCTATATTCACACTTGGTCATGCTTTGACGCGCCGTAGCAGTCAGCAACTGCTCTTTTCATTGCTCCCGAAAACAAATTAAAAGGGTGAATTAAGTCTCTTAAAACAGGCTGATATATTACTTGCACTGCAAGGCATTGCCACTTAACAAGGCTGCCAGGCGTTTTCAATGGTAACGTTCAAGCAATGGAGATTAGAGAACCACGTCAAGCAAAGAAAGAAGAGCGTGTGAGCTTTGAACTTTTGCGGGGGGCCCTTGAACCGATTGGCAGGCAAGACGACAATAGTACCTTCAATGCGCCAGCGTGAAAAAGTGTTAGCAAATGGGGTCTTTTCCTCCCGTCCAAATTCAGTCTCAATCCATCTCCAAAGAAGAATATAAGAAGATCCTGTTATTCTGTAGATGATGTTTGAAACTTGATTCTCCATGAGATAAAAGTGAGGTACCGACACTGCCAATTAAAGTTAATCCCACCTATCTCACGGAGCTGTGGACTTTGAAGTGAAATCAAATTTACCGTGAAGTAAAGCAAGGGGTTGCCCGGGACCGGAGTTTCTGCCTGGAAAATAAATTCCCACCGTTTTTTAGCAAAATTCAACGTATGTGAATCAGAGCCTCGTGGTGACGACAGGCATATCATTGGGAGGGACTGCAGCTGAAGTTATGCTTAACCCAGAAGCAGAATGGAGCTAATTCCCTTAGATGATTGTCACAAAATTACAAACTTCAGGGTGCAATGTTTTCTCAGTAGTCAAGACCCGGAACCTCGCTGGTATTATCAATTTGTGCCCTAAAACTGCAAATATGTTTTGTACTTGGAGGCCCACGTCTTCATGTTTGATTTTCACCACATGGTTAACTCCTGCTTACACAAGTTCCTGTTCCACCTCTTTCCTTCTCCCTTCCCCTTCCATTTGTTTTCTCCCGCTCTTTTAAGTCTTCTCATTCACAAGTCCCGTTGGTGTGTGACGCGTGAGAAAGTGAGTCAGAGAGATAGGGGAAGAGATAAGACCTCACTTCCTCCACGAAATTGTAATGATGGCTAACCACTCAGGCAGCATACAGCTAAGCTCAAAAGACCTTGCTTTAATAAATACCAAAATATCTACATCGAGTGTGAGAGATTCGTGATTATCTTCTCTATTAACGAGGACCCACTGGGTTAACTATCTATCACAAATTGTACGCTTCTTCTACGCCAATACTTCATTCTCGTTTCAGAATTTGCTCCAGTGACTAATGCTAAACTGGAAAATTACATAACATATATTCTGTTGTTTATGTGCAGGCATCATCATCATCATCATCAAATGGGAAGAAAAGTTGTAAAACTTTGAAAAAAAAACAGAGAAAACAAAAAAAAAAGAGCAAAGGAAATTATGAATGGTTTAGTATGCGTGTGCTTGTGTAATTTCAAAAATACACTTCTCTTCAGAAATGCAACACAGGCATTGGTTGCTCTGCAAAGCTATCACATGACACCAGTGCTCACAACGGTCAAGACAGACAAAGCAAGCAATCACTATATACATAATGAGAGAGAGCTTGCAATTCATCATTTTTATAGTGATAAATGCAGCAACTTATAACTACCACAAACTACAAGATTATGTAGTGAAGAGATCACTGGAAAGAGGTAAACATAGACAGAAAAATAATTAAGTTGTATAAAGTACAAGTATTGCTGGTATTAAATTTTAAATCTTGATTTATTTATCTATGCTGTGTATAGAACTCCATCCAATACCAAGCATTGATAATTTGATACCAAAATGCACATGAAGAGAGGAAAACACCCTAGGTATTCTCCATGAATATTGCATCTATAAGGTGTTCATATTTCTCAACAGTCAACACACTAGCAAAAAAGTGGAATAACGTTATGCAAGATAAAGGCAAGTTCAATCTAATTGATGAAGACTTGCATGGCAGTGGAGGTTCACAATTCCAATGGAGAATAGTTAATTCAAAGAAGCAGCCAAGCTTTGAATAGTTGAAGCATGCAGATAGAGAATTCCAAGAATAATGAAAAAAGAGACTTATTACAGCCACATGTTTTCCTAATCAAAAGGAACCTCCAGTCTCTAATCTGAATCTGTGCAAAACTAAAAAGGAAAAAAAAAATCAAGATTTTACCTGCCACAGAAAATCATATTAAGTAGGGATGAAGATAAAGCCAAATGGATGCATACTTACTTTGTGGGGTAATTAAGCTAGATAGTGGCAAAAGAAACCCACCCATTGTTCACCACTCCCAGAGATTTGATATGATAAGCATGATAATAGCCAAACTGAAAAGGGAAAATAAAACCCCTCTATCAGTAATAGTGGCTAATGCCTGCTCATATAGTGCAATCTTCACTAGCATGTCTAATATCATAAAAAGTTTTTGTAGTCCATGAACTTGTTACCATGTGCATCCGTTAGAAATTGGAAGGCAAGTGCTGAACAAGAAAAAACAATAAACCCAATAGTTTCAAAATAGAGTTTAGAGCAATCTTCTGCAATTTACAGCCATTTGACTTAACAAACCATGGATAATTAACTGATTAAACCTTCAAGTAGGTCGGCAACAAAAAAGACAATAGTCAAAATATTAGATGCATCCTTCAAGATATTCCAATTGCCTGTTATCAAGCAAACGAGAGTAAAGAGCTAATATTGACCTCACAGCTCCCATGTGGGAAAGATCATGCATAAAAATAAGTTTTGAACAATAAGATGCCAATTATACCCTTGAGTCAGCATCCGACAATCAAGATTAATTCAATGGATGGAAAATAAAAACTGGAATTTTTTTCCTAGCATAACATAAAGGAAAAAGGTGCAACCACATATGGTGAAAATGACATTGAAAAGGTGGCAGAGTAGTTTTCATTGTTTGCACTTTTTCTCTTTAGAGTAGTGCCCACCAAAATTTTATCCTTGAAAAACCTGAACCTGAGTTTCTCTAATAAATGAACACACGGCACATTCATTCATTCATTCCTACATTTCTTCTCTCCCTCTTCTGTTCTTAAGACACCAAAAAGAAAAATGACTTCAGCACTGCAATCTTCAACTTCTTTTATCAGTCTAAAAGACACCAGAAGCCCTAAAACTCCTGATGATTTTTCTGGCACAATTTGCTTTGCGCATATCAAGCCATCATGCCGTCTTCAAGCAAAGAATTCAATGCAAGAAGCACAGCTTTCACACGATGAAATCTTGATGACAGAAGGAAGGAAAAGCAAGAAGGGGGGAGAACTACATGCAATATCAGGTCCTCGTAGTAGCAATGACTCTAAAGTGCCTGTGTTTGTGATGCTGCCACTTGACACAATAACAATTGGGGGGAACTTGAACAAGCCAAGAGCAATGAATGCTAGCTTGATGGCCTTGAGAAGTGCAGGAGTCGAAGGAGTGATGGTGGATGCTTGGTGGGGATTGGTGGAGAAAGATGGGCCTTTAAAATACAACTGGGAAGGGTATGCAGAGCTTGTGCAGATGGTGCAAAAGCATGGCCTGAAGCTTCAAGTAGTCATGTCCTTTCATCAGTGTGGAGGAAATGTTGGAGATTCTTGCAGGTACTATAAAGCCTAAACTTTTCTGTTTGGAAGTGGGTTTTGGGTGAAAGTCACAAATAAGCAATGAATTTTAGTTTTGATAGTTTTCTCTTTTAAGATTTAAGATTAAGAGATGAATTCGTCAAATAATAATATTATTCAGATTCCTTAAGAGCCTATTAAAGACCTTTTCAGACTTGGCCACTTAAAGTGCCATGCAGTGATTTTTTTCTTCTGTTAAGTACTAATTTCTTTTGATAAGCCTGACTAATATTCTTTGCATGTTGCGGGTGATTAACTCTATTTTAAACTAGGCAAAAGACAAGTTAAATAATGACTAATCCCTTCTTTCTCTTCAAATTTTAGCATTCCCCTGCCTCCATGGGTGCTTGAAGAGATGAGCAAAAACCCTGATCTTGTCTACACAGACAGATCAGGAAGGAGGAATCCTGAGTACATTTCCTTGGGCTGTGACTCGTTACCAATACTAAGAGGAAGGACACCCATACAGGTCTACAGTGATTACATGAGGAGCTTCCGCGAGAGATTCAAAGATTACCTAGGAGATGTTATTATGGTGAGCTTCTAGACATCACACCTTTTGGTGCTATTTTTTGGGCGTAGAGATGAAATTTGGGTAAATTGGACGCATAGATAATCATCAATTTACTTCACAAAATGACAACATGTAACAAACTTCAAGTATTATTATTCAAACTCATGTAGACACATCATAGAACATGCCCATACCAATCAAATCACTGTTATTAGTTTTATGGCGATAAGAATTTTGAAAAGTGCATCAACAGAATGCTAACATGGAAATCCTTCATGGATCACACACATACATGCATAAATACAAACATTTAAAAAGAAAAGGGGGAGTCACATAGTTTTGTACAGCAAGTCCATCAATCACCACCATTTCATATGGATTGGAAATAACAATAAATCATTCTGAATGTCTAATTCATGTCATATCAAGGTAGTAGATCAGAGAGATCTCGATAAGTGTGCATAGTTTTACCTAGAAGGGGAAGCAACCAAATAACAGAAATGAAAAATATAAAGTGAGAGTTAACGTTGGTCATTAGAAATCAAATATCTATGGAAGAGGAAGAAAATAAGGTATTTTATTGTCTTATGTAAGCATTTTGAGCAACCAAAAAAAAATTAGAAACAAAAGGAAAATAATTAAATGACTACTCAATCTAAACATTTAAATTATTAGGTGAAGTTAAAAATAATTTTTTCTATTTTTGCATAATCTCTCAATTAAAAGCCTACTGAGCTTGAAACACGGTTTAAGCACAAGTTCATCACTAATTAGTTTGCAAGCATCAATTCCTTTTGAGCTCATCACTGGTACTAAATATAAGCTTAGGGAACAAACTTTCTTTATGTTTTTCACTTTTCACTGAATTAAAGTTGCAGCAATATATATATTCCAGTGGTAGAACCATCATCATCCATGCAAGATTATAGGTTCCACTTGGTTCTATTTGACCAAGACTGTCGGAGGGAAACTGAAATAAAAAGGATCCACAAGATAAGAGAGAGAAGAAAATAAATAACTCAGTTGTATGCTATAAAAAATTAGAGCCTCACGGGATAGAAGGGAACACAACCATTTCGAGAGAAAAAAAATCATGAATAACCCCCTTGGTTATCTACAAGTAGAGATTACAGCCTGAAGATTTAGAAACTGATTCAGCTTTTATTGCAGGAAATTCAAGTGGGGATGGGTCCATGTGGAGAGCTGAGATACCCAGCTTATCCAGAAACCAATGGCACATGGAGGTTTCCTGGAATTGGAGAATTCCAATGCTATGACAAGGTAAATTTGGTTGCATCCTAAACTGCAATTTTTTTAGCATGCTAGTCAGCCAATTTGAGCAATCCACAGATTGAGTGCCCCATCAATTGATAACACGATGTATCTTATGGAATCAAATTATCAGAATAAACCAGATAGCATGTCATTTATTAAGTATGGAAAGTTTAACTCCTAAAAACAACTTTTATGTTGAACAGTACATGAGAGCTTCACTGGAAGCATCAGCTGAAGCACTTGGAAAGAAAGACTGGGGACGAGGAGGACCCCATGATTCCGGCCAGTATAATCATTTTCCTGAAGAAACTGGATTTTTCCGCAGGGATGGAACATGGAATACTGAATATGGACAGTTCTTCTTAGAATGGTACTCAGGGAAGCTACTAGAGCATGGCGAAAAAATCCTAGCAGCTGCAGAAGGAATATTTCAAGGAACTGGAGCACAACTATCGGGAAAGGTAGCAGGAATTCATTGGCATTACAGAACGAGGTCTCATGCAGCTGAACTAACTGCAGGATACTATAATACTAGACACCATGATGGGTACCTACCAATAGCACGGATGTTCAGTAAACATGGGGTTGTATTCAATTTCACCTGCATGGAAATGCGAGATGGAGAACAGCCAGAACATGCAAATTGTTCTCCACAAGGATTAGTGCGGCAAGTGAAGATGGCTACGAGGACTGCTGGAACTGAACTTGCTGGGGAGAATGCATTGGAGAGGTATGATGCAGGTGCATACACACAAGTTTTGGCAACAAGTAGATCAGAATCTGGCAATGGATTGACTGCATTTACATATCTAAGAATGAATAAGAAGTTGTTTGAAGGGGACAACTGGCGGCAATTAGTGGAGTTTGTTAAAAGCATGTCAGAAGGTGGTCGGAACGAAAAACTATCGGAGTGTGACTCCCATGGAACTAACCTTTACATTGGCTTTATCAAAGACAAGAGTGTTCAGAAAACTAAGGAAGCTGCTCTGGCATAAAACAAAGACGTGCACGTTCATGTAAGACACTGAATAGCTCATTGAATCATAGGTAGAAAAGAAAGAAGAGTAGAGAAAAAGTATCTTACATGTGCACCATACTTTTGGCATGACCTGCCAAACTCTTGAGATGGTTATATAAAAGAATCAAAATCTGTATTTATATCTCCATGCCACTAATGGAGAATAATTCTTTTAAGCTAATGTTTTGTCAGCCAAGATTATGGACAGCTAAAAGATGACTCATCATTTAGGGTGTGTTAGGGTGACCCGTACTTTCTAAGATCAGTCAATCTCATTCATCATACCATCAAGTCAACAGATTTCTTTCTCTTGACATTTGCTTAAATAAATACATTTTAAAATTCAATTGTGATCTTATTCATCTCCCGAAGCAGTGCAATCCTTTCAGGTTCCATGAAAAAGATGCTTCAAATTATTTACAAGAGTGATTCATAAAGCTTAGCTTTTCAATTCCTGCAATTTTCAAGAACACATATGCAGTGCCTAACACCAAGATGGAACTCATCTCAAGCAGTTGCTGAGACCTTGAACATTATAAAATAACTGATAGAGGAGAGTGTCAGGCTATTAGTTACTATGTGTCCATTGTATTACAGGGAAAAAGAATTGCTGCTGAACAGCAACCTTTTTCTATAATCATATGGGAAGAATTGTCTTGTATTAAAAACTATGTAAGTTTGTTGAATTTCCCATGCTACCATATCAAATAATTTATAAAGACAAGATGAAACCATACTTCCTAAGAGATCAACATTGCAGAGATTAATCATAAGCTCCCAGGTCTCAGTTTTGTTAAACTACTGTGTACATTAAACTTGTTCCTAACTTTATATACTATAATGTTCCATATCGTTACTCGTATCTACCTTTCTTCTCTTTTCTTTTGTTGAAAAAGAAACCTATTCTAAAGCTATCAAGGGGGTGCCATCCCATTTACAGAGAACAAAACTTAGATAAAAATAATTAGTTAATAAACTCTGTAGCATAAATTACACTTGCAAACAGTTTCCCCGTGTGCCAGAATTTAAATTTGTAACTGAATTATCTATAAGAAGGCGAAGACTCTTTTCCATTGCACACCCAGTTTTGTCGCATTCCTTGGTAACAAAATTATAGCTAGTGGACTACAAGTTCATAACTTCCATTTTCCTCCTACAGACACCTCCACCAAGCCAAGCATTCAACTCAATATCCCCAAAGCCTGAAGTGCTCCAATTTCCAAACAGCGGCAACAGTGAAACAACAAGTGATTGAGAGATTCAGATGCACCCTCAGAGAAATAGTACCACTTCACCACCACCTTTTCCGTTTTCTGTAGGATTACTAACAGTCAGAATCGTATGCAAGCCACCTCCCACACAAAAAGAAAAGAAAGACAGAAGACAGTGTAAAGAAAGGCCTTTGATCTTCCAAATAGATCCTGAAGGAAATCACTCGTCTCTCAATACAAGATTCTTCCACAAAGCTGTGTGAAGAGATTTTTAGTCAAAGTTATCATTCCAAGATAGTCCCCATGTCATCTCATCCTCATCTTCCACCTTCAACTCGCATCATAAGTAAGTTTGAAAAAAAAATGGAGATTTAGGACTCTAGAAGGATATTCTGACGCCAAGTTTCATACCAAAAAAGATAGAACCCTCTATACATGACAAATTCACAGCAGCAGCAGCAGCAGCAGCAATAATAATAATAATAAGCAGCAATATTTACTCACATTTCGATCAAAAAAAATAATAAGCAGCAATATTACACAACGTACAATTAAAGAAAGAAAGAAAGAAAGAAAACAACAAATTAGCTAAGACGGGAAACAATTTAACTCACAATAACACAGAAGATGAGGAAGCAAGTCAAAATCCCAACGTTGTAGCAGTACCGATTAGGATTTCCACAGAGAAGATCTTCAATTAAGTCTCCAGGCACTTTCCGAGCTGATAAATTTTTTTAAAAAAAAAAAAGTGAGGAGAAATTGTTTAGAATTGATTACCAGAAGGAAACGGCAGAGAAAACTCCTGTTGTGGGCTACTGTTTGAATTAAAGTGAACTATTTTCCCCTTTTCCTTCTCCAGTTATGCTTTGAGATTTTCCTTTTTTCTTAAAAAAAAAACAAATAAATAAATTCACGAATAAATATTGAGCACGCCTGAAGTAATTAAGAACATAATGTGGGCTGGAGGTGGGTTCCAATGACCAAAGCCGGAGCTCAAAACACTTGATTTGTAATGCTTAGACCAGACCCGGCTTAGACCAGCCTGTAATGTAATGCTTCTCACTTGAATAATGAATTCATGTAGCCGAAGGCTATCGTATCTTCATGAGTTTTTCTTCGGAGAAACCTCAGTTTAGGCCTTAATGGTTTACCCTATTATTATCAATTAAATCCCAAACTTATTTTTTAATTTTATAGATTTTGCTGAGAAGAATACCTCTCGACAATAACATGATATTTTCTCTCAAAAAATATTTATTTAAATATCAAAAAGTATAAAGGCTCCCAAAACAAAACTTTTACAAATATCAATCATTCAACACAGCCACTTTGAGTAAATTTTAAATTAAGAATCATAGCAATACGTCGAGCTCAGGCCAGTTGCAGAGTAAGACCCCGTTGAGCAGGGGCGGAGCAAGTAAAAAAAATCAAGGGGGGCCAAATTAAACGAAAGTAGGTCCCCCTTGAAAAAAATCAACATTGATTCTGGATGGATGACGCAAGGAGGGGTTGAGAAAAAGAGAAGAAGTAGGTCCTCCTTGAAAAAAAAAAAAGAGATAAAAAGCAGAGAAAAAATACTTAAAATTTTAATTATTTATACAAGAAGGAGGGCCGGGAAAAATTTTCTTATTTGGGCCGGGGTTCTGCCAGTCCCCTTGCCTCCACAACTGTTGTTGAGTATTGTTTTATAAATAGAGGTTGAGTCAATTTTAAATTTTTTTTTTGTGTAAAAATATTTTTTATATATTTTCAAATCGTTTTAATATGTTAATATTAAAAATAATTTTTTTAAAAAATAAAAAAATTATTATTTTAATATATTTTTAAAATAAAAACATTTTAAAAAATTATTATTTTCACGCTGACGAAACACCTATTAAAATGTGTTTATCTATGAGGTGTGGTGTGTAGCGCATCTCATAGAAAGCATGAATTTTATGTTTTTCAATAGTGGTGCACCTCTTAAATAAATATACTCTAACTCGTCATTAACGGTGTATGTTGACGCCTTGTAATGTTATTCTGACGCGCCTCTTAAACAAATATACTCTATCACGTTATCAATGTCGCGTGTTGACACGTACTCCACAGTCAGGTTTTTAAGTAAAAACATGTGGTTGTCACGTGAACCCTGATTAGTTGCCATGTTTTCTAAGAAACCATTAAAATAAATAAATCACACAAAGATGTCATCATCCAAGACTCCAGGGAAGTCAATCTTGGCATACATACGACTCGCCCATTAAGAAATATCTTTTGTACGAGGATAACTTTCACATCGATCTTACTTGTATGTGAGCGATTTTTGGCTCAAAGATAAATAAATAAATCATTATGATTACATCAGGATCAGGCATAGATTTGGCATCAAGATTCAAAACCACTCTCATTTACTATGTGCCTTTATCTTATTGCCTCGCAACATCCATGATCTTAACAGAGGAAAAATGATAACTAGTAAAACAAGAAAAGAATGCTATAGCTAAGTCGAATTGAGATTGATTCGGATCAACTCATATACAAAATTTCGTAACTCCAGGGTATTGTTTTTCAATGGATTTCAGGCGTTCAATTGTGCTCAACATCCAAGCATTTAGACCTGCCAGAATCACAAAAGATTGTTTAGCCGGTGAAGTATGGTGATGTGCAGGCTCTAGCCAAACCATTTAGATAATACACATGGACAAACCTTGTTCTGTTTGCGCCTTGACAAGCTAGATTGAGACGACTCAGCATTCCTATTTGTAGAGGTGTTCTCCCCTTCTAAATCTTGTATTATTTGCTTCAACCTCTCTACCACTTGAGTCATTGTCGGTCGCTCTTTGGCGTTCTTGTTAAGGCAGCTATCTGCCAACTTAGCAATTTGCTTTGCTGCATTGAAAGAGTACTCATTTATGAGTCGTGGATCAATTATCATGCTAAATCTTTTACTGTCAACTGGAAATTGTTTCACCCAATCTAGAAGCTTCTGCTCTATTACAGGGCGATTTCTTTCCAGCGTTCGCCTGCCAGTAAGGATTTCATAGAGAACCACGCCGAAGCTCCATACATCACTGTGAATGGTGAGATGGCCTGTTTCAACATATTCGGGAGCAGCATATCCATATGTACCAACCACCTGACACCAGAA
>Ga0307514_10004347_pt1 | contig 13059 bp, 13 predicted proteins | sample 16_EM_MG_FD_203088 | JGI IMG/M metagenome (GOLD analysis project Ga0307514, IMG submission 203088) | Populus trichocarpa ectomycorrhiza microbial communities from riparian zone in the Pacific Northwest, United States - 16_EM | ecosystem: Host-associated > Plants > Roots > Unclassified | place... | reverse complement strand
GACAAGAATGAAATAACAGAACTTAAGAAGACCCCAGCGGTGAAAACCAATCTGTAATAGAGCTCTTCTTTCTTTTCCAAACGGTCCCATCACTAGTATTTAGAGCCAACCATCGGTCCTTTTCTTTCAATACATCGCTTACTGTAGAACTTGCCATAGGCCTACGTCTGGCCGAGGAAAAAGAGCTCCAAACTCCTCATAAGTCATCTTTGCATATCGGGAATCTTGTCTTTTCACACAAATCCTATGCCGCTCCAGATCGCTTAATCCCTTTCTCTTGTTTGGTAGCATTGTCGGCGATAGCTGTAAATCAATTTTTAGGTAGTGTCTAGAAGCGCTTGAGCTTTATCTTGACTTCTACCCCGCCGATGCCAAGCGGCCCCCACCGGCCCCCACGCTATTTGCTATACCAGATATTAGCTATACCGGACAGATTTGGGCTGATTTATGCAGTCCGGTATAGCAAGGTGTGAGTGTAGCATCAGAAAAATATAAAGTGAGTCTGTTTTTTTTGTTTTTTTTGAAGTCTGTACAGTGCGTGGGCACTGTACGTCTTTCGCCCGATCTCGTGCCGAAGGGAGCCTTAGGCGAGGTAGCCGTTTGGGTTTGCGCACGGTACACCATCCTCCACTACCAAGGCCCATTCAAGCTAGTCGCAGTATGTACAGTAGTACATCACGGACTAAGTATGTCTCACATGACGTTTTTCTGCACCTAGATTAGTCATTTTTTCTTTTTTGAGTCTATACGGTACGTATAGAGCCTTGGGCTAAGAGACGATGTCATTTTTTTTTGATATCGTATCATATCCAGTAAAGTATGCTTCAAATGCAACTACAATCGTGATTACTTTTTTTGATAACTTGATCGCTATACCTTGGCCAGAGACAGTCATTTTGAACGGTATTTTGAACGGTGCACTATGCTAGGGTGTGTGGGTGGCTTGTGAGGTATATATGTACATTAAGCAATTTAGGCGAGGCCTTGCCCCACAATTGTTTGCTACATAATTAGCGAGGCTGGAGCCTATTTTCCAAAATGTGGAGTCTGGATTCGTCAGAATCTGTCTATGGGCAGCCTTCCCAAAGTCTCCTGTCGTTATGTTGTTGACTTTGGAACTGCCGTATCTCTACCTAATATCGCTGCACTAGTAAGATCCAAGGCCTCCTATTACAACATCGCATGAGGCCAAGTCGCAACAAACGTCTGTGGCGAGACTGAGGTCACTCCATTCGCTACTGCTAAGGCTCCAAGTGCTCTCAGCCCTACTGATCATCACATCACATGTCGATCGGCTAGCCTTCCGTCAATCGATCCCTCAATCTTGCTGATCTCGTGCCAAGACTCTTTTTATCTGTCACAATTATTTTGTGTGTGCCAGCGAAGAGTGGCGGGAACGAGAACACAATCTTTCCAAACTCCTCCGCCTGAAATTGTTCATGTTGAAGATGCGCGGTCTTTGGTCTTTAGTCTGGTTGGCACGACCCTCCTCTGTAGCGCGGTCTTCTGTGGTGCGGCTGTACCGCCTCAGTAACCACGCTAGAAAACAACCTAGATAAGGCTCGCACCGTTCAATGTGTTGGTGCACAGAGTATACCATCGGTGTCTAGGCAAACCTGGCACCCAGTGATCACGTTTTGTCCTAGCGGTTATACTCTCCAACAATGCAAGCCTTCAAAGGCCATTTAAACGGAGCCTCGTCCTTAGTCCTCGGAGCTTCATATGTACCCAGTCGTTAATTAGTCAGCACACAAGTTACTTAACAACTGGGTTAGTTGTGCTTACTCATTTGTAGGATGATTTAATATAGATGATTGCTTGTAGCACATTTTGAGGTATTGGTAGCATGCTAAGGGATATGTCGCCTCCCAACTTATCAATTTTTATTAATTTCGGGCATTCCATACTGGAGGAGCTGGGGGCCTTTTGCATTGTAGTTGTCTTGCTTTGGCTGTGTCACAGAGGGATTGGTCACTTTTAATTCGAAGCTTCACCATGGTAATTATGCGAACATTACCTTTCAAAAGCTAAAGCGAAAAAAGTGACTCCTGTATATTGAATCCATGAATCTCCACTGGAACATTTTGTTTTGCAGATATTGTTGTTTCCTTCATCCTATGTACACAGTCGCTATTTCCTCGATTCGCACTGCACTGGACATAACCGCTATGTGGGAGTCAAACTTGTGAAGGGGGTATTCAATGCATTCATAGAGGCTATGTGTCTATCCTCATTTTGTATATTCATATGCGCATCCGCAAATCTTCACCCCAGGTGCGATCCTCTTTCCAACATTCACTTGCCTACCACAATCCACCTCATCGATTGGGAGTACAATGGCTACCACCCAGACCGTTGTTTGCGAGCTTGCTTTTACCAGCGTGGATGCCCGGGATTTGACCTGGGAGTTCCATATCCAGAATACGTTTCCTGACCTTCTCGGGACCACCTTCAAATGTCTTGCTAGAAATAATACATGCAGCAAGGCCGCTAATATGTGCCGTCGCCATCGAAGTCCCACTGATTTTTCCACTGCCATTTGTATTACTCTTGCCTTTACCAGGAATCCATGCTGAGGTGATATCTGCCCCAGGAGCAAGGATGTCGACATCTGTGAATGGCAAATATCGAGACGTCAGTGGATCGTCAACTTTTTAGGACTCGGGAATATCAATGTAGAACATACTATCGCCATAATTGGAGAGACCCCACATTCGATCCTCGTCCGTGGTTGCTCCGACCGTTATTGCACTTTTTTCCGAGGCAGGCGAGCCAGTAGCAGGTACCTAGGGAGTTGTTAGTTCAATTGGAGCTGGAGCACGACCCGGGAAGGTAGATTTACCCCGTCATTACCAGCTCCCGTAACTACCGTGATCCCCGCGTCGGTGACGACTTTATGAACGCATTTATTGAGTACTTCGCTAACTTCTCGGGTTACAAAGCTCATATTTACTACACTTTTGCCAGCTGCAAAATTATTCCTGGCATGGGTTACCACCCATTCCAGCCCCCTGCGAGCTTGCGACACCGTTCCCCCATTGCTATCACCCAGGACCTTGACCCCAACGAGCTTTACCTGCTTAGCGACGCCATAGGTTTTGCCGCCAATAGTTGCAGCAACATGTGTTCCATGGCCGACACGATCATGATCTGCTGTTCCGTCAACAAAATTAGCTCCGAATGAGGCACGGCCCTCAAAATCCTAACCCATTTGTCAGTACCATACATCTCGTCTGGTCAAGGAAGAACTTGTACATCATGATCTGTGAACAAGCCCGTGTCAAGAACATAGACAACGACCCCCTGCCCAGCAGCCTCAGCATCATACCAATAATTCATCGTATCCTTGGTGACTGGTACAAGACTACTTAGTCGTGCCAGGCCCCAGCTGGGAACATTCCACTGCACACTAGGGCTGCTAGTAGGGTAGGTGTAGTAATCTGGCTCGACCAGGTCAACCTGGGTGACGCTATTAGGATACACAATCCTTGGTTGCAATTCAGAAATCACTTACAATACCGGTCTGGAGAATGTCTGGGATTGAGTCAGGGTAAATCTCTGCGGTGTATCCTTGAAAACTCCCAGAAAAGGAATTAAAGGTCTCTTTGAGCTCCGAGGGGCGACCTTCTGCGCTCTTGCCAGCACAGTAATCTGTCATCCAACGATAATGTCCTTGAACGGTGTCCTCCGGGAGGTTAGGCTTGAGCATAATGATATATTCGTTGGGAGCTGCCGTGGGCTCCGGGGTTGTAGTGGAGTCAGGCATGTTGGAAGGTAAATGGGGCTTGGGTAGGAAGAGTCGGGTTACTCAGGATCCGACTCTGGGTTAAGATGTGTCGAGTGAGGTTACTGTCTGTATGGATCAGCTGGTCGCTCAGAGGAGACCTGTAGGGTGCAACGAGAACCGAGTCCAGCAAATCCCAGGGGTTAGATAATAGCTCGAGGCTATTAAACATGCGAACATAGTCTCGAATCATGAGGGCGGAGATAGATGGGTTGACGCACAACTGGAGCCTAAAGGACGAGCAAGTAGAGCTAATAGGAGAGTACCTCAGCGGAGTATTCAACCTAGCGGATGTCATGCGCAACAAGAGGATAAGATGGGCGGTATCGGTGTATGGGAGGCACCTGCCAGAGCTCAGGGAGGGGCAGAGGGTATATTGCGACAGGCGATCCCGGAAGACACGGAAGTTAATACGGATGGAGGACAACACACGGGAAAGCGGGGAGATCCAGATAGAGGAACTTGACGAGAGCAGGGTATGAGGATAAAAGAATTATACCTGGGGAACACAGAAGAGGCAGAGGTGGTGCTTCCATGGGAAGAGCATGGCACGGACTGCCCGAGGTCATGGGTAGAAGAAAGGCTGAAGACACAGATGATGGAGAAACCGAGGACAGTGATGGGGGTGAAGGCTCATCAGGACATTACCTCTACGAGGGTGTTGTGCCAACCAGACTACAAAGGACCACAACCACAGTGGCTATGGGAGATTGGGAGGGCAGATGAGCCCAAATGTGTAGGTATGCCATAACTGGACCCCGCAAAATGCGGCACACCTGAAGAGATGCACATGGGTAAGCGGTGGCAGGGGGCGATGGAGCAGATGTCGGGAGATGGGAGGTGGTGCGCGAGCATGGTGGCTGATATGCAGTCTGGTGGGTGTGTTACAGCCAAGTCACTTAGTCTAAGGCTCCATTCGGGGGAAAGGCGTATAGGCTCAAAAAAGCTAGTCTGGTTGGCACAAGCCCCTCGGTAGAGGCAAAAAAGCAAAGCAATAGCAGCCAAGTCGCTACCATATGTACAGTCGGGTTGTAAAGTGATTACCTGGTGACAGTATGAATTTGTATTCCTAAATATTTAGCGCACCTTTACAACCCGACTCCATTTCTACGATAACGTCAAGCTTTTATTTGCACTGAGTACTATTAAGCCGGACTTGCTTTTTCTATTGAGTCTATACATCTGTGGAGCCTAAGGCTATGAGACGGCTGGGTGGTTACGGGTGGTCAAGTTAGAAGTCACATATGCTCGGAGCAGGCTCAAGGGAGCATGCGGCTGCACAACCTTTCATAGAGCCTTGGGTGCAAATTGCGCTCTAGCACTTGTGCTTTTGAACAGTAATTAATTACTATATCGGGGAGATTTGCCTACGGTAGATACTTCTCCAAGTTTGTGACACATGCACCACTCTCCCGCGTGACCTGAACATACCAGTAGTACTAGGCATCTTAGCAAGTGGGGTAGATCGAGGGGAAAATGAACGTTTTTTTCTGATGTCATAAATCATCTTGGTGTAGATAGATCGGGTAGATAGAGTGGGGGGTACAGGGACCGGCCCGGGAGTGGAGAGAGGCCCCTCTGAAAAACCAGGGGGCTGCGGTCCATCGTCATAGTCTGGATAGGCTGAATGCGATTAATGACACTTGAAAAAAAGAAATGTCATAAATCATTAAGATCTGGTCGCGCTATACCATTTCAGGTTTTCGTGGTCAAACCAACGATCAAAAGCACCCTCCGTAACTTTTCGTATGTGTATATAGCTGGTCTGCCGCTTGCAAAATCACCTCCACCCGTGACCCAGGCTCGATCTCCTTTAATCGCTACCTAACGCATCTATCTCATCAACATGGCGACGGAGCCCCTGCTTGGAACTTTCATTACCACTGTGAATGATCGTGATGTTGATGGGCGCATTCATGTATACTACCAGTCCAAGGATGGTAGTCTTGTGAGAGAGTTCCACGATGACACAGAAAGACACGTGGACGTCCCTCCTATTGACCAGAATGTGGCAAAGCTGTATTCGCCTCTTGGTTCAATTTTTGCTATTGCCCGTGGCACTGTATGTAACCTGCACACATTACCACTAGCTCTTGATACTCTCAAAGCTAACTAGTTAACCTTGCCCCACAGGACATCCCCGAAGCTAGGGTTTACGCGCAAAATGCCTCCGATATGGTCATTGAGAAGATCCCAAGATATGAGGTCATTGTGAATGCAGCCGTGGACACCAAATTCTCGGCCACCTATGATGGAAACAGCGTGTATATTCAGTACCAAAAGTAAAGCAGGACCCAATCAGAAGTTCTTCACGATAAGAAGTAGCCGTGAGAATAGGCCGCTAATAGTACTCACTGGTATGACAGGACTGGTTTCGAGAACGAGATCTTTGAAAGAAATGTCAGGAAGGGTACCGAAGTGTCGGTTTGCCGCGGCGTTTTCAAGAGCACCAACATTTCCACGGTTGAAACAAGTATCCGCCCGGTCCCATTGAGCAGTACCTCACAGCAGCGAGCGCTGGACCCTCCCACTGAAGGCGTTGGGATTTGTAGATATATGGTATACACTGGGACAGATGGTTATCTTTGGTTTAACTGGATTGGTACGCCACTATGAAAAATTGAATGTTGCTATAATATATTTGACTCACTGATATGCGACTGCAGACCACGTAATGGAACCTGAAATCGAGCAGGTTCAAAACCTGAAACCGAGTGAAATGTGGCCCAATACGCCCGTTGCACTTGCGCCTGTTATAGACATACTGGCGATATACTTTTTGAACCAGAGCGGTCAGATTTCCCGCATCGACAGGGGGGACTACGGTTGGGGTAACCCTAAAGTAGTTGGGGAGCATAGTGTTAAGCCACACCTTGGAACAAATCTTGCCGCAGCAAAGGATACGACTAAGGGTGAGAGGGTCGTGTGGATTTCTTACCAGGGCGAAGATGGCGTTATTACAGGCTTCCATGACACTGTGGATGGGTAAGTTCTGCTGAAAGTTTCTGCTGGTTGGCAGTGCTTATTTCTGGTTCCCTTATTCTTCGAGGCGGATGGAGTTGGTCCTTGTCGACAAACAGAGGTTCAGGGGTAGTTGAATGTCTGATCGATGAATACGCTTTGGAATATTGATCATGATTTGAAAGCTTCTCTCTTTGAATAAATCCAGATTTGAATGTGCAGGATTGTGACCAAGCAGAGACTACACGTAGTGTTACTGCCTACTATCACTCCAAGATCATATCACAAGGGAAATTTCTCTATCGTCGTATGTGTGGAGAGGTTGGGTTGCTTGGTCATGTGATTATGATGTCACTTAGCTTCGTCAGTAGAGATTCGGAATATTTTTTTTTTTTTCTTATTAAGTAATCATTAATCAGAGATTCAGAATTTGGTTAGTGCTATACCCTTTGTACACGGAGTGCCATTCCAAATACACGATCAATCGAAAGGAACGAGAATATCTACACGTATAGGCGTATGTGGCCATGTCACATCAAGGGTGCTCCCTCAAGAAATAGCCTGCGGAAAGACTCCGCCATCCAATAGGCCACTTGCCGGAATCAAGCATCACAGATGTGTTTTTTTATTTTATTTTAATTTTAATTTTATTTTAAGGAATCATTAAAGCATTCAGCCTATCTAGACTTGACCATGGACTGCGGCTCCCCAGGTACTTCAGGGTGGCTTCTCCACTTCCTCTAGGCCAGTCCCTACCGTACAGTGTGTTGGAAATACTCTCACATGCACGGGAGCTACAAAGGAACCCACTAGGGATAATTTGGCAAAAAATACCGGCATGAACATGCTATACCACACTCGATACAATGCTTTTTTAATTGCAGGTTCGCGAGTTTCTATTGGACATTGCTGCTGTGGTAGGGACAGCTGACTATGCAACCAGACCAGTAGCACCTCGAATGAGCGTTACTCGATGACATATTTTCCAGGTTCGGCGACGTGGGCGAAAATAGTTTGAGTGCCAACCAGACTACGAAATAGATATTCTTTTTCTAGTCTATGCAGTCAGCCTTAGGATATTTTTTTTTAAGGAGTCATTAACCGCATTCAGCCTATCTAGACTATCGCGCGATAGAGCCTTAGGCTCCTTTGACGGAACCTTCATTGGGAGCGGTCGACCTAACAGACCTATATGTGCACCTCCTGCGCCGACATGTATTTGGGCCAACTGCGCTCTCTGTAGGGGCCGTTGTGGTTATTCAGCCAACTGCACCCCTCTATTTAGTTATCACTAATAGTAAGCAATAGGGATGGAGAAGGTACAAGAGAAAAGGTTGGGATATTTTTCTCATTTTCCCCATAATATATTATACAAGTAAAGTATATAAGTAAAAATTAAAAAATTAAATGGTTTATGGCAGAAACAATACGAAACGGGTGAGATTGAGACGAGGAGACCAGGTAAAACTACCAGCACAGTAGTTTCCTTCTTCAATCAGTCCACATATGGAATGGTTGGGTGTGGGCGTGGGTGAAGGTGCTATCTTCTAGTGGGCAGATACAATTTTGAACGAGGCCGGAGGTGGTACTTGGGGATGTGTTCTTTGAGGAGGCACAAACATGCGTAGGCCTGATGTTCTGAAGGCACGGAGATGATAGTTCCGGTCCAACGATAAATGTGGCGCATGCAGTGGTCTGGGGTTTTTCTTTTTTGAGTCTATACGCCTTTCCTCCGAAGGGAGCCTTAGGCTAGAGGCGGGCAGTAGTCTAGTTGCCTGTGTGCATGCAGCTTGCCAGCTATGCACTATAATAGTTTATCGTTTTTGGGGGGGGGATTCATTAATCGTATTAGCCTATCTAGACTATGACGATGGACTGCAGCCTCCTGTTGCCAGGTGCCTCTCTCCCCTACCGGGCCAGTCCCTGCCCTCAATAGTTTATCGTTGGACTGGGTACTAAGCGAAACTACATCATATATGCGCTGTAGCCTTTGTGTGGTATGTACTTGGAACCAATACTAGTTAGTCACTACTACATACAAATCCCACGTTGTTGTCCGTCTGACCTGCTGACTCTTGATAGTGCCAGATCGTAGATACGAAAATATGTTAGTATCCTAGACCTCTTGTACTGGTAGAGTACTCCAGCCTTGGAGAGCAAACAAACTAGGCGAACTACTATTTCCCTGATTGTGTGCATTTTGCAAGATGTTCATTAGAAGAGGTACTCTAATGTCTCATACAATACTGTGTATTCATTTTAGCTGTGGTTGTCCTCGGTGATACATGGACTCAGAGTCCAGTCATAGGCACCAATGGGTTAAAGCAGGGGAGGTAGGGCTGGCACAATATCTATGCGCTTAGCTGGTCCGACTGATGAGACCGGTTGACCATCATATAAAACCCAGGGGCATACAACTCCTTCACTACCTATGTGAACCTGTGCTGTTCGCTTTGTATTGGCTAACCACTGCTTGCAACAACATACTAAACCCTCCCAAATCCAACTCATGTTATACCCCAGCTAGCATCTCCTTCATATCGCCGTTACTCGAGCATTCTCATCCTGGATATTGCTTCACTACAGCCCATTTTACCACGACTACCTCAAATATCATACCTACCTTTTTTTTTAATCGCATTCAGCCTATCTAGACTATGAGACCATACCTACCTTGCCACCACCCTAGTTTAGAGTTGCAAAAGAAACACCCCGACTCAAGTCATGGCATCTGTAAGTGTTTACAACATTAACCTAGGGAGTGGGATTATTAGTATGCAAGGGCTCACATAGTCTAGGCCGATTTTGCAAATGGATTCATTTCTGACCTGATGCCACTCCTGTCACTATTTGGTGAACAGGTGACGAAACAATTCATGAGCCACACCATGTACTGGTCTGACCATATTATTTTTGCAATGGCCCCACTTGGTATAATTGCTGCTGTGGTAGGGACCACTCGAGTTGCAGGTCCAACATGGATGAAGGCAGTCATTGGAAGGGCCAGGGAAAGTAAAGGGCTAGCTGAGGTAGAACTTATGTCTTCGACATCTCATGATGTTTGTGAGCTGTGGAATGGACGGCAGATTGTTCGTGTGACTGGAGCTGCTCCCATGAAACAGCTCCTCTATTTTCCGCATCATATTGGCCGGCCAGTTGAGCATTGTGGGTGGTATACCCTGGAAGATGCGGCAGCTCGGGGGCTCCTTGTGCCAAAAAAAGGTGAGAGGCGTTTCATGCCGGCTTGATTTCAAGATGCACTTCAGGGCTTTTTCTGACAACCTTCACTCACAGATTGTTCTAGATTTGATTTCGTGCTTGATAAGCTCAAGCTTTCCTCCGGGCGTCCGCTTGATCATGAACTGGGACAGCTACCAGGACCCCAGCTTCCCAGCGGCGGTGTTTGCGCACCAAATATTTCTCTCAATTTCTGTGATCCAATCAAACGGTGGCACCTCAGATTGGCCGCTGCAGCTGGCGTTATCCTGCAACTTGGTGTAGTGGCTTTCCAAGGGCTCGCACGATATTATCCAACCATCAACCTACGGGATAGTGGAAACATCCTGCCGCAACAAGCATTCGTATTGTCGGCAGCCGGGGCATTGACCCTTTCTATAGGTATGATGCTTTGCTCTTACGCCGTTGAGCAATGCACGGAGGAAATAGTTTGGGCCACTCAGGACAATAACAGCAAGTTTTACTTATTCTGGATACAGAAAGGCCAAATGGTTAATGATCAACTCTTCGATTCCTTTGTAATAGCAGCAGATGGGAAGCGGCGAACCATTATGACATCTCACCTGTGCTTGAACTCTTGGATGAGAGTCAAATATGTGGATCAGCTGAAGGGTGGGAATACGGAAACAGTTCAGGTGCCAGTGGCTGAGCCTGGGGACCAATATCAGCACCTTTCTCGAAACCTAAAGCGCGAGGAAGCAAAGCTATCACAGTTTCTTGAATTAGTAACCGTTATTGGTTCCTTCGCATCACTTTCTGGTTTCATACTACAGTTCATCGGCTTGAGAGGCTTACACTGGTCGGCGACCGTGGTTCAAGTTGGGGCAACTATCCTGATGACTATAGTGCGCACCACAGTCCGCCGGAATCTGGCAGATAAACCCTTCGCATACCAGCTTCCGAGTGGCTTTGAGCTCGAATGGCTTGCGATGACACTGGGGAGCGGAGAGTGGTCCAAACGTGAGGACGGCAGTGCACGTGTGAGTGGTGCAGATTCTCAGAGGGGCTCTCCCCGATCACGGCTTGGTGGGCTATTCGTGTGGCAAAGGCCCTGGTATAAGGAATTCTGGGCAGAGATCTTCAGTGAGGCAAGCGTGGGCCAGATGGACTGGAATGTTCCTTGCAAGCAGGCAAGCGCAGAGGGTGGACTTCAACTGAGTGATATGGCTCTGAAATCCAATATTTCCACCACAGTCCTGGCCGTACGTCAGCACTTGGGCAGTCTCACAGATTGGGATGGACCGGCACCCGAAGAATCGCTTTCCCTCACCAATGCCATGGAAGTCACCATGAACAAACTACACGCCCCAAAAGCTAGCCATCAGGCTGAGAGGATCTACTTCCCTCTCAAGGTCGAGCGCTCTAGGTTGGCACAACCAGAAACTGTATATCTCACATTTGAGCAGGACATAAATGAGGGTCACAAGTGGAAAGCTTGTGAAGCCCAGGTCGAGGCCCTTATTTCATTATGGCTATTCTCGCTTTCGCTGAAGGGAACAGTGAAGGGAAACCAAAACAACTACAGGCGACCACGAGGCCAGGTTTCGGGAAGGGAAGAAAGAATCAGACTGTTGGGTCCAGTGACGGCTGATGCACGAAGAGACTTTGGGTGGTGGCTAGATGGAAATCTAATCAAACTAGTAGAGGTGCAAAAAATACCCCTTCAGCAAGAGCCAGGCCTAGCAACATCGGTGGTTACACAGAAATTCTTAGGGTATGGAGGTATGTGGACAAGCTATATCTGTTAAAAACATCAGTGGTGCATGCGGCTAAATTCATGCTGGGTAGATGCTCATCCGTTTGACGTTGCCAGCACACACTACTCTGTCCACCCTGTGTCCCCGGAGCCTACGGGCATCCCATCAGAGGGGAAGCCTACTACTTCGACACAGGAGCCAATATATTATGGGGTGTACAGCTATCTTTCCTCAAAGAGCTCTTGTGCACAGCATATTTTTTCGATTTTCCTCCTCAACGCAGCATGTGACATTCCACGTGTCAGCGGCCATACAGTCTTGGATGATAAAGCTGCCTCGGGAAATTACAACCTGCAGCTTCAGAATTCGATCCTAGCGGAGCTAGCCGGTGCTGTAGCACTGACGGGGTTATGCACAGTGAAGGAGGCTTATTTTGGAATTATCCCAGCATTGAGTTTCAAGAACAAGCTACCCGGAGTCGAATGTGTTGTCGAGTATGCAACCCCCCCTTTCGTATTTATATATCTGTTTATTCTAAATGTCGGCTTTGCTATATATTTAGGTGGTTACGAAGCAAGGCAAGTCTTTATGAAGCGATTGGCCGTTGGGACGAGGCAGCTCAGGACTACCTATGGCTCTTTTCCACATGCAAGACTTTTGGGCCTGAGAATGACATTGCAGTCAGAGCTACCTCGTTGCTTGTGGAGTATACGAGGTCCTTAAGATTAATAGTTGCTCTGTGGGAAAAACAGCATCGGAAAGGCTTTACACTGGATCAAGTGAAGGAGCTAGTACAGATTTTGTCCAAAACACTGGATGCGGAAGAGCAGTTTTCTGACCTGACCGGAAGACTTTTGGAATTATCCAGCATGTGTGGTGAGTTACGAGACTGGGGGACATCATCTGAAGATCTGGAACAGGAACCGGTTACGGAACGGATTTGGCCTTCGGCGTTTGGCTACAATCATTTACATCATGCCGCGCTCACCAAAGCTGGCTGGAGGATCAAGTTGTCGCCAGGGGACGACACCATGAAAGTAAACGCCGCGGATATCTTCGGTAGGGTCCCGCTACACTATGCCGCAGCGAACAGCAGTGACGCGGCTAAATATCTTTTACGCCTTCGTGCCAACCTGCGATCCAAAGACATCCATGGCTGGACTCCACTACATTATGCCGGGTGGTATGGCAATATAAATGCTGCGAAAATTCTCGTCAATGGGGGGGCTGAGGTTGACGCAAAAGGGAAGGATGGCATGACCCCTTTACACTGCACCGCAGCTCGCCAACATACAGAAATTGCGGAATTACTTCTAGGGTCCGGTGCCAATGCGGAAATGCAAGATAATGCACGGCGCACACCATTGCATTGGGCTGCTT
>Ga0307514_10004346_pt1 | contig 13061 bp, 17 predicted proteins | sample 16_EM_MG_FD_203088 | JGI IMG/M metagenome (GOLD analysis project Ga0307514, IMG submission 203088) | Populus trichocarpa ectomycorrhiza microbial communities from riparian zone in the Pacific Northwest, United States - 16_EM | ecosystem: Host-associated > Plants > Roots > Unclassified | place... | reverse complement strand
AAAGTGGTGGGCTTTTTTTGAAAAAACTCTCAATTCACCCACTGGGTAAAGTGTGGGTTAATTGTTTAAAATCTCTCAAAAAACCCTCAATTTACCCACTGGGTAAAACCCCCTCTGCCCCCAGTGTTGGCCAACATTCGCATTTGAACCGTGGTCGAGTGACGGATGGCTTGCGTCGACTGGTTCAAACGATCATTAGGCTTCTCCCAGTCGAGAACTCCAGCCTTGAGGAGATCGTAAAGAACCGGATCGTTCAACTTTTCCTTATTCATGGCCAACAAGTCGTAGTGGCCCCGAATCATATTGGCCCAGAGACGATCATCCATATTGAGGTCCAAAAAGTGGTCTCGACGACGACGCTCCTCTACAACCTTACTGTCTTGTCCGGACTCCTCTGGAAGTCGAGCACCGTATTTGCATCGACGGAAAACCTAGTAGTCTTGAATTAAGGTTGATCAACTTCAACTTTATTCAAGGCTTACCTCTTGAGCACTAGGATAATCCCCAACCCAGGAGTCGGCAGGACTGTTGAAGGAATGAACGTCCCATCTGGTGATCCCAACTCGGTCAAAGGGAGACCTCTTGAAGACAACACGACCAGAGAGAGGAGAAGGAGTAGACATTTCGAGGATAGTATGATGAGAGTAGAAGTTTGGAAGGATCCAATGAGGGTACGTCTCAGATGATTGATCCATTCTTATAGATCCCAGGATCCCTTCCCACGCAAGCCGACCATCACCGTCTTCATCATCACCACGTCACCACATTCGTCATTCCCTTGTCATCTTGTTTCATGATTACGACTTATCACGCTATTGTCGCGCAAGACCGCGACATATCACGACATCATCACGCCCTATGCGCAGCCAATGCTGTATTCTTTCCCATGCATTCATTTTACCTTATGTTTCATCTTTTCATTTCGGCTCACGAGGCTCGCCGATCCAGCCCTTGTGACTTCGGTCTTGACCAATCGGATGCAGTACCGATTCTGCAGTTCTCCATGAAGCCAATCCACCTGGTCAGGTGTTGATGCCGGTGTACTCAGACACGTCAGAAGGTTTGATGAAAACCTCTAGTTATCCTCCCTGACGCCAGTATGTCTTCATTTATCATTCTTTGATTGTTTCACGTTTGTATTACCATTCATTCGAACCGTGAGAGAATTCCCATGGTGCTGACGCATCTCTCTCACGCCCTTGTTCTTATTGTTCTTGCCCAATGAAGAACAAGTTTCCCTTTTGAGTAGTTACCTCTGAGTCATCGTCACGGCCACTCTAGTATATATAGTAGGTAGTGATGTGTAGGTAGCCCTCAGTCTTTATATCTCAGGATATCCTCTCCCCTCCTCGATCACTCTATATCGTTGCGGTCCAGTGAGACTTTATCCTTCGAGAGAACTTTAGACAAGCCCCATTCGCTCTCCTCTGCTCTAGACCCTTCTTGGCATCGGACACCTTATTAGTCTGCTCGCTCTGAAGGCACCGGCTAAGGAGCTCATCGACCCATAGTGTCGCTCGGGATCTCTCGCTTGGAAAGGAAGACTACCGGAAGCACGCCCTCCTTACTGTGTGTTTGGAGTGGGTGTATCTCAGACGAGACCCCCATAGCATCCCCCTAGATCGCCGATTAGAGGCAAGGCATAGGAACAGGCATTGGGAGTCTAGGGTGAGAGTGGCCCTGACAAAAAGCCTGGTGGTACTTGTCAAAGTAATCTGGGAAAGCAGCTTTGAACATCCCAGCTAAATATACAGCCACCTTCTGGGTATTCAGGTAGTAGGTTTCAACAGCCAATGCTCCCTGGCCAGTCCTGAGTAAATCTGGAGAAGAAGGGACCATCCTTTTCTGAAGAACAGTCAGTAGGCATCCCAAAAACATCAGCAACTACTTCCTCACATTGTGAGCTTGAGCAAACCAGCAATGGACTAGGTGAGAGACCCCAGTTTTCTCATATACCAACTTTACCACCCCATTCTCATCTGTGGACTCCGCCCCTATTGGTTCATCTTCTCCAGAGTCATCTGCACAAGATGCTCTGGCCTCCATTGCATCTTGTTCCAAGACCTGTAATTCCTCCAGATCAAGAGCCAGGTCATTGGGGGAACTCCCAGAGGGTTGAGAGCTGCCCCCCACTGAGTATCCCATAGATTTAGGGTTCCCAATGTGTCGAGCATCTCTGGGTTTAAAGTGGGGAGGAAGTTGGGAGTGTAGGTACTGGGAGGCAAGTACCACTTGATCTAGTGCATCTCCCTGGAATATGCCCAGCTAGGTTAAGTGATCAAACAGTGAGAAAAGATATAGACACTCACCCATATCCCATGGTGATTTCTAGAAGACAAGTCACCACCCAAATCTTGAAGGGTCCGCCCATCATACTGCTCAGAGAGTGGCCTGGGGGACTTCAGGGTAGATAGGGGTTTTTTCTGTTCCTTTTCCTGAGGTTTCTTCTGTGGGATATGTTGGTAAGTCCAACTCAACAAATGACAGATGCATCTCACCATCACATTAGCTTCATCACCCAGGTTGGTAGCTGACTGGCCTTCCTTGGTGGGTTTCTTGGGATCTCCTCTGCCAAAATATACAGCCAAGACTGTACCCTCCCTATCCACCCAGCAACCACTCAGAACCTGAGGGCTTAATTCCTTCATATCCTTGACCTTTTGCAGGATTTCAGGAGTAGTGGTTTTCGGGCGCTCAGCTAACTCTTTCAGGGAGGCTTGGGTCTGGAACACAGGCGCAGAGTCCATGACCCTACAGGATCTGTAATAGACAGTTTGAATCGTCTTCTTGATCTTTTTGAGATAGGTTCAGTGCAAGAAGTCAACACTCAATGCCAGAATGCTCACCTCCCGCTTGCTCATAGGTTCAGCTCTAATAAGCTGGGATGCCCCCTCAGGTATGGGAACCTTGCCTTTTTTCCCAGCTGGAAGATCCTGAGAGGTTGATTCTGATCTTTCCCTTTTCTCAGCCATAGTAGTAGAGGGTGACTGAGGCCTGATGTGGTGGAAGGTAGCTAGGGAGCAAGCACTGGGTAGATGTTCCAAGATGGAGAGGATAAGGATGTAACCACAACTTTTCAGCAGTAGTATAGCAGAGCAACAGGATTCTCCCGCAATAATTTTCTGTCCTTGATCGCCGCCTTCACTTCCGAAAATGACTCACCCAGCCCGATTCGTCATCATTTGTACGGCCTGGGAGAACTGGCCTTGGGAACGCGATGTTTACTCAGTATTTGTGTTTGGACATGTCTTCACCTCCTTTTCCTCCTGCGTTTCCCACTCAATGAATTATCTGATTTCTGTGTTCCAAGGGAAACGTGCCCTGGCATTCGACAAAAACATACAACAGTTGCGCAGTTCATTGAAACGCAAGAGGCAATCCAGTCCACCTATCCCATCGCGTCACCTCAGAATGCACCTGCCTGCAGATTCTTTGAAACGACCCAGGAAGGTCGTATGTAGCCGTTTTTCTCACCAATGTTCCATCCGTCGCATGAGCCTCCGAACAGCATCCGGTCGCCGGCGGAACAGCGGAAGCATCGCGCTCACTCAACCTTGTCCCACTCTTGGCTGCCCTCGAGGAACGCCACGACGTGTGACAACGGAAAATGAGATGGTCGCGGTCGGGCCGAGAGGAGGCAGTGAATTTCTGACCGATCAACTTCTTCTGTCTCGAAGTTCTCGTTGGTGGAGTCCTGGAGCGAAAGGGTTGGCGAATGTTTCCAACCTTACAGTCAGCCACCTTGCAGCGATACCCCCAACGCGTCGAACATCCTCCTGGTCAGGTCTTTGTGGGGCCGGTGTCGTGTTACAAGTCTTGCAGAGGTCGGTCAGTTTATCTCATCCGGTACGTTTGTCGCTCGTTTCGTTGTCGTACCGCTAACTCGACCCAAACCTTCGACAGATGACCCCAACTGCGCAGACCCCTCGATCACTGTACTTCGTGGATCGGCCTCTTTTGTGTAATCAACAAACTGCAGTTGTGGAAGCGTCAAAATCAGCTAGGGAAACGGGCTGTAACATCTCGGTACCTCATCGGCACCCAAAATCTTCAGGAAATCCTCATTCTTCCCTGAGGCACTCGCGTGCACCTCGTACCCAATCGTCTTTGCGAACTGAATGGCATAGATCCCTACCCTTGTGCTCCCTCCGTTGATAAGACTCTCTGTCCACGCTGGATATTCCCAATATCGAACGATGCCTGGTAACGGCCATGGCAGTGACCCCACTCGCTTCGTTCACCGGATGTTCTCTGGTCGATAAACGAGTGTCTCCGCTGGGCCAAATGTGTACTGGACCAATGCGCCGTGGCCTATGTGAAACGAGACACGCGAAGATATCATACCGAAGACTTGGTCCCCGACTTTAAATCTATCACGGCCGTTCGGACCGATGACCTCTCCTGCGAAGTCGATCCGACGGAAGAGTGAGTTGTACAACAGGCGCTTCAACTTGTAGTCACTGTGAAAAGCCGAGCACCGGCAAAACAAGACATTCGCTCGAGATCAATGCGGACGATATCCTGGATAGCTACCCGTTCTGTGCCAAATGATTGTGTATAATAAATATCAGAAGCATAGACTACATACAGCGTGGTGAATTTAGTATGATACAATACCACACGATTTTCTGGGGCAAAGGCCAAAAGGAGGGTGAGATGGAAGGGATCACAAAGAATACACAAAGTTAACGCAAGGGGCGACCACGGTCAAGCATGTCTCCACCTTACAAACGATGGGACACACATGACAGGACCATCCGCTACACTCGTTGGTATCGCACTTTTCACACTAACCCTCCTCTTCCTCCTGATTACGCACCATTCCGCACCACACAAGAAAGTGACGATGGTCAAAGATGGGCATACTTTTACCCAGGACTTGATGAACTGGCGTTCACGAGCCCTCGCGGCGTTTGAAGCACCACAATCAAATGAGGTAGGCGATGGGAAAGAGAGGAATTGAGGTGTAGGCGTTGTCTCTGGAGAACTTTTTCGAGGGAACGAAAATATTGGAGGAATAGGGGTGGTCGGTCTTGGCGGGAGATCCGGGTTGACAGTGGCGAAAGAAGTCGCCATGGGTGAAACCGAGGTGGGGATGCAGTTCAGGGTCTGCAGGTTCGAAAACCTTGGGATGATTGATAATAGATGGCGGTACAGGGACTACAAATCGAAGGTGTTAGACAGGGAAACGTTTGAAACACGACAATCAAGTACGTACTTGGTCGTGTGCCGCCCAAGCAATCTCGAGATGAAGAACAGATTGACCGAACTCGGCGCCGGCTGACATCAACAACCTCTCCATTGTGCGCACATCGATCGCCGCAGATGGACTCGAACGGATCGATAGCCTCGTGATAGGGGCTGTGGATTTTGCAATGGAGCCCATCAATTGCGAAGGTTTGAGACCGTCGTAGAGTGTCTTGTCGACATGAACAACGACCTCGGACACCGGCCGACCGGGGATGAGACCCTGCACCAATGATGCTGGGCCATCAATCTTCTGGAGATTCGGGATAGGTAGTGAATGGGAGGGTGGGGTGGGGGGGTACAACGGTCCAATGTCCGTACGGTCCGAACCCGGTAGGGGTTTGACGGGAGTGCAAGGGGAGCACACCAACTCGGTGGTGAGAGCGGGTAGTGAGAGAGAGATCATGTCGTGTTGTGTGGTGAGCCAGTTGGAGAAATAGACCTGCTCTGGAACAGTCATGGTCTCACAGCTAAGACTTAAATGCTGCAAGCGGAATGTGGTATAATGGAAGATATCGTTATCGAAACGGGGAAGGGAGAGGGAAACGAGGTTCTTCATGTTACAGAGAGCCAAGGCGAAGGAGAGTGAGGGTAGCGGACCTTGGTGGTCATCGAAAGAAGGAAGGACAGTCGATTTAAACGTTCGCACGAACAAGGCCAATTCCGGGTGGGATGCTAAAGATCCAATGCAGAGGAGTGTCGCGTCTGGGAGCAAGGATTGTAAGTCAATGCTCTCATACATTGACTTCCGTATGTATGGCAATATGTCGCTGGAAACACGGGCTAGGGATGCAAGATCTTGGCGAGGTAAAAATCGCGTGACGTGTTCCCATATTTGCGAAGGGATGTTGTTGGTTGGGGCGTACGAAGGAGTGGACAGCGTAGACACGGAATCCGATTGAGTCTCGCAGGTAGACGGGGTCTGGCTCTCGAACGGTGTGAGCTGACACGGGACCGGCCGCGTGTCAGATTGATCCTCCAAAAGGTGTATGAGATTCGGTTCACTGAAGGATGGGCGTCGATAATGGCCAGCTCTCTTGTAACCAACATCAACCACAACTGCATGGCAGATGCTCCCCAAGGAGCTGACCGAGCCGAGTGAGTTGGACCTCGGGCCTAACCCGCTCGGCCGACGAATTTCAAAGGAGGGTGTGGGCGAGGTGGTGATAGTAGGGTCCGTGGCATACCGGGCCAACCACTGGGGGAAGGAGGGCGTATCGGAAGCTGCCCGACGGAGAGGTTCGACGGAGACTCTCCTGGCCTTGGAGAACAGCTGGGAGAGGGTGGAGGACACCCTGGGGCGGATCTTGCTGTCCACCGAATCTCTTGTGCGACGGCGGCCTACAAAAGCCATGGGCGGAGGATGGGGAAGAGGTAAAGGAGACGAGGAAACCCTGGCAGCTCTCTATTGCGATTCACGTTTAACGGAGCCATGATAGGTCCATAGGTTACCGGCTATTTGTCAACTTGTTACGATAGACACTGTGGGTGAGGAAGCAGATGCGGTGCCGATACTTAGTACACCCGGTCGCCTTGGCGAACCGCCCGGCCGAACGAACCGAAGTCAACCTGAGAAGGTGGAGGGTACGTTATGTACGGAATAGTCACCCTACGAAAGACGGGGACCATGATCATCTGCACCGAATATATACAAAACGACAGAAGTGAAGGTGGCTAACTAGTTGTATCAGATGTTCAAGAAGTCCACCTCCTCTTCAAGTAAGATTTCCAAGTTCTTGAAAAAGGCTGCTGCTGGGAAGCCCACGACGTTGTGGAAATCCCCCTCAATTCCGCGGACGAGCATACCCCCGAGGCCCTAGCTCAATCTTCAGTCGTTGACCGAACATCGCCGTTCGCTTAGCTCACCTGGACGGCGAAGCCGCCAGCGCGATCAACTCCTTCTCCGCTGTCCGCATACGCGTTCAACAGACTGACGGAGTTATCGCTAAAAGTGACGAGGGTCCTGTCATCCATGGAACTACCTCCGGGTGAGACACCGCTCCTGACAGGTGATGGGAAAGAAACGTACTGAACTTTGTACCCTGGTGACTCGAGCACGGGGTAGACTAGGAATGGATCAGGAAGTCTGAAAACAAGGGGTAAGGAACCATGCGAGTGGGGGGGGGGGTGGAACCAGAAAAACGTGATCAGTTGAAGTGATTCGTCAAACCGTATGGTCAGACAATGTAGATAAGTTGTAGGAAATCATCATGCGAATGTGTTCCATCGGACAAGACGACTCACGAGTTGTGGCTCTTGGGGCACCAAAGGTTCAGTGCTCACCGATGGAGACCCCGGTAACAACTTCACATTTGCTCCCATTCAAGTCGAGCAACATTCGAAGGTTGTCGTCTCGATCGGCCGGCTTCTCCAGGACTTCTGGGCGGAAATCAGGCATTTCTGAGTACGGAGTGGATGACAGCGTGGGAGGGGGGTGCGTAAGAACGACAGTATCAGCTTGAAGATTCGTCGTTAAGATGCCCAGTCATTGATTAGGATGCGTTTGCACCACACCTGCGATAACCAAGTCTGGAGGGTCATCTGGGTCTTGTTCCTGACCAAGAGGCGATTTTTAGATTTCGACGTTGGAGGTGATGCAGGATCATACCACCAAACGTCGATAAACCTCCACTCCCTTGTAGGTGGCGGTGGCGACTGGATATTCGTGAAGGTCCTCAAACTGCGACAAACTGAGATTTTCCTCGAAGGTTGAGGGGACGATGTCTGGGTCCAATCCCTTTCAGAGGAGTGAGAGGGATGGATATATTGAAGAGATGTTAGTGGTCTTACAAATATTGCTAGAATTTCCCTTCTCCTTGGGCTTGCGGATGCGAGGACGACTCGCTTTCCCTTGAGAGTCTGGACCCAGGGTACGTTGAGAGCATGGCTCTGAAGACACTCGGGTTTTTTCTTGGACATGGTGATCCAGAAAACCGCGCGGAAATGAAACCGTTCCCGGGAATCAGCCCGCCACCTAGCTCGACCCCAAGTTCCACGTCGTCCTTTCCTTTCTTTCTCTTTCTCCATCTCTTTGCTCTCCACCGCCAGCTGTCATGACATCCAACTCCGAACCGGAGACGATTGTCGACAAGCTCGAAGCTATCATTCCGGAGAACCTCACACGTCTCGACGCGTTCCCAAAGTTACCCCCTACCTACAAAGCCAGGACAGAATCTCGAGGCTTCCTCACACTCTTCGTCTCTCTCCTCGCCTTCCTCCTCATCCTCAATGACATTGGCGAATATGTTTGGGGCTGGCCCGACTACGAGTTCAGCATCGACGCTGAAAACTCATCTACCATGGACGTCAACGTCGACATGGTCGTAAACATGCCTTGCGGATGTCAGTCCCCTCTTCCTTCCCCAACCGATGAGTGCTGAACTCCTGAACAGATTTGAGCGTCGACTTGAGGGATGCAGTTGGTGATCGCCTCTACCTCAGCAATGGTTTCAGGAGGGATGGGGTACTTGACTTTTATCCGTTCCTCCGGCCATCTACTCACAGTCTGCTAGACTCTATTCGACGTCGGACAAGCGACGCTTCTGCAGGAGCATACCCAAGCTCTTTCTGCCCGTCAAGTCATTGCACAATCCCGGAAATCTCGTGGTCTCTTGGACACCATCCTCCGCCGTGGTCCCCCTGCATTCAAACCGACCTACGATCACCGTCCTGACGGGAGTGCCTGCCGCATATTTGGGACCGTTACTGTCAAGAAGGTAACAGGTAAACAGGCTTGTCTTGCCGATGCCATCCGTGTGCTTAACCCCTCCGTTTCCAGCGAACTTGCACGTCACAACTCTCGGCCATGGCTATTCCAGTCATCAGCATGTTGACCATAACCGTTAGTCCAATTCCTGCGTTGGGCACGAACGAAAGCTGACCAGTTCTGTAGTGATGAATTTATCGCACGTAATCACAGAATTTTCCTTTGGCCCATACTTCCCGGACATTGTTCAACCACTTGACAATTCCTTTGAGCTTACTCATGAACGTGAGCTCGCCACACGACGGTTGTCACCAGTCGCCACGCTAACCTTTAGGTCAGCTTTCATCGCCTACCAGTACTTTATTCACGTTGTTCCCACAACATACATTGCACCAAGGACCAAACCACTGCGTGCGAACCAGTACAGTGTCACCCATTATTCACGACAGGTCGATCACGGTCGGGGCACTCCAGGAATCTTCTTCAAGTTTGAGCTCGATCCCTTGAACATCTCAATCCATCAGAGGACAACTACATTTGGCCAGTTCTTTATCAGGTAGGTCTCTTTCTCTAACTTGTACGACACCCTATTCATCTTTTTCCCTTCAGGTGTATTGGCGTCGTCGGAGGGATCTTCGTCTGCGTATCCTACGCCGTTCGTGTGGGTGCGAAAGCCATCGACGTGGTCGCTGGGATCGACCGGTCTTCTGGTCTCGTCCCCCCCACTCCAACAAAGGTCAGCGGTGCTAGGGCTAAATGGGTGGGTGGAGATATCCGGGCCAGAGGCAAAGGGACTGGATCGACTAGGGTTATGCCACAGGGCAGTGGTTGGGTTGTGGAGACCGATTCCCCATACGGTTCGCCATACAACTCCCCGTACCTGGGAACCTCAAATACTGCTTTGCCTTCTCCATACCTTATGAGCCCTGGTGTACCATCGTTCGGTCCACCACCTTCGGTCACTCAATCCACGTTTGGACGGGTTTCACCATTGCCCGGGACACGTTCTCCCTCCCTTAATGCACCACCACCTTATAGCCCGCAAGTTCCCCATACCCCGTCTCTACAGCCTCGTTCGGTATCATTAAACCCAAACGACCTTGCTCCGGGAACTCCTGCGTACAACCATTTCCCTCCAACCCCTGGTCCATCGGATAGCTTCAGCAATGGGAAAAAGTCTGACTGACCTGACACTGTATGGTGTATCATGTAAAAACACCCTCGTCCTGTAAGTAGACAGATACAGGCAGCATTTTATTTGAATCAAATTGATCGATCGAGTGACATCACATCTTGCCTTGCACACTCATGTCTGAGTCCCGGACCCATGATGGTTATCCTGGCCATCGAGACGTTGAACCATTGGTCTTGAATCTGCAGCAAGGGGATAGTGTCGTCGTCGACAACTCGGGCGCAATTCCCGAACCGAGCAGTCAAGCGGCAAGAAAACGCACGAAAGACCCGGCGGACCTAGCAGAAGAGCCTCACGCTGGGATGGGCCGTTCGCCCAAACGATTGAGGCTCGAACTCGAGAGCTCTGATGATGAGAACGAAAGTGCATCGCCTGGCCCTCTTTCGGAAAAGGCCAAAGGCAAACGCCCAGCTCGTTCCCCAGAGTTCGAAGTCTCGCCTAATCCAGATCCAGACGACGTGCAAGAGTCCCAACCCGATGAACCTCCACAGACCCAGTTCGACGACAGGGAACAGTCACCGACGATCGAGCCCCTTACCGCGTATACTTGCCCTATCTGTTTTGGCGTGGTGACCAACGCCACGATGACCCCTTGGTAAACGCGAACCTGAATTGATTAGCATGATGACCGCTCACATGGTTTACAGTGGGCACGTGTGTTGCGGAGAATGCCTATTCAACGCGGTGGAAGCATCAATAGGCCGTGCACGGTTCTCCCGAGACGCGGAGGGGGCAGAAGCAAGGTTTGGACGCCGAAGTTGATACTGATTGTGAGGCTGATACGCGAATCTTAGGTGTCCTGTGTGCCGTGCAAAAATCCTCGGTTGGGACGGAACGGGCGGGGGTGTGATTGGGCTCATATCCAGGACAGTGATAGCATTATAGAACTCGAATGTGCAGTTACAGATGTAAATCGGTCTATGCAGCGACGAGCTCCTTGAACTCTCCATTATCAATCATCTCCTGAACGACGTCGAGGCCACCCACGAACTCTCCCTTGACGATGAGCTGCGGGAACGTTGGCCAGTCATTGTAGACCTTCAGGCCTAGTTTTTGTTGCAGAAATGTCAGAGATAGGATCGTCGGTTCGTCAAGGGCTCGCAGTACCTGAGCGAACACTTTCGTCCGATAGAATGTCGAACGATGAATACTTCACGTTTTGATCCTGAAGGAGTTTCGCGATCTTCCTCGAAAAGCCGCACCGAGGAGCATTCGGAGTGCCCTTCATGAAGAGCACAACCTTGTCTTGCTCCATGAGCGCCTTGAGGCGGGCGTTCAGATCTTGTTTCTCCTCATCGCCATTCGCAGGAGCTTCGAGAATTGAGTGTCTTGCCTCAAAAGTTTGGTTGTGTTCTACCTACCTGCTGGAGGTTTTTCCGTCGATGAGAGTGGCTTTACCGACGGTGTGGGGTTTACGAACTTTTCCATCGAATCTGTCAAACTCTTGGCATCTGCACCGTGTACCCGCGCAAGCAATTTGTGGCCCTGATGACCGTCCAAGAGATCAGTGGGGTCGAAAGAATGTGCGGCCCGTGCACTCAACCTGGAGGATAAGGAAGGTGGGGACGGCCTCGATGTCGAAGGATTCAGCGATGTCTGCTTGTTCCTCGGCCTCTACCTAAAACCTCAAGAATCTATCGCGTGGAGGCACTCCAAGGTTCGTGAGTGACATACCTGCAGTACCAATGCCTGAGGGTACTTCTTCGACAACTCCTCTACGACTTTATTCATCTCGGCACACGGCGCAGCCCATGGCGCCCAAAAGTTGATCAAAGACACTCGATTGAGGTCCGCGGAGAGGAGAGTCTTGAAGTGATCAGAAGATTTTACGACCTGGACGGCAGACATGAGTGGGCGAACGAAAGTTTTTTTCCTGTTACAAAGGTCGGTGATGTCGCGATTGTAAGGCACGTTCTAGACTGGGCCGATTTCAAATCGCATATTTTTATCAGATAACGAAAGGCGCAACTCCGACTGATCCTCGCTTCGGGAAGGAGGAATGTACAAGTTTTCGACTACAGATTACGAAAGTCGCTGTTAAGATAAACGTCTGGTTATACGTACAATAGCTGTGTAGACGATGTGAGGGAGGATCCACAGGAGGCCTCCGACCGCTTCCACACCCCACCCCCCCTCCTTATTGGGGTTGGCCCGCGCCTCAACGTTCATCCGCAGAAGTGACAGGCGGTCTATACAGACCAAAGCAAGTTTCAGAATCAACGGTCGGAATCGCATCACCAACGAGGTTCCAATGACCTAACTCGAATTGTGGGCGCTGAGCCGGTGAACGACAAAAAAAAAGCGGGAGAGATTTTCGCATCCTACACCTGTGCAGGGTCCGAAGACTCGCTCTTCAGGCGTCTCAAGACGGCCAGCGGGGAGTCGCGCATCGAAGGGTGGTCATCAAAGGCGCTTATGGACGGTAGCGTGACCATGCCGTTAGCCGAGGATGAGCGCAAAGGGGGTAATATTTCCGGCAAGGAGCCCCTTCGGGTGTTTTGAGTTTGGGGTGTGTATCTTCGCTCTTGTTGCTGGCTGTCCGGCTTATCCTGATACGTCACACCGTGGGCCGGCGGCTGGGTAACCCGTGATGATGTTTGGGGGTGCTCGTTAAACGTTGGTCGAACGGCAAGATCAAACGAGGACATGAACGCCATATGGTTCGAGTCGGAAACCATATAATGAGGCAGTGCACTCCGCCTTCTTCGACTCTCGACTGGGATGATTTCTCCAAAACCGGGGGCATTCGGAGCAAGACATGAATCTGGAAACGTGGGCCTGGATAGCTGGTCAGCTTGTAACTACGGTGGTGGGAGTGTAATCATACCCAAAAAACGGTACGAGTTCATATCGGATATCCCAGGCAACCCTGTTTAAATGAAAGATGTAAGAGAGCCTTCCTACGGTCCGTTTTCC
>Ga0307514_10004344_pt1 | contig 13062 bp, 8 predicted proteins | sample 16_EM_MG_FD_203088 | JGI IMG/M metagenome (GOLD analysis project Ga0307514, IMG submission 203088) | Populus trichocarpa ectomycorrhiza microbial communities from riparian zone in the Pacific Northwest, United States - 16_EM | ecosystem: Host-associated > Plants > Roots > Unclassified | place... | reverse complement strand
CGCACGCCCTCATGGGCGGTCTGATCGGCGCCACCATCGCCTCGGCGGGCATGGGCGCGGTCCACGGTGACGTGCTCGTCACCAAGGTCCTGCTCCCCGCGATCGCGGCCCCGATCGTCGCGGGCCTGGCCGCGATGCTGGCCACCCGCCTGTCGTACTCCCTCGGCCGGAAGGCCGACGGCAAGGCCGCCGAGAAGGGCTACCGCGCCGGGCAGATCGCCTCCGCCGGCCTGGTATCCCTGGCCCACGGCACCAACGACGCGCAGAAGACCATGGGCATCATCACCCTGGCCCTGGTCGCCGGCGGTGCCGTCGCCCCCGACTCGGACCCGCCCACCTGGGTCATCCTGTCGGCGGGGATGGCCATCGCGCTCGGCACCTACCTCGGCGGCTGGCGCATCATCCGCACCATGGGCAAGGGCCTGACCGAACTCCAGCCGCAGCAGGGCTTCGCCGCCCAGACCAGCGCGGCCACAGTCATCCTGGCCTCCTCCCACCTCGGCTTCTCCCTCTCCACCACGCACTCGGTCTCCGGTTCGGTGATGGGCGCGGGCCTCGGCCGCAAGGGTGGGGTCGTCCGCTGGTCGACGGCGACCCGGATGTTCGTGGCGTGGGGTCTGACCCTGCCCGCCGCGGCCCTGGTCGGCGCGCTCGCCGAGTACGTGACCGGGCTCGGAAACGCCGGCACGGCCCTGGTCGCCGTCTTCCTGATCGCCTCCAGCGCGGCCATCTGGAAGGTCTCCCGTCGCGAGGTCGTCGACGCGAACAACGTCAACGAGCCGGGCGGGACCGGGGAGCCGGCGGGCGTGGTGACCGCCGCGATCGCCGCCGTGACCCCGCCCCCGACGGGCACCGTCACCGAGGACCTCACGGCCACGATCCCGGCCCCGGCCGCCCAGGCCACCGACCCCGCGGCCCCGTCGGCCGCGACCACCGTATGAGCCCGGCCCCCCAGGCATCCACCGGCATGAAGGAAGAAGCGGTATGAAGATCGACTGGGCGGCCCTCGGTTCCGTCTTCGGCGTCAGCCTCGTGGTCACCGTGGCCCTCGTGGCCCTGTTCACCCTCGGCATCATGGGCCTGTCGCGCCGCGAACGGGCCACGGCCCAGGGCGACTCCGCCGCCCTCGCGGTCACCGGCGCGTACGTGTGCTTCGCGGCGTGCGCGGCGGCGGTGGCGTACGGGATCTCACTGATCGTCGCCTGACCTGCGACACCAGGACACCACAGGGGTGCGAGACGGTCCTCCGTCCCGCACGCCTCGTCTTTGTGACAGCCGTGACCACTCGCGTGTGGGTCTCAGCACACTCTCCCTTCGCAGGTCAACGGCAAGTTGACGGCCCTTCCAACCCCGTGGTGGACTGCCGGGGCCATGTACGGAGGCAGAAGAGGAAGCCGGTGAGATTCCGGCGCGGTCCCGCCACTGTCACCGGGGAGAAAGCCCCGGGAGCCAGGAACTCTCGCCGCCGGTCTCGTCGAACCAGGGCGTGGACACCCTGAGTGAGGACAAATCGCCATGCTCGGCTGCCGTGCGAGATCCAGTAGCAGCGCCCCCTCTGTGACAGCGGTCGGCTGAGTTCATGCGTGCCGATCGCGTCTTCGCGTACGGCGCCGCCGCCGGCCTCCTCGGTGACCTGCTCCTCGGCGATCCCCGCCGTGGGCACCCGGTCGCCCTGTTCGGGCGGGCCGCAGGTGCCGTGGAACGGGTGTTGTGGCGGGACCACCGGGGATGGGGCGCGCTGCACGCCGCCGTGTGCGCCGGTGGCGCCGTCGCGCTCGGGGCCGCGGCCGCTCGTGCCGTACGTACCTCACCCGCCGCTTCCGTCGCGCTGACCGGCGCCGCCACCTGGGCCGTCGTCGGCGGGACTTCGCTCGCGCGGGAGGCCCGGAGCATCGGGCGGGCGCTGGAGGCGGGGGACGTCACCGGGGCGCGGGCGCGGCTGCCGCATCTGTGCGGGCGGGATCCGCAGGCGCTCGACGCCGACGGGATCGCGCGGGCGGTCGTGGAGTCGGTCGCCGAGAACACCTCCGATGCGGTGGTGGGGGCGCTGGTGTGGGGAGCCGTGGGCGGGGTGCCCGGACTTGTCGGGTTCCGGGCCGTCAACACCCTCGACGCGATGGTCGGCCACAAGTCGCCCAGGTACCGGCGCTACGGATGGGCGTCCGCACGGCTCGACGATGTCGCGGGCTGGCCGGGGGCACGGCTGACCGCCGTCCTCGCGACGCTCGCCGGACCCGATCCTCGAGGTGCCGTACGCGCCTGGCGGGCCGACGCGGCACAGCATCCGAGCCCCAACGCGGGGCCCGTGGAGGCGTCGTTCGCGGGGGCGTTGGGGGTGCGGCTCGGCGGGACCCTGTCCTATGCGGGGCGGGTGGAGCATCGGCCGGTGCTCAACGGAGACGGGCGTGCGGTGGCCCCGGACGACATCGAGCGGGCCGTACGGCTGTCCCGGCAGGTCGGTCTACTGGCTCTCGGCGTCAGTGTCGCCGGGCGGTTTCTCACAAGGGGGCGTACGTCATGAACGGTGGTCTCCTCGTCGCCGGCACCACCTCCGACGCCGGAAAGAGCGTCATCACCGCGGGTATCTGCCGGTGGCTGGTGCGGCAGGGCGTCAAGGTCGCGCCCTTCAAGGCGCAGAACATGTCCCTCAACTCGTTCGTGACGCGGGAGGGCGCGGAGATCGGGCGGGCGCAGGCCATGCAGGCGCAGGCCTGCCGGGTGGAGCCGACCGCGTCGATGAATCCGGTGCTGCTGAAGCCGGGCGGCGAACAGAGCAGTCAGGTCGTGCTGCTCGGGAAGCCGGTCGGAGAGCTCAGTGCGCGTGGGTTCTTCGGGGGGTCTGGGGGGTCGTCCCCCGGGGAGAGGCTGCACGGCGGGCGGCAGGAGCTGCTTCTCGGGACCGTCCTCGACTGTCTCGCGGAGTTGCGGGGCACGTATGACGCGGTGATCTGTGAAGGGGCCGGCTCTCCCGCCGAGATCAACCTGCGGCGCACCGACATCGTGAACATGGGCATCGCGCGCAACGCGCGGCTTCCCGTGCTCGTGGTCGGTGACATCGACCGCGGGGGCGTCTTCGCCTCCTTCTTCGGGACCGTCGCCCTGCTCTCGCCCGAGGACCAGGAACTCGTCGCCGGGTTCCTCGTCAACAAGTTCCGGGGGGATGTCAGCCTGCTGGAGCCCGGGCTCGACATGCTGCACGGGCTCACCGGGCGGCGTACGTACGGCGTCCTGCCCTTCCGGCACGGGCTCGGCATCGACGAGGAGGACGGACTGAGCGTCTCGCTGCGCGGCACCGTGCGGGAGTCGAACGTCTCCCCGCCCGTCGGCGAGGACGTGCTGCGGGTCGCCGTCTGCGCGATTCCCCTCATGTCCAACTTCACCGACGTGGACGCGCTGGCCGCCGAACCGGGCGTGGTCGTGCGGTTCGTGGACCGGCCCGAGGAACTGGCCGACGCCGACCTCGTGGTGATTCCGGGGACCCGGGGGACGGTCCGCGCGCTGGAGTGGCTCCGCGAGCGGGGGCTGGCCGAGGCCATCAAGCGAAGGGCCGCCGAACAACGGCCCGTCCTCGGCATCTGCGGTGGCTTCCAGGTCCTCGGCGAGCACATCGAGGACGACGTCGAGAGCCGTCGCGGGCACGTGGACGGGCTCGGGATCCTGCCCGTCCGGGTGCGGTTCGCCCGCGAGAAGACCCTCACCCGGCCGGTGGGCGAAGCCCTGGACGAACGGGTCGAGGGGTACGAGATCCATCACGGGGTCGCCGAGATCTCAGGAGGCGACACGTTCATCTCCGATGACCATGGACACAGTCTGGACGGCTGCCGGGTCGGCCAGACCTGGGGCACCCACTGGCACGGCTCGCTGGAGTCGGACGGCTTCCGGCGGGCCTTCCTGCGCGAGGTGGCGGCCGCCGCGGGCCGCCGTTTCGTGCCGGCCGCCGACACCTCGTTCGCCGCGCTGCGCGAGGAGCAGCTCGACCGGCTCGGCGACCTGATCGAACAGCACGCGGACACGGACGCGCTGTGGCGGCTCATCGAGTCCGGCGCGCCGCAAGGACTGCCTTTCATTCCACCGGGAGCGCCCGCATGAGCACAGTGTTGTTGTTGTCGACCGCCGACACGGACCTGTTGGCGGCCCGGGCCGCCTCCGGTGCGTCGTACCGGATCGGCAATCCGACCCGGGTGGACGTCACGGACGAACTCCCGGGACTCGTCGAGGGTGCGGACATCGCCGTCGTACGACTGCTCGGTGGCAAGCGGGCCTGGGAGGACGGGCTTGCGGCGCTGAAGGCGTCCGGTGTCCCGACCGTGCTGCTCGGCGGAGAGAGCGTTCCCGACGCGGAGTTGATGGCCGAGTCGTCGGTGCCCGCCGGTGTCGTCGCGGAGGCGCTGCGGTACCTCGTCGAGGGCGGGCCGGACAACCTCACCGAGCTGGCGCGCTTCCTGTCCGACACCGTGCTGCTGACGGGTGAGGGGTTCGTCGAGCCGCGCACGATGCCGGAGTACGGCGTCCACGGCGAGCCTGACGTCGTCGAGGGCCGCCCGACCGTCGGTGTGCTCTTCTACCGCGCCCATGAGCTGAGCGGCAACACCGCCTTCGTGGACACGCTGTGCGACGCGATCGAGGCGAGGGGCGCCAACGCCCTTCCCGTGTACTGCGGTTCGCTGCGCGGCGCCGACCCCGGGCTGTACGAGATCCTCGGGAAGGCCGACGCCCTGGTCGCCACCGTCCTCGCGGCCGGCGGCACCCACGCCTCGCAGGCGTCGGCCGGCGGTGACGAGGAGGCCTGGGACATCGGAGCCCTCGCCGACCTCGACGTCCCCGTGCTGCAAGGGCTCTGCCTGACGTCCTCCAGGAAGGCCTGGGACGAGTCGGACGCCGCCCTGTCCCCCATGGACGCGGCGATGCAGGTCGCCATCCCGGAGTTCGACGGGCGCCTCATCACCGTGCCCTTCTCGTTCAAGGAGCAGGGCCCGGACGACGTCCCGGTGTACGTCGCCGACCCCGAGCGGGCCGCGCGGGTCGCCGGGATCGCCGTACGGCACGCCCGGTTGAAGCACAAGCCGAACGCCGAGAAGAGGCTCGCGCTGGTCTTCACCGCGTACCCGACCAAGCACTCCCGGGTCGGCAACGCCGTGGGTCTGGACACGCCCGCTTCGGCGGTGCGGGTGCTGGACTCGCTCCGGGACGCCGGATACGTCGTCGAGGGCCACCCCGACAACGGCGACGAGCTGATCCACCGCCTGATCAACGCCGGTGGTCACGACGTCGAGTGGCTCACCGAGGAGCAGTTGGCCGCCGCGCCGGCACGGGTGCCGCTGGCCGACTACCGGGCCTGGTTCGACACGCTCGACCCCGGGCTGCGCGACGGCATGCTGGAGGCGTGGGGCGAGCCGCCGGGTTCGCTGTACGTCGACGGGGACGACATCGTGCTCGCCTCCCTCCAGTTCGGGAACGTCGTCGTGATGATCCAGCCGCCACGCGGCTTCGGCGAGAACCCGATCGCGATCTACCACGACCCCGACATGCCGCCGTCCCACCACTACATGGCGGCCTACCGCTGGCTCGAGGCCGCGACATCGGAGGGGGGCTTCGGCGCCGACGCGATCGTCCACATGGGCAAGCACGGCACGATGGAGTGGCTGCCGGGCAAGGGACTCGGGCTCAGCGGCGGCTGCGCCCCCGACGCCGTACTCGGTGAACTCCCGCTCATCTACCCCTTCATCGTCAACGACCCCGGCGAGGGCACCCAGGCCAAGCGGCGCGGGCACGCCACCGTCGTCGACCATCTGGTGCCGCCGATGGCCCGCGCCGACACCTACGGTGACCTCGCCAAGCTGGAGCAGCTCCTCGACGAGTACGCGCTCGTCTCCGACCTTGACCCGACGAAGGCGCCGGCCGTGCGGGCGCAGATCTGGACGCTGGTGAAGGCGGCCGAGCTGCACCACGACCTGCATGTCGACGACCAGCCGGACGACGACTCCTTCGACGAGTTCGTCATGCACATCGACGGCTATCTGTGCGAGATCAAGGATGTGCAGATCCGGGACGGCCTGCACATCCTCGGCGGCGGTCCGGTCGGCGAGCCGCGGGTGAACCTCGTGCTCGCCGTGCTGCGGGCCTCGCAGGTGTGGGGCGGGCAGGCGAACGCGCTGCCTGGCCTGCGGGCGTCGCTGGCCGAGTACTTCGGGCTGGTGGAGAAGGAGTTGCTCGCCGAGCCGGGGGCGCCGCTCAAGGTTCCGGTGGAGCTGACGGACCTCGTCGAGGGACCCTCCCGCTCGGCGGCCGACGCGATCGACCTGCTGGAGCAGCTGTGCCGGCGGTTCGCCGAGGGCATGGAGGAGCGGAGCTGGGCGGTGGCCGAGAGCGCGCCACTGGTGCGGGAGGTACTCGGCACCGAACTCCCGGGCGCCGTCGCCGTGTTGGAGTTCGCCTGCGCCGAGGTCGTACCGCGGCTCGAGAAGACCACCGACGAGATCGACCACATCCTCAAGGCGCTGAACGGCGGCTACGTCCCGGCCGGCCCGTCCGGCTCCCCGACGCGCGGGCTCGTCAACGTCCTGCCGACCGGCCGCAACTTCTACTCCGTCGACCCCAAGGCCATTCCGTCCAGGCTGAGTTGGGAGGTCGGCCAGTCGCTCGCCGACTCGCTGGTCCAGCGCTACCTCCAGGACACCGGCGAATACCCGAAGTCCGTCGGCCTGACGGTGTGGGGCACGTCCGCCATGCGCACCCAGGGCGACGACATCGCGGAGATCCTCGCGCTGCTGGGCTGCCGCCCGGTATGGGACGACGCCTCGCGCCGGGTGACCGGCTTCGAGGTGGTCCCGCCGGCGGAACTGGGCCGGCCCCGCATCGACGTCACGGTCCGTATCTCCGGTTTCTTCCGGGACGCGTTCCCGCATGTCGTCGGGCTGATCGACGACGCGGTGCGGGCGGTGGCGGAGCTGGAGGAGACCGCCGAGCAGAACTACGTGCGCGCGCACGCCGACGCGGACACCGCCGAACACGGTGACCGGCGGCGCGCGACCGCCCGGGTCTTCGGCTCCAAGCCGGGCGCGTACGGCGCCGGGCTGCTGCCGCTGATCGACGCCCGCAACTGGCGCAGCGACGCCGACCTCGCCGAGGTGTACGCGGTGTGGGGCGGCTACGCCTACGGGCGCGGGCTGGACGGGCGGGCCGCGCGCGGCGACATGGAGACGGCGTTCAAGCGGATCGCGGTGGCCGCCAAGAACGTGGACACCCGCGAGCACGACCTCGTGGACGCCGACGACTACTTCCAGTACCACGGCGGCATGGTCGCCATGGTCCGCCATCTGACGGGCACCTCCCCCGAGGCGTACGTCGGCGACTCCGCCGTCCCCGACCAGGTGAAGACCCGCACGCTCGGCGAGGAGACCCACCGCGTCTTCCGCGCCCGGGTGGTCAACCCGCGCTGGATGGCGGCGATGCGGCGGCACGGCTACAAGGGCGCCTTCGAGATGGCGGCGACCGTCGACTACCTCTTCGGCTACGACGCGACGGCGGGTGTGGTCGACGACTGGATGTACGAGAAGCTCAGCGCCGAGTACGTCTTCGACCAGGAGAACCGGGACTTCATGAAGAAGTCCAATCCCTGGGCGCTGCGCGGCATCACGGAACGGCTCCTGGAGGCCGCCGAGCGCGGACTGTGGGCCGAGCCGGACGCGGACACCCTGGAACGGCTGCGGGCCACCTACCTGGAGCTGGAAGGCGATCTGGAGGGCGACGACAAGTGAGTACCCCGTTCCCGTTCACGGCCGTCGTCGGTCAGGACGACCTGCGGCTCGCGCTGCTGCTGAACGCCGTGTCCCCCGCGGTCGGCGGGGTGCTGGTGCGCGGCGAGAAGGGCACCGCCAAGTCGACGGCGGTGCGGGCCCTTTCGGCGCTGCTGCCGGAGGTCTCCGTGGTCCCCGGCTGCCGTTTCTCCTGCGACCCCGCGTCGCCCGACCCCGACTGCCCGGACGGGCCGCACGAGACCGGCGGCGGCGCCCGGCGTCCCGCCCGCATGGTGGAACTCCCCGTCGGCGCCTCCGAGGACCGGCTCGTCGGCGCCCTCGACATCGAGCGGGCGCTGGCCGAGGGCGTGAAGGCCTTCGAGCCCGGGCTGCTCGCCGACGCGCACCGCGGGATCCTGTACGTCGACGAGGTCAACCTCCTCCACGACCACCTGGTCGACCTGCTGCTCGACGCGGCGGCGATGGGCGCGTCGTACGTCGAACGCGAGGGTGTCTCCGTACGGCACGCCTCGAAGTTCCTGCTCGTCGGGACCATGAACCCCGAAGAGGGCGAACTGCGGCCGCAGTTGCTCGACCGGTTCGGGCTGACCGTCGAGGTCGCGGCCTCGCGGGAGCCCGACCAGCGGGTGGAGGTGGTGCGGCGGCGGCTCGCGTACGACGACGACCCGGCCGGCTTCGCCATGCGGTGGGCGGCCGAGGAGGCCGCCGTACGGGCCCGGATCGTGGCGGCACGGGAGCTGTTGCCGTCGGTGCGGCTGGGCGACGGGGCGCTGCGGCAGATCGCGGCGACCTGCGCGGCGTTCGAGGTGGACGGCATGCGGGCCGACATCGTGATGGCGCGGACGGCGACCGCGCTGGCCGCGTGGGCCGGGCGGACGGACGTGCTCGCGGAGGACGTCCGGCAGGCCGCGCTGCTCGCGCTGCCGCACCGCAGGCGACGCAATCCCTTTGACGCGCCCGGACTCGACGAGGACAAGCTGGACGAGACCCTCGATGAGTTCGGCGGCTCGGACGACGAGGACCCGGATCCCGACGGGCCGGGGCCCGACGGTGACGGCGGGGGCGGCGGACAGCCGCCTTCCGAGGGACCCGAGAGCCCCGAGGGCGGCGAGACCGGTGCGCGGCCCGAGGCCGGGGAGGAGGGCGGGGAGCCGCAGTCCTCCGGTGGCGGCTCGGGTGAGCAGCAGCCGACGCGGGCCTCCGAGCCGTTCCGTACCAAGGTGTTGAGCGTGCCCGGTCTCGGTGAGGGGGCCGCGGGGCGGCGTTCGCGGGCGCGGACCGAGCACGGTCGGACGACCGGGGCCCGGCGGCCCCGGGGGGCGCTGACCAAGCTGCACCTGGCGGCGACCGTGCAGGCGGCGGCGCCGCATCAGCGGGCGCGCGGACGGTCGGGGCGTGGGCTGGTCGTGCGGCGGGACGATCTGCGGCAGGCGACGCGGGAGGGACGCGAGGGGAATCTCGTGCTGTTCGTCGTCGACGCCTCCGGGTCCATGGCGGCCCGGCAGCGGATGAGTGCCGTGAAGGGTGCCGTGCTGTCCCTGCTCCTTGACGCCTATCAGCGGCGGGACAAGGTGGGGCTGGTGACGTTCCGGGGCTCGGCCGCCGAGGTGGCGCTGCCGCCTACCTCGTCCGTGGACGCGGCGGCGGTTCGGCTGGAGTCGCTGCCGACGGGTGGCCGGACGCCGCTCGCGGCGGGTCTGCTGCGGGCGCACGAGGTGCTGCGGGTGGAGCGGCTGCGGGATCCGGCGCGGCGGGCGCTGGTCGTGGTGGTGACCGACGGGCGCGCCACGGGCGGGCCCGAGCCGGTCGCGCTCGCCGGGCGCGCGGCCCGGCTCTTCGCGGCCGACTCGGTCGCCTCCGTGGTCGTGGACTGCGAGTCGGGTCCGGTGCGGCTGGGGCTGGCCGGGCGGCTCGCGGGTGAGCTGGGCGGTACGGCGGTGACGTTGGACGAGTTGCGGGCGGACTCGATCGCCGGTCTTGTCAGGGAAGTTCAGGGCGATTCGAGGAGGGCCGCGTAATGCCGCAGGGACAGCCGAGTGTCGTACCGGAGGACGGTCTGACGACCCGTCAGCGACGTAACCGTCCGCTGGTCGTCGTGCACACGGGCATCGGGAAGGGCAAGTCCACCGCCGCTTTCGGTCTCGCGCTGCGGGCCTGGAACCAGGGGTGGCCGATCGGGGTGTTCCAGTTCGTCAAGTCGGCGAAGTGGAAGGTCGGCGAGGAGCGGGCCCTGCGGGTGCTCGGTGACTCCGGCGAGGGCGGGTCCGTCGCCTGGCACAAGATGGGCGAAGGCTGGTCCTGGGTGCAGCGGGGCCTCCAGGGTGACAACTCGACCAACGAGGAGAAGGCCCGGGAGGGCTGGGAGCAGGTCAAGCGGGACCTGGCCGCCGAGACGTACCAGCTGTACGTGCTGGACGAGTTCGCCTACCCCATGCACTGGGGGTGGGTCGACACCGACGAGGTCGTCTCCGTGCTGCGGGACCGGCCCGGGACCCAGCATGTCGTGATCACCGGACGCAACGCCCCCGAGAAGCTCGTGGAGTTCGCCGACCTCGTCACCGACATGTCCAAGGTCAAGCACCCGATGGACGCCGGACAGAAGGGGCAACGGGGCATCGAATGGTGACGTCTTCCGTCCCACGGCTGGTCATCGCCGCGCCCTCCTCGGGCAGCGGCAAGACCACCGTCGCCACGGGGTTGATGGCCGCGTTCGCCGCGCGGGGGCTCGCCGTGTCCGGGCACAAGGTCGGGCCGGACTACATCGACCCCGGGTATCACGCGCTCGCGACCGGGCGGGTGGGGCGGAATCTCGACGCGTATCTGTGCGGGCCGGAGTTGGTCGGGCCGCTGTTCGCGCATGGTGCGCGGGGCTGTGACATCGCCGTCGTCGAAGGTGTGATGGGGCTGTACGACGGGGCCGCCGGGGAAGGTGAACTGGCGTCCACCGCGCACGTGGCGAAGCTGCTGCGGGCGCCGGTGGTGCTGGTCGTCGACGCCTCGTCGCAGTCCCGGTCGGTGGCGGCGCTGGTGCACGGGTTCGCCTCCTGGGATCCGGAGGTGCGGGTCGGGGGGGTGATCCTCAACAAGGTCGGATCGGATCGGCACGAGGAGCTGTTGCGGGAGGCGTTGGAGTCGGCCGGTGTGCCGGTGCTCGGTGTGCTGCGGCGGGCGGCTCAGATGGATACGCCGGCGCGGCATCTGGGTCTTGTGCCGGTCGCCGAGCGGCGGGCTTCGGCGGTGGAGGCGGTCGCCGCGATGGCGGAGCAGGTGGTCTCCGGGTGTGATCTTGAGGGGCTGCTCGGGCTGGCGCGCGGTGCGGGGGCGTTGTCGTGTGCGGCTTGGGAGGCGGCTGAGGTGCTGGCTTCTTCGCCCCCGCCGCCCCTTCCGGTCCCGTCCCTGGGGGCTGCCGCCCCCGGACCCCCGCTGTCGGCCCTGAACGGGCCTCGTCCTCAAACGCCGGACGGGCTGAAAGCAGTAGGGCCCGGTGTGAGAGTCGCCGTCGCCGGTGGCCCCGCATTCACCTTCTCCTACGCCGAGCACACCGAACTTCTCACCGCGGCCGGTGCCGAAGTCGTCACCTTCGATCCGCTGCGGGACGAGCAACTGCCGGACGGGACAAGTGGGTTGGTCATCGGGGGCGGTTTCCCCGAGGTCTACGCCGGCGAGCTGTCCGCCAACGAACCCCTGCGCAAGTCCGTCGCGGCCCTCGCGGAGTCCGGGGCTCCCGTCGCCGCCGAGTGTGCCGGGCTGCTGTATCTGTGCCGGGAGCTCGACGGGCTGCCGATGTGCGGGGTGTTGGACGCCACCGCGCGGATGACCGAGCGGCTCACGCTCGGCTACCGGGACGCCGTGGCCGTCAGTGACAGTGTGCTCGCCGAGGCCGGGACGCGGATGCGGGGGCACGAGTTCCACCGGACGGTGGTGGAGCCCGGGGCGGGAGAGGTCGCCGCCTGGGGTGTGCGTACCCCTCGACGGCGGCTCGAAGGTTTCGTACAGCAGGGTGTGCACGCGAGTTATCTGCACACGCACTGGGCGTCCGAGCCCGGTGTCGCCCGTCGGTTCGTGGAGAGGTGCCGGACGTCATGAGCAGCAGCAGGTTGGTCGGGGTCGGGGTCGGGCCCGGGGATCCGGAGCTGGTGACCGTCAAGGGCGTCAACGCTCTGCGCGCCGCCGACGTGGTCGTCGTACCCGTCATGGCCGGGTCCGATGGAAAGGACGGGGGCGAGCGGGGTCGGGCGGAAGCCACCGTCCTGCACTACGTGCCCGAGGAGAAGGTCGTACGGGTGGTGTTCGCGCTGAACGAGCGCAGCGACCGGGCGCGGCGGGAGGCCGCCTGGGACGCGGCCGGAGAGCGGGTCGCCCGGCTGCTGGAGGTTCGTGGGTCGGTCGCCTTCGCGACCATCGGCGATCCGAACGTGTACTCCACCTTCACCTATCTCGCGCAGACCATCACCGAGCTGGTGCCGGGCGTGGTCGTGGAGACGGTGCCCGGTATCACCGCGATGCAGGACCTCGCGGCACGCTCGGGGGCCGTCCTCACCGAGGGGACCGAGCCGCTCACGCTGGTGCCGGTCACCGCGGGGGCCGCCGTGCTCAAGGACGCCCTGAACGGGCCCGGGACGGTCGTGGCGTACAAGTTCGGGCGGCAGTCACGGGAGGTGGCCGAGGCGTTGCGGGAGACCGGGCGGATCGACGACGCCGTGTGGGGGTCGGCGCTCGGCCTCGAGTCCGAGTCCATCCGGCCGGCCGCCGACCTCGACGGCGCTCCCCTGCCGTATCTCTCCACGCTGATCGCACCCGCGCGGCGCCACGACGGCCGGGGCGGCAAACTGTGAGCCCGTCAAGACCCGCGGGGTCAGCCCGCGACTCCCACCACCAGCCAGATGAACGCCACCCCCGCGACCGTGCACAGCAGGGTCGAGCGGGCGGGGTGTTCGTGGTGGGCCTCGGGGAGGATCTCCGCCGCCGCGAGATAGAGGAGCGCGCCGCCGAAGAAGCCGAGATAGCCGCCGAGCGCACCCTCCGGGATCGTGAAGAAGACCGTGGAGGCCGCGCCGACGACGGGGGCCGCCGCGTCCGCGAACAGCATCGCGAGCGCTCGGCGGCGGGCGTTCCCGTACAGACTCGTGATCGTGTACGTGTTGAAGCCGTCCGCGAAGTCGTGCGCGACCACGGCCAGCGCGACCGCCGTGCCCATGCCGCCGCCGACCTGGAAGGCCGCGCCGATCGCGACACCGTCCATGGCGCTGTGGCCGACCATCGCGGCCGCCGCCGTCAGACCCACTTCGGGGGCCCGGCCGGCGCG